>Ga0207873_1000954_pt1 | contig 29642 bp, 26 predicted proteins | sample BGWIniCompost_FD_187373 | JGI IMG/M metagenome (GOLD analysis project Ga0207873, IMG submission 187373) | Cellulose adapted compost microbial communities from Newby Island Compost Facility, Milpitas, CA, USA - BGW Initial Compost (SPAdes)... ...
AGGGTCTCGGCGAGGGACCGCTCATTGGTGCTGGCCGGGGCCACGCCCCAGCCGGTGATCGCCCCCTCCAGGCTGACCGCGGTCAGCACGCGGAAGCCGGCGAACCAGCCCAGGCGCAAGCTGAAGCCGATGTTGGCCTCACCGGCCAACCAGCCTCGCCCCCGCCGCTTGGCATTGCGCACCGGGGCCGGGGCCACATCGAGGACGTCACAGGCGACGGGACCCCGCCCCAGCTGCTCGGCCAGATACAGCGCGAACTGGGCCAGAGCGGCCTGATGCCGCCGCAGCAGGCGGTTGTACTGGCTGCGATGGGGGAGCGTCGGGAAGTAGGGGCGCAGGTGGCGCTCGGCGTAGCGAGAGCAGTCCTGCTCACTGGAGAACCTCATCCACTGCCCAAAGATGGCCAGGGTCAGCACCTCACTGCGGCTCAGCGCGGGCGCGGGACCGGGGTGCGTCTCGGGCTCCAGCTCGGTCTGGCAGCAGGTGTTGACCAGGACGGAGACTGGGGTCAGGAAGGTGTCCACCGTCATCGGGAGCTCCGCTCGTGGCAGCGACGGGAGAACACGCTGGTATGGCGGTGGACACCTTTCGCTGTCAAGGGGGCACGACACGCCCTCGGCTAACTCACACCAAGCGTTTCAGCCCCGGGCACGGACCAGTCGGTGAATACCGTGTCACCGGGCTGTGAGCCATGCCCCATCCCCAGCCGGCTATAGCTGGCTTCCCTCGTCAGCCCGGCGGTTCACCCTCGGGCCCATGCCGACCGCGTACACCCGACGAATTCGTCAAGCTCCATTGGCCCCGGACACGCGCCACACGGTGAACCACGTGGCTTGCCGGCGCTCCCGGGGACGGCGCGCGGTATCGCAAGTCCGGCTCAGCACTCACACGCGACGAATTCGAGCCAGCCGGGCACCTCCTCGGGTGCCATCATCTGGTGCGTCGCGTCGGCGACCGAGGCGTCGTAGATCGTGCCGTAGCGGTCGGTGACGAAGATTGCGGCCAGCGGGGCGCCATCCTCCACCAGACCGAAGCGCGCATGTACCGCCAGGTCGGCGTCGGCCACGACGGGGAAGGGGAGGTCGAGGTCATGGCGCAGCGCCTCCGCCGCGGCAGGTTCGGCCGCAACGACCGCGATCACCTGGCCGTCTTCCGCCCGCGCGGCGGCGTACTGCCGGGCAAGCCCGCGCAGCAGATCGCGGCACGCGGCGCAGTCCGGCCCGTGGCTGAAGACCAGGGCCAGGTTGCGCCGCATGTAGTAGTCGCGCGTCCGTATCGTCTCGCCGTCCGAGCCGGTGGCGGTGAAGTAGTCGATCTGGTCCCCACGACCGGGGATTGCGTGCCGCTTGGTGTCGGTGGTCGTCATGGGGGCTCCTTTCGTCGTGCGTAGTGCGTAGTGCGTAGTAGATGGTGCGTACGGCGTCCTACGTGTCCTGCCTAGCGCCGGTCGCTTCTCCCGGCTAATCGCTCAACACGGAGCACGGAACACGCAACACGCAATACGCATTACTCCTCACGCCCCAGAGTCAGCACCCGGAAGCGGCCCATGCCGCCCGGGTCGATCAAGTGCATGACGGCGGCGCGGGCGGCGAGGTAGTCCTCGGCGGTGATCCCCGGGCGCCGCTGCATCGCGACCAGGATCTCGCCGATGCCGGCGTCGGCCAGGAAGTCGGCCTGGGTGGTCAGGTCGAGCACAGTCAACCCGTGGTCCCGCGCCGCGTCCATAAGGGCGGTGAAGTCCACGTGCGCGGTCAGGTCTTGCTCGCCGACGGCGCGGTACGGGTCGTCGTGGACGGTGTGCCGCGTGTAGGCCTTGAGCGTGCCGTCGCGTCGCTCCGGCCCGTACAGTTCGGCGGCCGGGTAGCCATAGTCGATCACCAGCACGTAGCCGCGCTCCAGCGCGGCCGCTACCTCGGCGATCCAGCCCGTTGGGCCGAGCGCGACCTCCGCGCGCTGACCCTCGGCCAACGTGATGCCCTCGCGTGCCAGCCGGTCCGAAATCTCCGGGGTGGAGAGCGGCCCTGGCTCGTCGGCGAACCAGCCGTCGCGCCAGACGACGTAGATCTCCCGCAGTTCCCCGCCGTGCATCTCCACCCGGTGCACCGGGAAGGCGTCGACGAACTCGTTCGCCAGCACGCAGCCGGTGATCTGCTCGCCGGGCACCGGCTGGTGCAGGTGGTCGCCGAACCCGGCTGCGTCCAGGCGCTCGGCCAGCTCCGCCTCTCGCACCGGGTTGATCTCGACCGGCTCGTAGCGGAGGGCGGTGAGGAGGTCGTCGCCATCGGTGCGGAGCCCATCGAGGATTGCCAGCGCGAGCGTGCCCGCCCCGGCCCCGTACTCCCGCAGCGTGAACGGCTCGGGCCGATCGAGTTGGCGCCACATCTTGGCGAGGCGGCGGGCGATGGCGTGGCCGAAGATCGCGTGCGCCTCAGGCGCGGTGATGAAGTCGCCCGCCCTCCCGGCGCGCACTGCATCGGTCCGGTAGTAGCCGTACTGGGGATGGTAGAGGGCCAGCTCCATGAACGCGGCGAAGGTGATGCGTCCCTCGTCGGCGATCCGGTCACGGATGATCGCGACCAACGCCTCGTTGCTCTCGTCCCAGTACCCGCGCCCGGCGGCGCCCTGCTCGCTCATGCTGGGATTCTACCCTGCAACCCGGATGCCGCCCGCCGTGAGTTGTCGCTACCCGCGGGCGGCCCGTAGAATCGAGGCATGGAGACGCAGGATGCCCGCCCGATTACCGAGCGGCGCCGTCGCCGAATGGTCGACGTCCTGGCGCGCCGCCAGCCGGACCTGACGGTTGTCATCGAGAACGTGCACGATCCCCACAACATCAGCGCCGTCCTCCGCTCCTGCGATGCAGTGGGGCTGCTGACGGTGCATCTCGTGTACACCATCGAGGAGTGGCCGGAGCTGAGCCGCGTGTCGTCGGCGAGCGCGGTGAAGTGGCTCGACATCGTGCGGCACGAGAGCATCGAGGCGTGCTACCAGGCGCTGCGCGCCCAGGGGTTCACCATCTACGCCACGCACCTGTCGGCCGCCAGCCGGGATCTCTACGACCTGGACCTCACGGGGCCGGTCGCGCTGGTGTTCGGCAACGAGCACCGGGGCGTCTCGGACGAGGCCGTGGCGAATGCGGACGGCTCGGTCGTCATCCCGATGATGGGCATGGTCCAGAGCCTGAACATCTCCGTCGCCTGCGCGGTGTCGCTCTACGAGGCCCTGCGCCAGCGGCGCGCGGTCGGCGCCTACGACCGGCCGAAGCTCTCTGCCGAGGAGCGTCAGGCTCGGCTCGTGCGCTGGCTCCAGCGCGAGCGCCGGGTGCTGGAGTAGCCTCCCCCCATCCCTGCTCGTAGCCACCCCCGGGTTTACGCGGTCGGTCTGGGCCCGGGGCTAGAGCCGCCGGGCTGAACAGGGGAAAGCCCTCTGAAGGGGCCGTGGTGCCTCCATGCAGGCGTATCCGGTTCGGCCTGCCACCGGGCGCCGCGTCTCCAGTCCCTTCAGTGGGCTTCGCTTCCTAGCCGGGGGTTACCCTCGGACACACACCTGGATGATGGACGAGGGGTGAGCCTCAATTCCCCCAGCCGGCTAAAGCCGGCTTTTCCTCGTCAGCCCGGGGGTTCACCCCCGGGCACGTGCCGACCGCGTACACTCCAACAGCCCCGAACTCTAGTCGTCTTCCATGTCCTCGAGGCTATGGGTGGACTCCTCGGGACCGAGGCGGCGCTCGACGACCCGCAGTGCGACCAGCGTCAGCAGGCCGAGAACCGTCCCAAACACCGAAACGACGTAGTATCCCGAGCCGGCCACGGTGCCGATCGCGGCTGCGACCCAGATGCCGGCTGCCGTCGTCAGCCCATACACACGGTCCCGCGACTGCAGAATCATCCCGGCGCCCAGGAACCCGACCCCGGTCACGATGGTGGAGCCGATGCGGGTGACGTCCACCCGTACATTGGCCGCGTCGAGCACGCCGAACTGCTCTGTGAGCAGGATCGACACGACCATGAAGAGGGCGGCCCCCTCGGCCACCAACATGTGCGTGCGGAGCCCGGCCGGCTTGCCCGTCATTTCCCGCTCCAGGCCGAGCAACGCACCCAGCACCGTCGCCACGCCGACGCGGAACAGGGCCTCGAATTCGCTCACCCGTCTCCTCCTCTCTCCCCCAGCAACCCGCGCACGCGAGAGCAACGCTCGTGCCATCCTCTGGAACGCGATAGGCAGAGCGTATCACGACCGGTCGGCGGTGTATCGGGGCAAGCAGGGTTATTAAAGGGGGGAGGGCCGGGGAGAGCCGGCCCTCAAGGGTTTGGGTGGACACCGGTGGGACGGCCGGCGTCCATCAGTGGAGCGGTTAGTAGGCAGGTGAGTTGTCTCTCGCGTCCGCTGCTATTGCAGCATCACTACTTCTGAGGATAGAGCCGAACCGCCCAGTTCGCATGACCCGCATGGGTTAAATCCCTAGTACTTTTTGGGGGTTCGCCCCACATTTGACCGGCTCGGGCACCAGCCCGTACGATTCGGCGGGCTGGGTGGACACAACACAAGGAGCGGGCGGCGGCAGGGGGAAGATGGAGCGGCGGGGGCAGGCGATTGGCATCGGGCTGGTCGTCCTCTCAGCGATTGGCTACGCCGGAACGCCCACACTCGCGGCGCTGGCGTACGAGGCCGGGATCAACGTCCCAACGACACTCACGCTGCGTTTCGGGGCGGCGGCGCTCCTCGCCTGGCCGTTCTTGCTGCTGCGGCGCGAGGCGGGCCTTCCCCGGTCGCACCTGGGTGGCCTTGCGCTCGCCGGTGCCCTGTTCGTCGCCAACACCAGCACGTTCTTTCTCGCCATCCGCTACGCGCCGGCCTCCACCGTGGCCGCCATCTTCTATAGTTACCCCGCGATCGTGACGTTGCTGGCGGTCCTCTGGCTCGGTGAGCGGTTGACCCTGGTGCGCGCGATCGCGCTCGCGCTGGCCATGATCGGCTGCCTGCTGACCCTGGGCTTCGACTTTGAGGGCGCTGACGGGCGCGGCATGCTGCTGGCCTTCGCCTCGGCTTGCTTCTATGCAGGGTATATCGTGGTCAGCAGCCGGGTTGTCCGGGGCCTGTCGGTCGTGCGGGCCAGCACCTGGATCATGAGCGGTATGGCGTTGATGTTCGCCGCCTTCGCCCTGCTCAGCGGCTCGCTGGATCTGAGCTTCCAGCCCCGCGGTTGGCTGGTGCTGGCCACGATGGTGGTAGCCAGCACGGTGGTTGCCGTCCTGGCGTTCCTCGCGGGCGTGATGCGGCTGGGCCCGGCGCGGGCGTCGATCATCGCCACGCTGGAGCCGGTGATGGCGGTTGCCCTGGCCGCGGTGGTCCTGCGGGAGGACATCGGCCTGATGCGCGCGCTGGGCGGGCTCGCGATCCTGACCGCGGTGGTGTTGCTGCGTCTCCCGGTCGCTGACGCCCCGGCGCGGCCGGCACTCGACGCGACCGGCGACGGCGGGCACGGATCGTAGGAGGGGACATGGGACAGGGGAACCGGATCACGCTTGAGCAGGTCGAGAAGCGCAAGGCCGGGACACTGCTCGACCTGATCGGGATCACCTACCACGAGGTGGGCGAGGGCCGGGTGCGGACGTCGCTGACGGTGCGACGGGAACTGCTCGCGCCCAACGGGTACCTCCACGCGGCGTCGGTGGTGGCGCTTGCCGACAGTAGCTGCGGGGTCGGCTGCCTGGCTTCCCTCCCCGAGGGGGCGGAGAATTTCACGACGATCGAATTGAAGACCAACTTCATCAGCACCGTCACTGAGGGAGAGATCACCTGCGAGGCGACACTTGTCCACGGTGGGCGGACCACCCAGGTCTGGGACGCGCGTGTCACCGACGCCGCGAGCGGCAAACTCCTGGCGCTCTTCCGTTGCACCCAGCTCATCCTGTATCCAAGGAAAGCGTGATCGGTGGTGCGTGAGGGATCCCCTCACCCCCGACCCCTCTCCCCTTGTGGGAGAGGAGAGGACGAATAGAACACGGATCACGGAACACGCGACACGCACGACGAGTGACGGATGACGCATGACGCATAACGAACACCGCGCCTGGCGCGGGCTGGTCCTGTTCGATATCGACGGCACGCTGCTGCGCGCGGGCGATCGCGCCCACCAGGCGGCCTTCGTCCGGGCCATGCAGGAGGTCTACGGCGTCCAGGCGACGCTCGATGGTGTGCCGCTGGCGGGCATGCTCGACAGCCAGATCGCGCGGCTGGCCCTAGAGCGGCATGGGCTCTCCACGGCCGAGATCGACGCGCGCCTGGCCGAGATGGTCGCGCGCATGGGCGAGCACTACGCGGCGGCGGTGGCTCGCGACAGCCGGGTCGAGTACCTGTTGCCGGGCGTCGTCGCGGTGGCGGAGCGGCTGCGCGACGAGGGCTTTGCGCTGGGTGTGCTGACCGGCAACGCGCGGGCCGTCGCCCGGGCGAAACTCGAGGCCGCCGGGGTCGCCCACCTCTTCCCGATCGGCGCGTACGGCGACTCCGCCCGCGAGCGCGGGCATCTGGTGGAAGCGGGGCAGCGGGAGGCGTGGGAGCACTACCGCGCGTCGTTCGACGGCCCGCGCACCATCCTGGTCGGCGATACGCCGCGCGACATCGAGGCGGCGCGGGCAGCCGGCGCCCGCGTCCTGGCGGTCGCAACCGGCCGCTACGGCGTGGACGATCTGGCCGCGCACGCGCCCGACGCGGTGCTGCCCAACCTGAGCGACGTGGAGGCGGCGACCGCGGCGATCCATGCCATGGTCAGGGTAGCGCGGTAAGATGTGGGCGGACCGGCGCCAGGCGACGGCTGCCGGGTCGTGGGAGCGTGTGAGATCGAGGTATGAGCGACTTCGTCGAGACGAACCGGTCCCTGCGGACGCTGCGGAAGGAAGACGTTGAGGTCGGGCTGAACGAGGCGGACCTGGCGGACGACCCCTTCACACAGTTCAACCGCTGGCTGTCCGAGGCGCTTGCGCGCGACGTCCCCGAGCCGAACGCGATGACGCTGGCGACGGCCACCAGCGATGGCGTCCCTTCGGCGCGCGTCGTACTGCTGCGTGGCTTCGATGAGCGCGGTTTCGTCTTCTTCACCAACTACGAGAGCCAAAAGGGCCGGGAGCTGGCCGAAAACCCGCGCGCTGCGCTGGTCTTCCACTGGCCGGCTCTGGGGCGGCAGGTGCGGATCACCGGGGAGGTTTCTCGCGTCAGCCGTGAGGAGTCCGAGGCGTACTTCCACACTCGCCCGCGCGGCAGCCAGCTCAGCGCCTGGGCCTCCGAGCAGAGCGCGGTGATCCCCGACCGGGCGACGCTGGAGGAGCGCCTGCGGGAGATCGAGCAGCGCTTCCCCGAAGAGGTGCCGCTCCCCCCCTTCTGGGGCGGCTACCGGGTCAGCCCCACCGCAATCGAGTTCTGGCAGGGCCGCAGGAGCCGTCTCCACGACCGCCTGCGCTACACCCGCCAACCGGACGGCACCTGGCGCATCGAGCGCCTCTCGCCCTGACGAACGTAACCGGCCGAACCTTTCCAAGCCGGCTTATGAAGTTTGATGAATTACCGTGCTACACCGGAGCCGCCCGGATGCTGTCATCCTGAGCGGTGCCGGGGGCCACGGCCAGTCGCGCCCGGCGACTCCGTCCGAGCCGAAGGATCTCCCCGGTGCGTGGCTGGTCTGACGCGAGATCCTTCGCTGCGCTCAGGATGACAGGCGCGCGGGAACGGGTTGCGGGCGGGTACACCACGTTCATTCGTCAAACTCCATCAGCCGGCTTTCCTTGTCAGCCCGGGGGCCGGGCGCATGTACCGCTCGCAGACCGCCCTGCAGCCCTGCGGCCCACGTGGCACGGGGCTGGCGGTATGGCGGTGCGCAGGGGGATAACCCGATTGGACGACAGCGAGGAGCGCGCGATGACGCAGACCATTCCGATCCGGCTGTGGCAGGGGGAGGTGGACCGGCAGGCGCGCAAGTTCTTCGGCCCCCAGCACCAGGGACTGGACCTCACTGTCGATGAGCCGGGCCATCTCCGTTTCGAGGGGGATGGTGGGTTCGTCGAGTTGACGATCCGGCCTGCGTCGAACAATCAAGTTCGCCTGACGATCGCGAACCAGGGGTTCGAGCAGGAGATCAAGGAGTTCCGCCAGCGGTTGGCGCGCCAGGCGGCGGCCGAAACTTCCACCTCGGACTAGTACATGTTGCATAACTGACGGCGGACCGCCGCGGTGAGGGGCGTGCGGGCAGTTATCCATGCCCGCGATGTCTTCGATGTCGGTGTTTGGGGTGCTGACCTCGGGGTTGACTCCGCCCCGGTACCGTGGCCGGGCGCACCGTTATGCGGGGGGGTGCGCTCGACCACGGCCCGGGAAAGGGCGGGGAAGAAGAAACGGCTGGGTTATGGTGCCGGTGGGTGGCTCCGTCCCCACGCGCCCGGCGTGGTGGACGGAGCACTTCGGCGTCTGGGTCGGCCCGAGAGGTGCCCCACGGCGGTGTGGGGCATCCGGGGCCGGCTCCCATCAATAGATCTCGAGGTACCGCTCGAGCTCCCAGGTGCTGACGTGGCGCCGGAAGCTGTCCCACTCCTGCTTCTGGGCCTCCAGCAGCTTCTCGACGACGTGCTCGCCGAGCGCCTCGCGCACGACCTCGTCCCGCTCAAGCTCGGCCATCGCCTCGCCCAGGGTGGCGGGCAGTGTGGCGACGTTGCGGCGGCGCAGGTCGTCCTCGGTGAAGTGGTACAGGTTCTCCTCGATCGGCTCCGGCAGCGGCAGCTCGCGCTCGATCCCGTCGAGGCCGGCAGCCAGCATCACCGCGTAGGCGAGGTACGGGTTGGCCGCCGGGTCCGGACAACGCAGCTCGATGCGGGTGGCCGCGGTGCGCCCAGCGCGGATGGCCGGCACGCGGATGAGGGCCGAGCGGTTCTGCCGGGCCCAGCTCACGTACACCGGCGCCTCAAAGCCAGGGACGAGCCGTCGATAGGAGTTGACCAGCGGTGCCAGCACCGCCGCCATGCCCCGGGCGTGGGCGAGCTGCCCGGCGATGAAGTGGCGTGCCAGCTTCGACAGCCCGTAGTCGTCGGAGGTATCGACAAAGGCGTTCTCGCCCGACTCCAGGAAGGCCAGGCTCTGGTGCGTGTGCATGCCGGAGCCGTTGACGCCCTCAATCGGCTTGGGCATGAAGGTGGCATGCAGCCCGTGCTGCTGGGCGATGGCCTTCAGCGTGTACTTCATCGTGACCGCATGATCGGCCGTCGTCAGCGCATCGCTGTACTCGAAGTCGATCTCGTGCTGGCCGATGGCGACCTCGTGATGGCCCGCCTCCACCTTAATGCCGAAGGCCTTCAGCGCCTGGATCATGTCCTTGCGCACCTCGGCAGCCAGGTCGGTGGTCAGGTCGAAGTAGCCCCCCTGGTCGTGGGGCAGCGGCCGGACGCTGCCGTTGTCCTTGCGGAACAGGAAGAACTCCAGTTCCGGCCCGGTGTGGTAGCGATAGCCTATCTGGGCGAGGCGCTCCAACTGCCGGAGCAGGACCGCGCGCGGGTCTCCGGGAAAGAGATCGCCGTTCGGGTTGTGCACCCAGCAGATGACGCGAGCGGTAGCGTTGCGCCCCTGCTCCCAGGGAATCACCGCGAAGGTGGCCAGATCCGGCATCAGGAACATATCGCTCTCGGCGATGCGGGCGAACCCGGCAATCGACGAGCCGTCAAACCACTGCCCGTTCTGAATGACGTCCGGAAAAACGTCGATGGGGATCGACACGCTCTTTACGATCCCCATCACGTCGGTGAACTGTAGGTTGACGAACTCGACGCCCGCTTCCTCCGCGCGGCTCAAGACCTCCTCCGCGGTGGGTGTTATGGCGGACCGGATCGTCGGCACCATCTCGAGGACCACGGCTTTACCTCCTTCGCCCTGGCGGGCCGCGCTTTGTGGATCGGTGGGGAGCCGTCCTCCCCATCACAGTCGTTAGCCTACGGCCGAGGGCGGGGCCAAACTACGTTCTTCAACCCCAATCTGGACCCAATTCTTTGTGCGTGATGCACAAAGACGCGTGCTGAGGAGGGATCGCGTAGGGCAGACCTGCCCCTCGGGGTAGGCCCACTTATCCATTCGCACGGGCGGCGACGATACCTTCCGACACCTACCCCGATACGGATGGATAGGCCGGCGCTATGACGTCTGGGGGATTCTTGCGGCTGAGCATCCGCTGTAGACTCGCACCAGCGCCGGAACAATTCGGCGCACGATAACTAACGAGGAGCCGCCTGACCTGCGGACGTGATGACCCCTGTGGTGAGCATGGACGCCGTGCCACCGGGCGAGCGAGTGGCGTACCCGGCCTCGGTCAGGCAGGACAGTCAAGCGACGCTTCGTCCCGCTCTGCTCCCGCAAGCCGGTCGGCCCTCACCTCGAACTTACGCTGGAGGGAGGCCATCGGCAGCAGATCCGCTCATACACCTGCGAACGTCATGCATAGCGTCCATCCCGGGAGGGAAGCTCCCGGGCAGACGTCACCTACTACAGGAGTGGAGGAACATGGATACACGGAAGTCTCGACTGACGCGCGTGCTCGCCAGCATGGGTCTGGCCGCAGCGCTGGCCGTCGGCGCGGTGATGCCCACGCTGGCGGCGGATTCGGCGACATTGGATGGGACTGCCAGTCTGAACGCGGGACCGCTGGACCTCGATGCGACTGGCCCGGTGATCTTTAGCGGCACGCTCAACGGGGAGAACCAGACGCTTACCACCGCCCCGGGTGCGTCAACGATCACCATCACGGACGCAACCGGTTCCGGTGCCGGCTGGAGCCTGTCGGCCAGCGCGACCCAGTTCTCCACTGAAGACGGCAATCACCAGTTGCCGGCGGATGCGCTGACTATCAACGAGTCGCCAGTGGCGGGCGTGACCGGCGAAGAGAGCGAGCTGCCGGCCACCACGACGCAGGCAACGCTGACCAGTACGCCCGCGGTGATCCTGTCCGCAGCCGAGGGCACGGGGATGGGCAAGTTCGAGGTCAACCCGACGTTCTCGTTGGATATCCCGTTTGATGCCTACGCCGGGATCTACGAGAGCACGGTGACGTTCACGCTCGCGGTGACGCCGTAGCGATCGGCCGAGCGGCGCGGCCGGACCTCTCCCGGCCGCGCCCACCCGGCGAACTGGTTGTCTGCAGCATCTCATGAAGCGATCGCTCGCCTCGAGGAGGCCATCTACGATGCGGTTCTTGTCCAACGCACTGCGGGTCGTGCCCGCCGTGCTCCTGCTCCTGCTTGCGCTCACAACCGCGGGCGCGGCGCAGGCCGCCGAGGAGGCGAGTTTCAGCGTGCAGCCCGCTTCCACGCAATCGACGAACGCGGCGTACTTCGTCTACGACGCCGAACTGGGTCAGGTGATTCACGACGAGGTCCTGGTCACCAACACCGGCGATGCGCCGGGCACGGCCCGTCTCTATGCGTTGGACGGTATGACCGGTCCGACCGGTGGGATCGTGTTTCCCGACGCCGACGCCCCTCGCTCGCAGGTCGGCGCCTGGGTGCAGCTCGACGAGACGGAGGTGACGCTCGGCCCGGGCGAGTCGCGCACCGTCGGCTTCACCGTGACCGTGCCGCGTGAGCTGCGTGCCGGCCACCACGTCGGCGGCATCGCCGCGCAGGGCACCGCGGTGAACGAGGGCAGCGGGCAATTCCAGGTCAACGTGCAGACCCGCGTCGTGACCGCGGTGCAGGTCAATCTGCCGGGGCCGGCGGTCGAGCACGTGACGATCGACGGAGTGACCCCCTCTGTGCAGGGATCGAAGCAGACGCTCCTGCTCGCCCTGCGCAACGATGGGAACCAGATGGTGAAGCCGCAGGGCACGGTCACCATTGCCGACGGCGAGGGGCGCGAGCTGCACAGCATCCCGCTGCAGGTGCACACGTTCCTCCCCGACACGGCGATCGAGTACCCGCTGATGATCCCCGGTGAGGCGCTCGCGGCCGGGGACTACCAGGTGGTGGTGGACCTGCAGTACGGCGCGCAAGGCACGGCTCGTTACGAGGGAACCTTCACCATCCCCGAGGCGCAGGCGGCGCAGGTCGAGGGGGCGACGCCGGGTGAGCAGTCGGCGACGGTGACGGCCCCAGCGGAACAGGGGTTGTCGATCTGGATGATCGCAGCCGTCGCCGGCGCGGGGCTGCTCGCCGGTCTCCTGTTGGCTGGCGGCGGGCTGCTGATCTGGCGACGCCGCGCGGCGGTGCGCCGGTCGGTGGCGCCTGCAGCAGGGCAGGGCAGCGGCATGAGCACGATCCGGCCGTTCGTTCCCGCGTCCCGTGTGAGCACGGCCCGGACGCAACAGCCCAACGGTGACGACTAGGCAGGTGAGACGCAATGGTGACGCTGACCTCGCGACTGATCCGGATCTGCCTCGGTCTGGCTGCCCTGCTCGCACTGGGTGGTGCGCCCTCCGTGCTGGCGGAGGAGACGGTGGCCGGAGAGGCGGTCGTCACTGGAGGGCCACTCACGATGTCCGCCCGGAGTGGTCCGAGCGTGGCAAGCCAGCTCGATGGGACGGACCGCCGCGTGACGTCGTCCTTCACACTCGATGTCAGCGACGCCACCGGGTCCGGCGCCGGTTGGAGCCTGGGGATCAGCGCGACGCCGTTCACGACCGGCGGCCCGACCTCCCACGCGCTGCCGGCCGACGCGATGACGATCACCGGCGTGGTCACATCCTGCGCAGCGGGGACCTGCACGGACCCGGTGAACACGATTGCCTACCCGTTGACCGTGCCTACAGGCCCGGCAGTGCCGCCGGTGCCATTCTTCACCGCCGCGCCCGGCACCGGCATGGGCGCTTTCACCGTGTCGCCGACGGTGGAGATCGCCATCCCGGCGAACGCCTATGCCGGCCACTACACAACGACGATCACCCTGTCGATTGTGAGCGGGCCATAACCGTGCGGGGCGGTGACTCGACCAACGAGGGTTGAGGAGGATGGAGGACTATGGGGGACTCGCAGTCGTCGCGGCGACAGCCGTCCGTGCTGGAGAGCGGGCGGTCCTGGCCGCGGGTCATCCCGTGCACCGAGCATGGGACCTCCGCCTGGTGCTATGTCCAGGAGGACGGCAGTCACATCGACAGTGATCAGTGCCGCTGCTACCTGTTGCCGAGCGCGTACTGCCCGGTGGACGCGCATCGCACATCGGCGCTGGCATTCCAGCCGAATGGCATGGCCGGGCTGCTCGAACGTACGCGAGCGAACGGGCACCGGTAGGTGCGGGGCGTGCTCGTGGACACGCGAGGTCAGTCGTCATCGCCGGGGGTGTGCGACGCGGGGCGGACGGGCAGCTCGACGATGAAGGTGGAGCCGCAGCCCTGGCCCTCACTCTCGGCCCAGATGCGCCCGCCGTGGCGCTCCACGATGGCACGGCTGATGTAGAGCCCGAGGCCGATGCCGCTGATGTTGCGCACGGTGGTGTTACCGGCAGCACGGGCGAACGGCTCGAACAGCCCGGCGATCTCCGGTGGGTCGAGCCCGACTCCCGGGTCGCTGACCTCGATGCGGATCCAGCCCGGCTCCGCCCCCGGGCCCACCTGCACGCTGATCGTGCCCCCGGTCGGGGAGTACTTGATCGCGTTCGACAGCAGGTTGGTCAACACCTGATCGATCCTGTGGGGGTCGACGACGGTCGCGGGCAGGTCCGGCGCCGCGATGAGGCGCAGCTCATACCGATCGTCCTCGTCGATCTGCCGCCGGAAGCGATCGACAACCGCCTCGACCAGCGCGATCAGGTCGACCGTCTCGAAGTGGGACTCCAGGCGACCGGTCCGCACGCGGCTCACGTCGAGCAGATCGTCCACGAGGCGCGTGAGCCGATCGATCTGGCTCAGGATCGTCTGAAGATCCCGTTCGGCCCGCTCCGGCGCCAGGGTGCCGCGCCGCTGCAGGGTGCGGAGCATACCCTGGGTGAAGAGCTTGACGCTGGTCACCGGTGTCTTCAGCTCGTGGGCGGCGATTGAGAGGAACTCTTCGCGCTGCCGCTCGAGCTGCCGGGTCCGGGTCATGTCGTTGGCGACGGCGACGGCGCCGACAATGGTGCCGCGGTCGTCCACGATCGGGGAGTAGGCGAAGCGGAGGTGGATATCCTCGCCGGTGTCCGCCCGCCGCACGATCTGCTCCCAGTCCGCGCTCGTCTCCCCGCGGAGCCCGCGTGCCAGGGGCATCTCCTCAGTCGGGATCGGCCGGCCGTCCGGGTAGCGTGCCTGGCTGAACTCGGCATACTTTGCGAGCGGCTGGAGTGCCTGCTCGGTGGTGATACCGAAGAGCCGGGCACCGGCCTCGTTGACGAGCACCACTCGCCCCGTGCCGTCGCAGACGTAGACCCCCTCCACCATCGATTCGATGATCGTGCTGAGTGCGGTCGCCTGCTGGGCCGCGCTCTTGGCGAGTTCCTCGATCCGCCGCTGGTAGCGCACCCGCTCGGTCGTGTCCGTCACCAGTCCGATCACCGCCTCGACCCGGCCGAGACGGTCGCGCAGCGGGACGTACCAGGAATCGAGGTGGATGGTCCCTCGCTCCAGTCCCTCGTAGACGACATCCCGCACCTCGACCGTCTCACCGGTGGTGAAGACCTTGGCGAGCGCGGCGCCGAAGCCCACCTCGTCGAGATTCGGAATGATCGTTCGGAGGGGCAACCCCACAAGGTCCTTCTCTGAGCGGTAGGGTTCGTCCAGGAAGCCGCGGTAGTGCTTGTTCACCGTCAGCACGCGCAGGTCGGGCGGCGGACCCACCACGATGACCCCGGCGGGCACATACTGCAGCACCTGCTCCAGGAAGACGCGGTGCCGCTCGGTCGATTCGAGCAGGAGGATCTTCTCGACCGCCAGCGCCACATGGCTGGCTACGCGCTCGATGACCGCCAGCACACGGTCCGAGAAGGCCGCCGGCGTGCGGGAACTGAGGTTGATCGTCCCAAGGATCCCGTGCTCCCCACGGAGCGGATAGATCGCGTAGCTGCGGATGCCGAGACTCCGAAGGAGGGCATCCTCCTGAAAGGCCGCGGAGAAGGTGTCGTCGACAACGACCGGGACGCCGTTCGTGGCGACTCGCTGGACGGCTTCCGCCACCTCTCCGGTCGAGAAGATGGTCGAAAACGGCGTCGGCCGCAGCGCCAGAACGCGCAGCCGTCCGTCCTCGTCCTCCGGCGACGGGACCGCCAACGAGATGTTGTCGCAGCCGATCAGCGGCTGCAGGAATCCGAACGTGTGCTCGAGAAGCGTGTCGATGTCGCGACCGGAGGCGATGGCGTGGGCGATGGCATCCAACTGCAAGGCGTCGAGGCCGGTGTTGTCTCGCACCGGCTCGCGGCGCAGCACGACGGTCATCCCGACGATTGCCCCGCCTGTGTCGCGTACCGGTGACGCCGACAGCCGGATATCCGGGCCGAGGCCCGGCAACGGAATGCCGAAGACCGTTTCTCCCCGTGCGACCCGCTGGCAGAGATCGGCGGGGCCGCCGAGCTGGACGACGTTCTCAAGCGTCTCCGGGCCACCGAGGAGGTGCTGTGCTGCCTGGTTCCGGTATTGGATGACGCCGGCCGGGTCGGCGACGAGGACCGCCTCATCGAACTGGTCGAGCGCCGCGCGCAAAAGGAGCAACTGATGCGTCATAGTCACGCTGGCTCGTCTTCCCTAGCTCTCCAGGTGGGTTTGGTCCGCCCGGTAAGCATACTACGGCCCGGGATCCTCCCGGCCGCTCCCCTGTTTAGCAGATCGTGTGCCCGATGAGTCAGGCTGGCAGGGTTCACCATCGCCGCATCCGGAACGAGACCGGCTGATAATACGACAATCACCGGTCCGCCGCTCTCCGTCGTGGGCCGCGCCGCGCCCGCCCCGTGACCCCTGGGCACACTCTGGCACCATCCATGCATTGCCTCATCATAACTATTCGTGTGACCCGATCCTAATGCAAGGATGCAGACGGGCGGATGCCGGGTCGCCAGCGGACCGGAACCGGGAGGTGCGGGAATGCACGAGTCCTACCCCGAGCGGAAGATGGACGATCTGACCGACAGCGATGAGCTGCGCGCGGCATCGGAGCCGACCGGCTACGGTGCGCCCGAGCCCGGCGGGAGTCCGGGCGGGGAAACCACCGAGAAGGTTCAGGATCAGGCGGGACAAGCCGTCAGCAAGGCTCAGGAGCAGGCCGGTCAGGCGGTCAGCAAGATCCAGCATCAGGCCGCGGAGCGGGCGGCTGGGCAAAAGGACCGGCTGGCGGAGGGGCTGGGGAGCGCGGCGGATGCCCTGACGCAGATGAGCCGTCAGCTGCACGATAGCCACCAGGACACCATCGCCAACGTCGCCGACATGGCCGCGGATCGCGTGCGGCAGATGTCGGACTACCTCCGCCGGCACGAGGTCGGGGACCTGATGGACGACGTGGAGGACTTCGCCCGCCGCCAGCCGGCTCTGGTGCTGGGCGGGGCGTTCGCGCTCGGCGTGCTGACGGCCCGCTTCCTCAAGAGTTCCAGCCCGTCCTCGGGTCGAACCTCCCGACGCGGCATGGGCGGCCGGACCGGCTACGGCGACTCGATGGTCCAGGAGAGCCCGAGCTATCGCCCGTCTTCGGAGCCGGGCTATCGTGCCGGGCAGACGCGGAGTACAGGAGTTGACTGATGGAGCAGAGCAGAGACGAGCGCTCGCTCGGCGAGCTGTTCTCTGACCTGTCGCGGCAGACCAGCGTGCTGGTGCGCCAGGAAGTGGCGCTGGCCAAGACCGAGATGAGCCAGACGGCGCGCGAGGTCGGCAAGAACGTCGCAATCCTTGCGGTTGGCGGCGCGGTGGTCTACGCCGGGGCATTGGCGATCCTGGCAGCGATCATCATCCTGCTGGCCGAGCTCATGCCCTGGTGGTTGTCGGCACTCATCGTCGGCATCGTGGTGGCGGCAATCGGGTACTTCCTGATCGACCGCGGCCGGGACGCGCTCCAGCGCACCCCGCTCGCGCCGGAGCAGACGGTCGAGTCGCTCAAGGAGGACCGTGATTGGTTGAAGGAGCAGGCATGAGAGACCCGTTTGATCGCCCGGACGACGTCCAGCCCCCGGACGCAGACCAGACACCCGAGGAGATCCGCGACGACATCGAAGACACACGGGCCGACATGAGCGAGACGATCGATGCCATCCAGGAACGCCTCAGCCCGGATCATCTGATGGGCCAGGCGAAGGAGTCGGTCCGAGAGGCCACGATCGGGAGGGCCGAGCAGATGGCGAGCGACATGGGCGACACGGCCCGTCAGACCGGCGGCGGCATCATCGAGACGATCAAGCAGAACCCGATCCCCGCGGCGCTGGCGGCAGTCGGCATCGGCATGCTCTGGCGGAACCGGCAGAGCGCTTCCCAGCAGTCATCGGGAACGCGCCACGTCCGCTACGATCAGTACGGGCGCCCGGTTCCCCGCACCTACGAGGACTACGAGCGCGCCGAGTCGCGCGGTGGCGCCGGTCAGGCCGTGAGCCAGGCGCAGGAGCGAGCCGGAGAGATGGCCTCCCAGGTGCAGGAGCGCACCGGGGAGTGGACCGGCGAGGTGCAGCACCAGATGCGCGGCGCGCGGAGCCAGCTCGACCGGCTCATCGAGGAGAACCCGCTGGCCGTCACGGTTGCCGCTCTGGGCCTGGGCGCCGCGGTGGGGCTCGCCATCCCCGGGACCCAGCGAGAGCGGGAGATGATGGGCCCGGCACGCGACACGGTCATGGAGAAGGCGCAGGACGCCGCGCAGCAGACGATGGGCAAGGCTCAGCAGGTCGCAGAATCGGCCCAACAGGCGGCCAAGGAAGCAGCCCAGCAGCAGGGTCTGACGCAGTAGGAGTTCTGCGTCATACGTCATCCGTACTGCGCATTGCGTACTGCGTATCCCTCCCCTCTCCCCTGGTGGGCTCCGTCCGAGAGGAGCCGGGGGTGAGGGGGACGGGTGACGCATGACGCATCAGGCACCACGCTCCACGCTCGCGGCGGTGCCGCCACCGAGCACACGCGGCCCGTCGTAGAGCACGACCGCCTGCCCGGGCGCCAGCGGTGGCCCGGGATCGAGGAACTCGACCCGCTCGCCGTCGCAGGTAACCTCGAAGCGCGGCCCCTGATAGCGGATCCTGGCCTGCGCCCGCTTCGGCGGCTCGCCGTGCCAGATCGGGTCGCGCAGGGTCACGCTGCGTGTCAGCAGCCGCGCGCGGGGCGCGACCGCGACCGTGCGTGTAGCCGGGTCGATTGAGGCGACGTAGCGGCGCTCGGGGACCGTCTTGTCCCACTGGAGGCCGCTGCGCTGGCCGATCGTGACGTAGGCGATGCCCGGGTGCCGCCCGACCACCCGGCCGTGCTCGTCCAGCAGCGGTCCGGGCTTCCCCGTCTCCGGTCGAGCGGCCGCGACCAGGTTCCCCACCCCGCCGGCCGTCTTCGCGAAGCAGAGGTCGACCGAGGCGGCCTTGTCCGCCACCGGCAGCCCGGCGGCGCGGGCCCGCTGGCGCACGGTCTCCTTGTCGAGCTCCCCCAGCGGGAACTCCAGCCGCTCCAGATCCTCCGAGGTGAGCCGGTAGAGGGCGTACGACTGGTCACGACGCCCGTCGCGCGCCTCCGCCAGGTACCAGCGGTCGCCGACGCGCACCTTGCGCACGTAGTGGCCCGTGGCCACGGCGGGGATGCCCAGGCTGTCCGCCAGGCGCAGCAGGGCGGGGATGCGCACCCGGTGGTTGCAGGCGATGCAGGGGTTGGGTGTCTCGGCGCGGGCATAGGACTCGACCGTCATGCCCGCCACCTCGCGGCTGAACTCCTCCCGCAGGTCGCGGACGTAGAAGGGAATACCGAGCCAGTTGGCGACGAGGCGCGCGTCGAACGCGGCCTGATCGCCACAGCAGACCCCCTCGGCGATCGACTCGGGATCGGAATCGAACAGGCGCAGGTGAATCCCGATCGGCTCCCAGCCGAGGGACTGGAGCGTCAGCGCGGCGACGGCGCTATCGACGCCCCCCGAGAGTGCAACGAGGATGCGAGCCATGGAAAGTGCGGACCTCCAGTACGTAGGCGGCGATGGATCACGGGGCGGCGGGCCGCGACGCCGCCACCTTGAGCGTACCACGTAGGGAGGTCGCACCCCAGGGTATGGCCCTCACCCCTGGCCGCACCCGCGCGCGGGTACCCGCCCAACTTTGGGAGTGGGGAGCCACAGCCTCTACGAGTGCGCCGCGGTCGGGGCGTCTTCCCGGGCTTCCTGTTCTGACGTGCGGTCCCAGTCGTCCGGCCGGCGGGCGACCTGGGTTGTGACCAGCAGGCCGCCGTAGCCGATCTCGGCCATCAGCCGCCGGTCGATCGGTTCCTTTGCCAGGGCGTAGGGGAGCAGCAGGTCCAGCACCGAGGTGCGGCCGTATAGCTCACAGGAGGCAAGGCCGAAGAACGGTACGTCTCCCGCGTACGCGACCCAGAACATCGTGCCGGGATCGACCGGCGCACCGCGCCGCACCAGGCGCGCGCCGGCGCCCCGCAGCGCGGTAATGAAGGGGTCGGTGGGGTCGAGCACGATCGACCCGGCGACCAGGATCACCTCAGCCCCGGCCGCGAGCAGCTCCCGGTAGGCCGCGGTGATTCCCGCAGGCTCATCCGCATCCAGGTGGCGCACCTCGATCAGCCGGGCGCCGAAGCGCTCCAGCGTGGCCGCCATCTGGCGCTCGGCGACGCGCAGGTTTGCCGGGCGGATCCGGGTCCCGGCGAGCATCGCGACCCGCTCGGCGACGAACGGCGCCACGCGGGCAAGCGGCCCGCGCCGGGCGCGCGCCAGTGCCCGCTGGATCGCCCGCTCGGGCATGTAGAGAGCCGGTGCCTTCACGATGCCGACCGTCTCCCCGGCAGTCACGACGCGGCCGTCGAGCGCGGTCGCCACCAGCGCGGCGCCGGTCCGGTTCACCCGCTCGATCGCGCGGGCATCGACCCGCAGCAGCCCGAAGCCCGCCGCGTGGAGGTTCACCTGTCCCTGGTGTGGCCCCTCCAGGTCGATCCCCGGCCCGACCAGGCCCTTGGCCAGCGCCAGCGATGCGTCGGGCTGGGCCACGTCGTCCGCAGCCGGGACGACGACCTCGAAGGTCACACCGTCGACTCCCGCTGGCAGACGGTCGATCGCCTCTACCAGCGGCGTCCCGCGGCGGATCGTCACCGATGGCCGGACCGACGACAGCGTGAGGTCGCGGCAGAGAACCGCACCGGGGAGGGCCGCCGGGTCATCCCCGACTCGGAATGTTCGTCGCTGCATCGTGGTCTCCTCCCATCCGCGCTGTGGTGGCGAGTCGAGCGCCGCGGCTTGATCCTGCCCAGCCTGCGTCGTCGCTCCTCATGACTTCTATGCCTAAGGATAGTCCACGCCGCACCCTTCCGGTGCGCGTTCCACCAAATCGGGTGCGAGTACGCCGGCAGATGAAACAAGGACTCTTCCGGCGACGTTTGCCTTAGTGGAGTACCTCTCTCGATGCGCTCGCCCTGCGGGGCGGACGCCGCACACCACGGAAGGGATCCCCATGTTCAATCTCCCCACCGAGACACGCCGCGCGTACCGGCGCTTCGCAGGCGTTCTCATCCTCGCGAGCGTCGCCTTCCTCTTGGTCGCCTGCAGCAACAGCAGTGCGGCCGCACCCTCGGCCCCGGCCGACCCGTCGCCTCCAGCCGCCACTGCCTCCGGCGAGGGATCGGCCACGGAGGAGATCGCCGAGCCAAACCCGGGAGCGGGCGATGAGTACCGCGATGACCGCAGCACGGCCGAGGCAGTGATCGAGTCGTACTACAACGCGATCAACCGCCAGGAATACGTCCGGGCCTACTCCTACTGGGAGCCGGAAGCTGCCGAATCCGAGCTCCCGCCGTTCGAGGAGTTCCAGGAGGGATACGCGCAGACCGTCTCGGTGGACCTGACGATCGGCACCGTGACGTCCGACGCCGGGGCCGGTCAGCTCTACTACGCCGTCCCGGTAGCACTCGTAGCTGAGCAGACCGACGGCACGACGCAGACCTTCGTCGGCTGCTACCAGCTTCACCTCGCCAACCCGGCGGCGCAGGGCGAGCCGCCCTTCCGCCCGATGGGCATCCGGTCAGCCAGCATCGACCAGGTCCCCAACGACGCCGACATCCCCTCCCTGCTGGAGACCGCCTGCCAGGAGTAGCGACGGGCGTGCCGGGTGCGCCGCGGCGATCAGGCTCCAGCCCGCGGTTCATCGGGGCCATGTGCGTGGTTCGTGCCCGGGGGTAAACCCCCGGGCGCACAACCAAAGCCGGCTGAGAAGAGCGCCACCACTCAGGCGGCGGCCGGCGCACCAGGGTAAGCTCGTCGGCATACAGCACCCGGGTGGGGGCCGCGCGGGCCCGGGCCACCGCCTGGTCGATCGCAGCCAGCTTCGGTTGCTCGTCGGGATCGGGGCTGTGCAGCGCAAAGCGCCCACGGGTGCGGCGCCCCCCAAGCCGGGTCAGCGCCTGACGGATGCCGGACAGACGGTAGGTGCGCAGCCAGGGCACCACCGCCCGCAGGTCGGCCAGCCGCCAGCGAGGGCGGGGCAGGCCACATCCTTCAGGCGCCTGGCGCACGATCTCGCACCGCTCAGCGCCCTGCTGCGGGGGAACAACCCCGGTGCGCGCGGGGGCGGTGCACCAGGCCAGCCAGGCCATGCTGCTCAAATGTGGTGAGCCAGCGCTCGACCGTCTCCGGTTTGCGCGGCTTGTGCAGGCCATGGCGGGCCACGGCATGGGGGCTCTGACCGGCGGCAATCGTGCGCAGGGCGGCAGTGGCCTCGCGCAGATAGGGGCGGGGATCGTAATCCCGCGTTCGCTCGAGTTCGGCGCGTTCGTCGACGGTCAGGCTGAGGGTGCGGCGTGGCATGGGATGGCTCCAATCGGTCCGCAGGGCCAGTGGGCATCGCCCCAGCCTACCACTGCCCGATTAAGTTGTGAAACTCCGTTAGCGGGCTTCCCTTGTGAGCCCGGGGGTAATGGAGTTTCACAACTTAGTCGGACAACCTCTCCGAGGAACGCTGCCACGTGCGACGGGACACGGCAACCGCTGCGCTGAGCACTCCGCACGCGCCGATGTGCCCCGGCGAGCATGATCCGCATTAGTTGTGAAACATCATAACCCCCGGGCACGCACCACGGCGTCGGCATCCTTCCACCACCCGCCCCGGACACACTCCACAACGCGGGGGGCCTCATACCACGTCAGTATTCAGGGCACGCCAGGCCCAGGGAGGTGCCGCCCGTGCGCCTTCAATCCCGCAGGTGGTTGATCGTCAGGCGGCGGATGCGGTCGCCGTCGACGTCGAAGATCCACTCGATCTGAGCGGGTGCGAACCGCGGTGTTTGCACGACACCGTGTAGGACGACCCGGTGGGTCCCCATTGTCCGTTCGGCAATCTGGGCGGTCGTGGCCAGCGGCGCAGCCTCGATGAAGGCGGCAATGGCGTCCCAGCCGCGATAGACGCGCCCGACCGGGGCGATGATCTCGCCGTCCTGGGCGAAGAGCGCGGCCGCCCCGCTGCCGTCCCGGCCGTTCACGCGCGAGATGTACTCCCGTGCCAGATCGATCGCTGCCATGACCCTGCACTCCCATCCTGCACGGTGCGCTCGCCCCCCGGCACCCCGTCGCCAGCGGCATGCCAGCATCAGAGCGGTAGCCTATGGCCGACTATCGCGATGATGCGAAACGGTTTGACAGCACCGGTCACCGTCCTGTACTTTCCGTGATCATGTTCGTGGTTGGAGCCCGTACGGATCGGGCGTTTTCAGCAGGGATTCCTGCTGGAGAAGGGTGACGTATGTTGTGTTCCAGACGACATCGACCCCTGCGCTTCCTCGTCTTCGGACTCCTGGCCGGGAGTCTCGCACTCGCGGCCTGCGGCGGATCGGCTACTGACTCGGAAACCCCTGCACCGACTGCGTCCGACGCGCCGGCGACCGTAGCGGCGGCGAGCCCGACCGCTGAGCCCACGACCGCGGCCGAGACGCCTACGCCCGAAAGCACCCCCGAGGCAACAGAGAGCCCGACCGAGGCGCCTGCTACCGGCACGGCGGCTGCCGAGGTGCTCGCGCCGACCTTCGCGGCCTGGGAGCAGGTCGAGTCGCTGCGGATGAAGATGACGATGCCAGGCTCCGATGCCTCCGGGGAAACGCTCCAGATGGTGATGGAGATGGTCCGCCCCGATCGGATGCGCGTGAGCATGGAAACGGCCGAGGGCACCTTCGAGATGATCATCATCGGGGATGTGACCTACATGAACCTGGGCGGTACCTGGACGGAACTCCCTGGGCCGCAGGATCTCAGCACGTACGGGGCGCTGTCGCCGGACGAGCCGATCGACGAAGTCAGCGCGCCCGATGTCACCGTGGTCCAGAGCGGCACCGAGACGATCGACGGCGTCACCTGTACCGTCTGGGACCTGACCATTCCGGACGAGGAGGCAGGAACGATGACCGGGCGCATCTGGGTCGGAGCGGACGACAACCTGCCGCGGCGGATGGTCTTTGAGACGCCGGAGGGGCCGATGACGGTGGAGTACTCCGGCTACAACGAAGACATCACGATCGAGCCGCCGATCTAGGGACGGGTCCGGCGTGCTCGCCGTCACCGGCAAGGCCGCACGGTGGGCACCACATCGCGTTGACTAAAGTCGGGACATCGAATGGCAGCGCGCCGACGATCGGCGCGCTGCATCGTCACGGACGGCAGCCCCTGCGCGGTTCATCGGGCGAGCGCACGCCGGGCCACCTGAGACTAGGCGTCGTTCTCCCGGTGACTTTGGAGATCCGGCGGGGTCAAGGGGAGCCGAACGGTGAAGGTCGAGCCGACGCCTTCGGTGCTCTCGAGCGTGATGGTGCCGCCGTGCTGCTCCACGATCTGCCGGGAGATGAAAAGGCCGAGGCCGGTCCCGCCCATCTCCAGCCGCGCCCGCACCGTGCGACTGAAGGGCTGGAACAGTTGAGCCTGCTCGCTGGCGGAAATGCCGATCCCCTCGTCACTCACCGCCAGCTCCGCCTCGTCACCGTGCCGGCGCACGCTGAGCCGCACCTCGCCGCCGTCCGGCGAGTACTTGAGCGCGTTCGAGATGAGGTTGGTCAGCACCTGATCGAGCCGCACCGGGTCCCACACGCCGTGGATCGGCTCCGGCGCGTCGAGCACCAGGCGGTGGGCAGGGGTCCGGTCGGGCGACTGCTCGAAGCGGGCCAGCACCGACCGGGCCAGCTCCGTCAGTTCGGTGGGCTGCGGGCGCAGCGCCAGCCGGCCCTGCTGGATGCGGGAGACATCGAGCAGGTCGTTGACGAGCGTTTCGAAGCGATCGGTCTGATCCCGCAGGTGCGTCGCCAGTTTGATCAGGTGCTCCCGGTCCAGCGTTGGCTGCTTCAGGAAGCGAAGGAGCAGTTGGCCGTAGCCCTTCACCGTGGTGAGCGGCGTCTTGAGCTCGTGCGAGGCAGTGGACAGGAACGCCTCGCGCACACGCACCGCGCTCTGGGCCTCCCGGTAGAGCTGCGCGTTCTCGATGGCCAATGCGGCCCGGTCGGCCAGGTCCTGGATCAGGGTCGAGTCGTCTGAGGTGAAGGGTTGGTCCGTCAGGTCGCGCCAGACGACCAGCGTGCCGAGGGTGTTGCCGCGCACGGAGAGGGGCACTGCCAGCAGGCGGCGGAGCGGGAAGCGATCGAGATACGCGAGATATTCCGGGTGGATCGTGTGGCGGAGCGACTCGGGATCCGCCACCTCCAGGATGACGGGCTGGCCGCTCTGCAGCGCATCCCGGTGCAGGTCTTCCAAGGCCGAGCGGTCATTTGAGGTGAACAGGTCGCGCGCCAGCGCTCGCGCCTCGGGGTCCGGGTGGTAGATCGCCCCCGGCCGCAGGCTTGGCTCCGACTCCTTATCACCGGGGATGAGCCGGATCAAGCAACCGTCGCTCACGAGTTCAGCGACCCGCTCGGCTACGGTCTCCAGGACAGCGTTCAGGTCGAGACTCGCCTCCGCGAAGGCGCGGGAGGCCGCGGCCAGCGCGGTCATGCGGGCGGCCTGCCGGCGACTCTTCTCCTCCGCCTCCTGGGTGGCGCGGAAGAGGAGCGCGTTGTCGACGGCGATGGCCGCTCTCTGAGCCAGATCCTCTGCCAGCGCGAGGTCGTCCGGGCCGTAGTGCCGCCGGGAATCCGAGCAGATAAAGGAGATCAGCCCGAGGCGGTGCCCGCGCGCGATCAACGGCGCGACGATGATCGAGCGCGGGGCGACGAGTCGGATGATGGAGAGGTGTTCCTCGTTGCTGGCGATCGTGACCCAGTCCGCCTCCTCGAGCGCGGGGCGCAGCACCGCTTTGTCGCTCCCGAGCGCCTCCGCGATCGGATGGGGGTGGACGTGGTGCGGGGGACGGCGCGTGTACGCCTCGTGGAGTTGATCCCGGCGCTCAGGGTCGGTATGCGCGATCGCCACGTGCCGGAGCCCGTCTCGCTTATCGAAGATGCGGACGATGCACCAGTCGGCGAAGTCGGGTACCGCCATCTCGGCGATCGTGCGCATGGTCTGCTGGTAGTCGAGCGACGAGTTGAGGACTGAACTGGCCTGCGCCAGGAAGATCTGGCGTCGGTGCGCGGCCTCCTCAGCCGCCCGCGCATCCTGCTCGGCCTGGTAGAGGCGGGCGCGGTCGAGCGCGTGGGCGCTCTGGCGAGCCAGCGCCAGCAGGAATGCACGGTCTTCCTCATCGAAGGGCTGTGGCGTGGTGAAGGCCAGTGCCATTGCCCCGAGCACGCGGCCGTCGACGGTGAGCGGCAGGACGGCGAGGGCCGCGTCCTCCGCGCAGTGCGGATCGGCGATGCACGCCGGGTAGCGATCCGCGATCGCCTCGCGCGACTCGAGGAAGATCGGCGTGCCCGTTCGGGTGACGTCGGCCAGGGGAGCCAGGACCTCACGCGGGAAGCGGCGCCCGTACTCACCCCACTCCTCGGGACAGCCGACCGCGGCCAGGACCTCCAGCACATCGTCATCGTCGGTCACCTGGACGATGATCCCGCGACGGATGCCGAGTACGGCGAACTCCTGGCTGATAGTGACCGCGGCGATCTCGCGCGGTGTCAGCGCGGCACCGAGCGCCGCGGTTAGCGCCTGGAGCTGGGCGATGCGGGTGGCGGTCTGCTCCGCCGCCCGCCGTGCCTGCTGCTCGGCGGCATAGAGGCGGGCGTGATCGACGGCGAGTCCGATGCGACGGGCCACCTCCCGAGCCAGGGTCAGATCGTCGGGCCGGTAACGCCGACCCGACTCGGCCATGGCCAGCATGATCGCGCCGACGATGCGCCCACGCGCCTGGAGCGGCGCCACGATCATCGAGCAGAAGCCCGCCTCCTGCAGAGCACGAAGGTGCTCCGGGTTCCGGCTGACCGCTTCCAGCAGCGTATCCGTGATCTCCGGGTAGAACTCCGGCTGGCCGGTCTGGATCACGCGGGCAATCCCGTGCGGGGCATCGGGAGCAAACGGGTGGCGCCGCTCGATCTCCAGTGCCCACCGGACCTTTTCCGGATCCTGGTGGGCGATCACCTGCCGCTCGACGTGACCATCGTCATCGACGAGGAGGATGGCGCACCAGTCGGCCAGCCTCGGCACGGTAAGCTCGGCGATGCGCTGCAGCGTCGTAGCGGCGTCGAGCGACGACGTGAGCACGTCCCGGACTTCAGCCAGGTACCGCTCGCGCTCTTCGGCACGGCGCCGCTCAGTGATATCGACGAAGGAGACGACGCCCGCCACGATCCGTCCATCTCGGTCTCGGACTGGCGCCGCGTCGACGCGGATGCTGCCCCGCGATCCGTCCCCGCGTATGATGTCGATCTCTTCTCCAGAGACGGTCGTACCGTCTTTAAGGGCGCGTGCCAGCGGCCACTCCTCCGGCCGATAGCGGGTGCCGTCCGGATGGAGCGCCCGGTAGCCAATGGTTTCCCACTCCTGCACGCTGCCGCCCGACTGGAACGGCAGGCGCCAGATGCGCTCTGCCTCCGCGTTGGCAAGGATGAGCTGCCCGGATGGGGCGTCGGCGAGGATGACGCCGGCCGGCATCTGCTGCAGCACCGTCTCCAGGCGCGCCCGCTCAGCCTCCAACTGGGCCAGCAGCCGCTCCCGCTCCTGCTCGGCGCGCTTGGTTTCGGTGATCTCGGCAGCGGCGACGCCGACAACGCTCACCTGGCCGTCCGGACCGGGGACAGGGAAGTAGCTGACGAGCCAGGTACGGGGATCCTTCTCCCCTGCAGAAAGCGTCCCCGTGAGCTCCGTATTGGCCAGCAGCTCCCCCGTCTCCAACACGTGCCGGATCCGGGGTTCGATCTCGGGCGCCAGGTGCGGGAAGAGGTCGCGGACGGTCTTGCCCAAATGTGCCTCCGGAGGGAGGCCGTTCATGGCGGCGATGGCATCGTTCACCCGGACGTAGCGGAGGTCGCGGTCGAGAAGGGCCAGGCCCACCGGCGCGCTGGCGAAGAGGGTGTCGAACAGGGCAAGAGATGCGGCCTGCTGCTCGACCGCCCGCGCCAGTTCCCGGTGCAGCAGGGCGTTGTCGACGGCAATGGCGACGCGCTGGGCAAGTTCCTCGGCCAGCGCGATGTCCGACGGGCCGTACTCACGGCCCGGCTCGGTCAGGATAAAGGAGATCACCCCGAGTGTCCGGTCGCGGGCGATAAGCGGGACGACGATGCTGGAGCGGAAGCCCAACCTCAGCACGATGTCCAGGTGCTCGGGGTCCTGGAGAACGGCGCGGTGCATCGCCTCCGTGATAGTGGGGTAGAAGGCGGTGCGCAGGGTGCGGAGGACGTACGCCGGGCCATGCGGGGCATCGGGCCGGCCGCCGAAGCGCTCCGTCATGCGTACGGCGAGCGCCTGCTTCTGCGGGTCGGCGTGCGCGATGGCCACGCGTTGGAGGAAGCCCTGGTCGTCGAGCAGATAGACGGCGCAGCAGTCACCGAGGGCCGGGACGGCGAGCCGTGCGACGGCGGCGAGGGTTTCCCGGTAATCGAGTGTGCGCGCCAGGGCGATCCCGGCCTCGGCGAGGAAGCGCAGTGGCTCATCACGTGCATCGCGAGCCGGCTGCTCATTCCCCGCGACCGGACGCTCCAGCACAATCCTCTCCCCTCGGTAAATGGGCGCATCCGTAGTCCGGCCAAAAGCCGGACAGGCTCCCCCCTGAGCTCGTTCGCGCCCGCGCGATTGCCGCACATTCTATGCCAGACCGGGTGGGTTACGCACCACCAGTCTCGCATCCTGCGTCATGCGTGATGCGTCACCCGTCCCCCTCACCCCCGACCCCGCTCGGGCGGAGCCCACCAGGGGAGAGGGGAGCAACACGGAACACGAAACACGGAACACGCAACACGCCCTACGGGTGACGCATCACCCCTCCGCCGGGAGTTCCTCCCACGGCTGCCAGGTGAAGCGCTCGTGGAAGCGATCGAGCAGTGCCAGGATCGGACGGGCCAGCAGCAGCACCAGCACCACGTTGGCCGCGGCACGGAAGAGGTCGTAGACGAGCGAGGTCACGAGGTAGAAGCGGGCGTAGGTCCGCAGGGTCTCGGCAGCGCTCATCCCCGGCACCCAGTACAGCCCGGCCGGTTGCTCCAACCCGGGCGCGGCGAAGGGCCAGGAGTAGAGGTTCATCACCGCGCCGAAGAGGAACCCCCAGGCGGCGCCGAACACGGCCAGCACCACCACATCGCGCCGTCCCCCTCGACGCGGCAACCAGCCGGCGCTCATCCCGACCCAGCCCGCAGCCAGCATCTGGAAGGGGAGCCACGGGCCCAGCCCGCCGGTGATGAAGGCCGAGACGAGCAGGGTGAGCGCGCCCATCAGGAAGCCGAAGTCGGCCCCGTAGGCAAACCCCACCAGGATGATGAGCAGAAAGATCGGCGAGGCACCGAGCAGGCTCGGAATCAGGCGCAGTGCGGCGTTCACGGCCACCAGGACGCCGAGGAAGGCCACCATCTTCGACGTCGCCGCGCCGCGCGCGGTGGCACCCGCCTGGACCTCTAGCAGGATGGTTCCCAGGCAGACCACGGACAGCATGGCGAAGAGGAGCGCCACCTCGGTGCCACGGCCGGTCAGTCGCTCCGGGCGACCCAACGCCGGAAGGAAGAAGGGATAGGTGAAGGTGAGGAGGCCCACCAGGCTAGCCGCCCAGATGACGGGTGAGCCACGCCGTCGAACCACTGCCGCGGGCGTCAGGTCGACCTGCTCGGTCACCGGACCGGCTCCGCAACCCCGAGCCGGATCTGCTGCACGGTGCCCGGCGGCCCACCCCGAGCGAACCGCTCCGGGTGGAGGATGCCCGTCAGGATCTCAATCCCGCCGACGATCCGCGGGCCCGGCCGGTTAAAGTAGCCGGAGCCGTCCACCGCGTAGACCTGCCCATCATGTACGGCCGGGATCTCGTCGAGGAAGGCGGGTAGCACGCCGGCTGTGCGCGACACACGCTCCGCCTCGGCGATCGTCCCGTCCAGGTTGTAGCCGCAGGGCATCAGCACCAGCACCTCCGGCTGGGCGTCGCAGATCTGCTCCCAGGTCACCGCGAACGACGGTTGCCCTGCCCGGCCGAGCACGTCCTGCCCGCCGGCCAGCGCCACCATCTCCGGCACCCAGTGGCCGCCGACCATCGGCGGG
>Ga0207873_1000956_pt1 | contig 29632 bp, 18 predicted proteins | sample BGWIniCompost_FD_187373 | JGI IMG/M metagenome (GOLD analysis project Ga0207873, IMG submission 187373) | Cellulose adapted compost microbial communities from Newby Island Compost Facility, Milpitas, CA, USA - BGW Initial Compost (SPAdes)... ...
GGGCGTGGCTGCGGCGGCGCGCGAGTTCCGCGCCTGGGCGGCGGGGTACCGGCCGGTCGCGGAGCTGGTGCACGGCTACGGCGTGGCGGAGCTTCGCTACAGCGGGCCGGATCCGGTGCCGGGCTGGAGCGCGCAGCTCCGCGCGCTGGAGCTGGAGTCGCGGCAGCGGTACGGCCGCGGCTTCGCGGAGCTGGACATCGCGGAGCGGCAGGCGCTGGTGCGGCGGCAGATCGAGGCGGAAGCGGTGGGCCGGTTGCCCGCGCCGGCGGATGCGCGGCATGTGGCGGTCGGGCTGCTGGCGTTCTTCTACGCATTGCCGATGGCCACCGACCTGTGTTACGGCGCGCGCATCGGGCGGCTGAGCTGCCGGCCGCTGTCCGACTCCCGTGCGCGGCCGGCCGAGCTGGTGCGCGGGACCTGAGCGACAGGGGCGACGCGGTCATCGAGGAAGTGGATCGCGAGCAGCGGGCTGTCTTCCCGCCGCTCTCACTCCGGCGGTAGCACGAGCATGGTCATCGAGAGCGACGTCCTGATCATCGGGTCCGGCATCACCGCCGCGATGGTCGCGGAGAAGCTGGCGGAGGAGCGGGACGCGCGGATCGTGGTGGTCGAGGCGGGCGGCCCCGCCGCGCCGCTGGAGGAGCGCGCGGGCCGTCGCGCGCGCTTCGTCGCCTACGGCGAGAACCCATGGCCGGACGACCACATTGCCGGGCTCTCCGTCGAGGGCATGCTGAGCCGGACGATGCAGGTGGGCGGGCAGGCCATGCGCTGGGGCGGTGTGACGCCGCGGTTCAGCCCGGAGGATTTCCGGCTGCGCTCGCTGTACGGCGTGGGCGACGACTGGCCGATCACGTACGAGGACCTCGACCCGTTCTACCAGGAGGCCGAGGAGCGCATCGGCGTCGCGGGCGCGCAGGGGCCGGCGGAGCTGGACCCGCGCGGGAAGCCGTACCCGCTACCGCCGCTGCCGCTGACGTACAATCTCGAGCAGCTCCGCAAGTGGGGCGAGGCGGCGGACATTCCGTTGTGGAGCCAGCCCGCGGCCAAGGCGTCGCAGCCCTATCGCGGCCGGCCGGCGTGCTGCCGCAACGACACGTGCGCGCCCGTGTGCCCGATCGGCGCGAAGTACTCGCCGGACTTCACGTGGCAGGCGTTGACGGAGGCGGGCCGCGTCGAGCTGGTGACGCGCACGTTCGTGCGGCGGCTGGTGCTCGAGCGCGGTTCGGCGCGCGTCAGCCACGCGGTCGCCGTGAACCTCGACTCGCCGGACGAGCAGCTCGAGTTCCACGCGCGCGTGTTCGTGCTCGCGGGCGGTTACCTGTGGACGCCGCATCTGCTCCTGCTTTCCGCCGAGCCGCGCTTCCCGGACGGGCTGGCCAACACGTCCGGCCTCGTGGGCCGGTACATGGGCGGGCACCGCAGCGTGCACGCGTACATCGAGCTGCCGCAGAAGCTGTATCCCGGCATGAACCTCCAGCACGGCCTGCTCAGCAAGCGGTTCATGCGGCCGGGTCCGCTCGACCGGTACGTGCGGCACGACCTGCAGGTGTGGGAGTCCACGTACGGCCGCGAGCCGCGGCTGCGCGGCGATGACGGCCGTGTGCTGCTGGGTGACGAGCTGCTCGAAGACTGGCGGCGGCGCACGGAAACCGGCGTGGCGCGGCTGCGCTCGTACTACGACGTGCTGCCCGCACGGGCGAGCGGCGTCACGCTCGATGACGCGCGCGCGACGCCCTGGGGCGACCCGCTGCCGCGTCTCGAGCTCCGCGAGGCCGAGACATCACACGCGTTGCGCGCTCACACCGAGGAGTGCATCCGGGACGTGTTCGAGCGCATGGCGCGCGCGGGCGGGGGCCGCGTGTTGATGGTGCGCGCGGACGATCTCCAGGACCATCCGGCGGGTGGCTGCCGCATGGGGGAAGACCCCACGGCGAGCGTGTGCGACGCGTGGGGCCGCACGCACGACCACGAGAACCTCTTCATTGCCGGCGCGCCGGTGTGCGTGACCGCCGGTTGCACCGACGCCACGCTCACCTTCTGCGCGCTCGCGCTGCGCACCGCGGTGGAAGTGGGGAAGGAGTTCCCGGCGCGGTCGGAGTGAGGAGCCGGGCCACCGGCCGGCTCCTCGACCTGCCTGCCCTGCCCTACCGTTGCGTTCCCTGCTGCTGCGGCGTGGTCTGCGCCGCGCCCTGCTGCGCCTGACCCGCCTGCGCGATCTCGATGTTGCGGTCATCCACGACGAGGAAGACCTGCTGCTCCTCGGCGACGCGCCGCGTGCGCGCATCGAGCGCCGCGCCCGGGAGCCGCGGCAGGTAGCTCGAGTCCCGCAGCGTTCCGCCGGTGATCCGCAGCATCTGGCCGGGGTTTATGCGCTTCGGTTCCGCCCCGGACAGGGCGGTGACGATCGCGAACAGCCGCTGGCCCTGCTGCTCGACCCAGATGCCGCGGTCCGAGACCGTCTCCACCACGCGGACCTCGCCGTTGAACTGCTGCCCCACGTGGGCCGATGGGCTCGAGAGGATGGCCGGGATCGTGGCCGCGCCCGCTTCCGGTGTCGGGACGGCAGCCGGCGGAACCGCCTGGCCCGGCTCGACCTCCTCGACCCCGGCGACCTGCGTCTCGTCCGTATCGACCATCTCCGCGATCGCCCAGATCAGCAGCGCCAGCACCAGCAACCCGATGATCCACGGCCAGATCGATGGCCCTCTGCGCTCCGAGGGCTCCCTGTGTTCGACTCGCACGTCGGCCATCCCTTCCGCCCTCCTTCTCCGCGGGGGTCCGCCTCCATGGGGCCCGGCGCACTGGTTTCGCCGGCCGCATGCATCGCGCCTCCCACGCATACGGGTGGTGCAACGATCAGGCCGCGGAGCTGTACTCTGGCGCGTCAGGGCAGCTGAAGCGAAGCACGCCGTGGAGGACGACGCCGTTTCCAGCCGCGCGGGGTGGTCGCGCCGCCCACCGGCGCAGCGTAAGTTCCGGCCTGGGCGGCGGGGGGCGCCGCCCGGTGAATCAGGGATCATGGAGGGTGCATTGATGAGAGTCAGCGGCGCAGGCGGCGAGGGCGCGCGGCTGCGCGTGTTCGTTACAGGCGCGACGGGATACGTGGGGAGCGCCATTGTGCGGGAGTTCGTGCGCGCGGGGCACGAGGTGACGGGGATGACGCGCTGGGCAGAGAGCGCGGACGACCTGGAAGCGCTGGGCGCGCGCGCGATCGTGGGCGATCTGCGCGACCCGCTCAGCTACCGCGACGTCGCGGCGCGGTACGACGTGCTGATCCACGTGGCCGCGGAGCCGTCGACGGCGCGCGCGCGGCTGGACGCCGCGGCGGTGGACACGCTGCTCAGCGCGGCACGGCGCCGGGCCGAGCAGCGGGCCGAGCGCCGGGCCAAGGATGAGCCGCCGCCGATGCTGATCTACACGTCGGGCGTCTGGTCGCTGGGCAACACGGGCGCGGAGCCGGCGGACGAGACGCGTCCGCCGGACACGGGGTTCGAGCTGGTGGCGTGGCGGGCGGAGTGCGAACGGAAGGTGCTCGAGGCCGCGGGGCCGGAGCTCGCGACGGCGGTGGTGCGGCCCGGGATGGTGTACGGCGGCCGCGGCGGCATCGTGAGCGAGTTCTTTGCGAGCACGGCGCAGGACGGCGCGGCCGCGTACGTCGGCGAGGGCGAGAATCGGTGGTCCGTGGTGCATCGAGCGGACAACGCCCGGCTGTACCGCTTCATCGCGGAGACCCGGGCGACGGGCATCTTCCACGCCGTGGATGGGACGCCGCTACCCGTGCGCGAGCTGGCGCGCCTGGCGTCCGAAGCGGCGGGCGCGGGTGGCGCCACGCGTGGCATCCCGCTGGCCGAGGCGCGCGAGCGCCTCGGCGCGGTCGCGGACGCCCTCGTGCTGGACCAGGCGGTCGTGACGCGGCGCGCCGCGGAGGTGGGCTGGACGCCGCAGTACCCGTCCTTCCGGGAGGGTGTGGCCGCCGCGTACCGGGAGTGGGTTTCGGGCGACGACGGGTGAGGCAGGGCGCGTCGTGACTCTCCGGGTGCCTCGCGCGTTATATCCCCAGGAGCGCGCCCGATGGGGGGCGCGCGGCAACACCGGAGGCATGGCATGAGAAACCTGAACCTCGCTCCCCGGGCCGTCCGGTCGATCCTGCTCATGGCGGCCCTGGCCCTCGGCATGGGGGCGTGCGAGTTCGTGTACGATCCCGACGACGACGACAACCCGGCCCGCGACCTGGCGTGGGCCCGCAAGCGCTGGCGGCGCGAAGCGCCCCGCGACTACAGCTACGACTTCGAGAGGTACTGCCAGTGTGGCGCGGACCTGAGCCGGACGGCTACCGTGCGGGTCCGCAACGGCGCCGTGGTCGAGGTCGTCTGGGCGGACGACGGCAGCCCCGTTCCACACCAGTACCGCTCGGCCTACCGCACCATCGACGGGCTCTTCGAGATCATTGGCGATGCGATCAACGACGACGCGGACTACATCGACGTCGACTACGACAGCCGCTACGGCTTCCCCCGCTCGGCGAGCATCGATTACACCTTCGGGTGGGCGGACGACGAGTTGAGCTTCCGGGTGCGGCGGTTCAGAGCTGTACGGTTCTGACCGGCGCGGTTTCGGGTGGCCCGAGTAAAGGAGCGGGCCGGACACGAAAGAGAACGGGCCGGCGGCCACGCAGGTCGCCGGCCCGCTCGCTCTTCGGCCTGAGCGCCTCAGCCGTTCGGCCAGTTCGCCCAGAGGCTGCAATGCCCGCCGTTGTCCGGGCCCTGCAGCGTCTGGAGCGGCTCGGAGTACAGCGCGTTCATCACCGCCCGCGGCGCGGCCTTCAACGTCCCGTCGTTCTTGATCATGATGTTGCCGAAGTGGGCCTGGCTGAGCCCGTGCCCCGCCTCGTGCAGCGCGACCGACTCGACGTCGACATCGCCGTTGATGTTCCAGATCCAGCTCGGGTCGTAGTAGATCTCGCGGAACGCGACATCGGCCTTGCCGTCGCCGTTGATGTCCGTCTCGTTGCCGTCCTCGTCGATGAAGACGAACGTGAACGTCGCCGCGAGCGTGCCGCCGGCGAAGTTGAGGTCACGCCAGCCCGCGTGCTGCACGTCCGCGAAGATGAACGGGGTGCCGATCAGCCCGCCGCTGAGCTGGAACGCAACGACGCCGATGTCCAGCCCGAAGTCCGGGTTCTGCGTGATGTTCAGGTTGGAGCACTGGGCCGCATCCCAGGTCGCCATGGCGCGCTGGATCGCGGCCGTGGTTTCGGTGGCCGGCAGGCCAGACAGCGGGACGGCGTCGATGGTCTGGTCGATCGCGTACGTGATGCCGCCGTTCGCGCCGCTCCAGGTCCGGCGCTCGTCGAACGGGACGAAGTCCGCGTCCAGTTGCTTGTTGCCGACGTCCTTCTGGATGATCTCCGCGCCCGCCTCGTGCGATCCGGCGTACGTGATGTACTCCGCCTTCACGGCGCGGAAGTTCGCGCCCGCGGCGGCCAGCGCGGCGTTCGTCTCGTCCATGAAGCGGCTGATCTGCTCGGCGGCGGATTCTTCGTCCGCGGCCTCGACGCTGAAGCGCGGGACGCCGGGCGGCTCGGGTGCCGATGTCTCATCCTGACACGCCGCGAGGAGTACGATGACGCCCGTCATGCCGAGGGTGAGGATGGGTCTGCGCGTCATGGTGGCCTCCTGGAACGGTGGAGTGGTGATGCGGAGCGCCAATGCTCCGCGCGCAGCCGCGCTGCTGCTTTCGGCGCGAAGGAACGTCCGCCCGATCCGAACGGGAAGCCCGCCCGGGATCGGAGATTTCGAGTTTGTCGTCCAGGTGACGCTATCTAAGGCTTGCCGTGACCTGTGTGCGGCATAGGCATAGTAGATGGGGTCGGGCCGCACTTGTCAAGTCTGATCTGGGGAGGGTCACCGATCCGTTAACCGGCGTGCCGATCCGTTAACCGGCGTCAGGTTACGGACGAGCGAAGGGCCGGCGGTCACGTAGACCGCCGGCCCGTTCTGCAACCCGCCCGTGCGGGATCAGTCCATGGAGCGCGCGCCGGCGTTGGCGGTGACGCGGGCGAGTAGCTCCTTCTGCGTACCGGCCTGACGGAGCAGGTCGATGGCCGCCTGGACCTGCGCGTCGTGGCGGCTCATGCGCCGGAACGCGGCAGAGTCGCCGAAGGCGAGGGCGGCGACGCGCTGCTCGAGCAGGCGGTCAATGAAGGGTGCGGCCGCGTCGAACGTCTCGCGCGGGATGTCGACGCCGTCGCGCTGGATCCGCCGGTACAGCTCATCGCGCCACGCGGCGGGGACGGAGAAGTCCGGCTGGACGCGGTCCTTCCAGCCCAAGGCGAGGTCGTAGATCGCGACGTAGACCTGGGACGAGGCGGAGCCGATGGCGCGGAGGAACGCCTGCGCCTTGGCATCGAGCGTGTCCGGCTCGACGACGACGTCGGGCATGATGCCGCCGCCGCCGCGCAGCGGGCGGCCGGCGTCCGAGTGGAAGATCGGCTCGCCCGGGTCGGCTTCGCGCGCGGCGACCGTGCCGCCGTCCCTCGGCGCCTCCTTCTGGATGAGGCGGCCGCTGGGCGTGTACCACTTGCCGGTGGTGAGCTTGAGCGCCCAGCCGCCGTCCAGGGGATAGACGTTCTGGACCAGCCCCTTGCCGAACGTGTTGGTGCCGACGATGACGGCGCGGTCGTGGTCCTGGAGCGCGCCCGCGACGATCTCGGACGCCGAGGCGGAGTAGCCATCGACGAGCACGACGAGCGGCTCGTTGCCGATGACGGTGCGGCCGCGCGCGCGGTACTCGTCGGTCGGCTGGTTGCGGTACCGGACGGTGACGATGGTCTGTCCGCGCTGGAGGAAGAGGTCGCTGATGTCGACGGCTGCATCGAGGCTGCCGCCGCCGTTCCCGCGCAGGTCGAGGATGAAGGAGGACGCGCCCTGGCGGCGCAGCGAGCGCAGCGCCTCGGCGACCTCCTCGGTGGCGTTCTCGTTGAAGCGCTGGAGCGGGATGTAGCCGACGCCGCCGTCGAGGCGGATCGCGAACGGCACGGCCGGGATGTGGATGACGGCGCGGGTGAAGCGGCCGCGGATCGGCTCCTCCACACCGGCGCGCGCGAACGCGACCTCGACCTCGGTGCCGGGCCGGCCGAGCAGGCGGCCGGACACCTCCTCCAGCTTCATGCCCCGGGTGGGCTCGCCGTCGATCTCGATGATGCGGTCGCCGGGGCGCACGGCGCCGCGCTCCGCCGGCGAGTTGGGGAAGACCCGGGTGACGGTGGCAACGCCCCGCTGGTCCTCGATCTGCATGCCGAGCCCGCCGTAGGCGGAGCCGACCTGCTCGCGGGAGAAGCGGGCGATTTCCTCGGGCGAGTAGAGCGCGGCGTAGGGGTCGTCGAGCTGCTCGATGAGCCCCCGGGTGGCCCTCTCGTAGATGGCGTTCCGGTCCAGCGGCTCGACGGCGTTGCGCTCGATGTACTGGAAGACCTGGGCGAACAACCGGGCGGCGTCACGCGGCCCGCGATTCTGGACGATGAACCCTGCCGCGACCGAAGTGACGAGCAGCAGCAGGGCTCCGACGATCAGCCCCGATCTACGCATGGGTGCGACCTCCTGCCTGAGAGCGGAACGGGGCTGCCCGCCCCGCGGCGCCATTAGCGGTACCCTCAAGCATACCAACGGAGGCCGGCCGGCGCCAGTGTGTCCCGGAATCGGGGTGGCGCGGGGGGCCGGGTATAGCGTACACTATGCCCTCCGGCCGGCGCGCCCGCCCCTATTGGCGCCGGCATCCCCAGGCGGCCGAACGCGCGAGGGTACCCGAATGGACGCCGGAGAGGCTGCGAGTCGGGGCGAGGTGACGGCTCTGCTGGCGCGGCTGCGCGCCGGGGAGAGCGACGCGCTCGACCGCCTGCTGCCCCTGGTCTACGACGAGCTGCGGCAGCTCGCCCGGCGCCAGCTCCGGCGGGAGCGCGGCGACCACACGCTCCACCCCACGGCGCTCGTCCACGAGGCGTACATCAAGCTGGCGGGCAGCGGGTTCGACGCGTCGGACCGCGCGCACCTGCTCGCGATCGCGGCGCGCGCGATGCGCCAGGTCCTGGTCGACCACGCGCGGCGCCACAACGCGGCGAAGCGTGGCGGCGGCTGGCAGCGGACCACGCTGCACGACGGCGTCCGACTGATCGAGTTCCGCGCCGACGAGGTGCTCGCGCTGGACCGCGCGCTCGAGCAGCTCGACGAGCGGCAGCGCCGCGTCGTCGAGTACCGCTTCTTCGGCGGGCTGGAGGAGAAGGAGATCGCCGCCGTGCTCGGCATCTCGGAGACCACGGTGCGGCGCGAGTGGGTGCGCGCGCGCGCGTGGTTGTACCGCACGTTGTACGACGAGGCGGAGCAGCACTGAGGTGAGTTGGGCCGCGGTCTTGGTGGGAAATTCAGAATTGCGAATCGCGTTGAGCTGCTGAAGGGCGCCGAGTTCAAATTGGGAATTTCGAATTCAAATTCGAATTCAAATTTCGAATTCCCCTCGCCCTCGCCCCCGCCCCGGCCCTTGCCCCGGGGGTGAGGGGCGAGGGATGGGCCAGGGCATGGATCCCCAACGCCGCCGACAGATCGAGGCGCTGTTCGACGACGCGCTCATGCAGCCGACGGAGGAGCGAGCGGCGTTCGTCGTGGAGCGCGCTGCCGGCGATGACGCGCTTGCTGCCGAGGTCCTGGCGCTGCTCGCGGCTCACGCCCGTGCGGACGGCATCCTCGAGGCCGGCTCGGCGGCGAACCTGCTGCCTCCGGCCGAGGCGCCGATCGAACGGATCGGGCCGTACAGGGTGCTGGCGCGGCTCGGCAGCGGCGGGATGGGCATGGTCTACCTGGCCGAGCGCGACGACGGGCAGTTCAGGCGCCGCGTCGCGATCAAGCTGATCCGGCGCGGGCTGGACAGCATCGAGGTCTACCGCCGCTTCCTCGCCGAGCGCCAGATCCTCGCCGCGCTGGATCACCCCGGCATCGCGAAGCTGCTGGACGGCGGCACCACGGAGGACGGGCATCCGTTCCTCGTGATGGAGTACGTCGAGGGGCTGCCGATCGACGCGTACTGCGACCGGCACCGGCTGAACGTCGAGCAGCGGCTGCGCCTGTTCCGGCAGGTGTGCAGCGCGGTGCACTACGCACACCAGAACCTGGTCATCCACCGGGACCTGAAGCCCAGCAACATCCTGGTGACGGAGTCCGGGCAGGTGAAGCTGCTGGACTTCGGCATCGCGAAGCTGCTGAACCCCTCGCTCTCCGGCGTCACGGCGCCCGTCACGCGCACGGACCACCGGATCATGACGCCGGAGTACGCGAGCCCGGAGCAGGTCCGGGGCGAGGCGCTCAGCACGGTGAGCGACGTGTACACGCTGGGCGCGCTGCTGTACGAGCTGCTGTGCGGCCATCGGCCGTACCGGCTGGAAGGGCGCTCGCCGGCGGATGTGGCGCGCGCGATCTGCGAGGACGACCCGGAGCGGCCGAGCACGCGCGTGCTCAAGGCAGAGGTGGTCACTCGCCCAGACGGCGAGAGCATCGAGATCTCGCCCGCGCAGGTCAGCGCGGCCCGCGGCACGACGCCCGAGCGCCTGCGCCGCCGTCTGCGCGGCGACCTGGACGCCATCGCGATGATGGCGCTGCGCAAGGAGCCCGGGCGCCGGTACGCGTCCGCCGAGCTGCTCGGCCAGGACATCGACCGCCATCTCGAGGGCATGCCGGTGTTGGCGCACCGCGGCGGGTACTGGTACCGGGCGCAACGGCTGGTGAAGCGGCACCGCGTGACCGCGGCGGCGGCCGCGCTCGCCGCGTTCTCGCTCATCGCGGGCACGGGCGTGGCGCTCTGGGCGGCCGCGCAGGCGAGCCGGGAACGCGACCGCGCGGCGGAGGCGCTGGACCGGGCGGAAGACGCGCTCGCGCGGTCCGAGGCCGTCACGTCGTTCCTGATGGGGTTGTTCGAGGCGAGCGATCCGTACACGGTGCCCGGCGACAGCGTCACCGCGCGGGACCTGCTGCGCCGCGGCCTCGCGCGCGTCGAGCAGCTCGCGGGCGAGCCGGCCGTGCAGGCGGAGATGCTCGTCGTCGTGGGCCGCGTCTACCAGAGCCTCGGCCAGTACGACGAGGCGCGCGAGCTCATCCAGCGCGCGCTCGCGCTGCGCCGCGCCGAGTACGGCGAGGAGCACCCCGAGGTCGCCAGCACGCTGCTGGCGCTGGCGGACGTGGCGCGCTACCGCGGTGTGTACCGCGAGGCCTTCAGCCTCGCCGAGCAGGCGCTCGCCATCCGCCGGCAGGCGCTGGGCGAGCGGCACGTGGACGTCGCTGCGGCGCTCGAGCAGCTCGCCAGCCTCTCCATCTATCTCGCCCGCTACGAGGACGCCGAGACGTACCAGCGCGAGGCGCTCGCCATCCGCGAAGAGGTGCTGGGCCCGAACGACACGCTCGTCGCGCGCAGCCTCTCGACGCTCGGCGCGATCGTGCGCCGCCGCGGCCGGCACGAAGAGGCCGAGCCGCTGCTGCGCCGCGCCGTCGAGATCCGCGAGAGCGTACAGGGGCTGCGGCACCCGGAGACGACCGAGGCGATGCTGCGGGTCGGCGACCTGCTCTGGCAGGTCAAGCGCGATTTCGATGGCGCGGAGGCGATCTACCGCCGCGTCATCGACATCCGACGCGAGGCGAACGGCGATTTCAACCCGCGCTACGCCACGGCGCTGACGTCGCTGGCGCACATGCTCGCGATGAAGCGCGACTTCGCGGGCACCGCGCCGCTCTTCAGGGAAGCGCTCGCCGTCCAGCAAAGGGTCTTCGGGCCGCGGCATCCAGCCGTGTCCGAGACCATGGGCATGTTCGCGACCGCCCTGCGGGACGCCGGCCGGCTCGACGAGGCGGAAGCCATGTTCCGCGAGACGGTCGCCCTCGATCGTGCGCTGTTCGGCGACGGGCACGCGCGCATCGCAGGGTCACTCGCCGGCCTCGCGTCCACACTGATGGAGAGGGGCGAGCTCGAGGAAGGCGCCGCACTGTACCGCGATGCGATCTACCGGCGCATCCGTACCGGCACGCCGGATCACCCGCTCGTCGCGGCGACCATGACCGAGTTCGCGCGCTACCTGATGCGGTACGGCAACTACGCTGCCGCGGACTCGATGCTCCGCAGCGCGCTCGGCATCTACCGCCTGCAGTACGGCGAGGACCACCTCGCCGTGCGCGCCGCCCACGCCCGCATTGCCGCGGTGCTGGAAGCGTGGGGCAAGACCGCTGAGGCCCGCGAGCACCGCGACCGCGCGGCCGGTGCGGAGCCCTGGCCGCGGTGAGGGTTGGGCGGTTCATCTGCTTCCGTGGTCGGTTTCCGGGGCGGTGCGCGAGGAGGGTTGGTGGGCATGGTGCGGTTGGTCCGCATCGCGCCGGGCTCGGCGGCGCAGCATGGGAGCTTCGTCGCGAACGGTGCGGTCGCGATCCACTGTGCCGGGCCGCGCTGCGTCGGGCGGGGACTTCGCCCTCCTCCAGCGCGACGAACCTCCAATGTCGTTGGCACTGCTGGCGCCGTGATGGAAGTTCGCGCGCGTTGCGCGCGGTCAACTTCCAATGCGCTTGGGTCCGCGGCGTCGCGCTGGAACTTTGCCGCGTGCGGCGCGGTGAAGTTCCAACGCCCTCGGTCCCGGCCCCGCGAGACTGGAAGTTCGCTGCGCCCAGAGCGCCGCACCGAGCCGGGTGGCGCGGAGTCCACTGCCCGCCGCGTGCGTGCAGGTGATCGGCAGCTCGCCCGCCGTCACCCACCCGCGGCCGCCCCGGCGCACGTGGACGCAGCGCCAGCGAGCGGCCACCGCGGCGCGCCCCGCCCTCCGCAGGGCCCCTCTTTTCCACGTCCGGCTGTGCACAAGTCGGGTCTGGCAGTGGAAATCTCGCGCGCGAGCGGTGGAGAACCGCCACTTCCGCGTGGATTGAAATTGTTACAAACGGCCAAGCCACAGCGGGCGTGTGCGTTGCGCAAACACGCGCAGAACGGGAATCGGCATCCGCGACCACGAACGGCGCATCGTGTGGGATCACAGCAACTTACGCGATCCAACAAGATGCTTGCGCGGCCCGCGCGGCGCCATTATCATGGGGTTCACGCGCTGGCGGTCGAGCGGTCCTCGGGCCGGCGGCGCGGGTCCTCCGGAGGGGACGCCTTTCGGAGGGCAAGCTCGCCGGGAAGGTTCGGTTCCCGGTGAGCGGGCTGCGAGGTCACTGGCCGCAGCCGAGCGAAGCCCCCGGGCCAGGGGCGCCCGAGCCGCAGACCGCGCGGCGAGGGAGAGGAAGAGAGGCGGCAGGCCGGCCCGTCTTTGGACGAGGCCCGAAACCGAACGGCGCGTCTCTCGCCAGTGGTGGGAACCCCCGGCAGCTCCGGACTCGTCCGGATGCCGGGGGTTTCTGCATCCCGGCTCCTGCATCGGGGGCGCCGGCCGGCGGCCTTGCCGATCGCTTCCCATCGCGCTCTCGACCATCCGCGCATCTCCTACGCGACTCCTTCATCGCCCGCGCGAGACTCCCGCCTCTTTCGGCGTGGCAGCGGCAGGATGTACTCTACGCTCGCGGCGAAACATCGACTGCGTGATTGCCGGATCGCTGCTCTCCGGGCCGTTTCGAGCTCCGCGTCCGCGCTGATGCTCGGAGCGAGCCCCGGCTTGCTGCTGTGCGCACCGCGTCGAACCAGAGCGTTGGAGGTCTCATGTTGCTTCGGCCGTTGATCCCGCCCGTCGCGCTCGCCGTCCTCCTCCTCGTATCCCCAGTGGCCGCGCAGGCCGCACAGACGTTGCAGCCGGGCCCGCGGTCCCCCGAGCGCTGGCAGCGGCTCGCGCGCGAGCTGCTGGCGGAGCTGGTCGCGATCAACACGACGGACAGCCAGGGAGACAACACCGCCGCGGCGGAAGCGATGCGGCGGCGGTTGCTCGCGGCGGGGTTCCCTGAGGAGGACGTCGTCGTCATTGAACCGGCGCCGCGGAAGGGGAATCTGGTCGCGCGGCTGCGAGGGCGCGGCACCGGGGAGAAGCCGATCCTCCTGCTCGCGCACATCGACGTGGTCGAGGCGGATCCCGCGGACTGGACGCTGCCGCCATTCGAGCTCATCGAGCGGGACGGCATGTTCTACGGCCGCGGCACGGCGGACGACAAGGACGAGGCGGCGATCTACATCGCGAACCTGATCCGCATGAAGGAGGAGGGCTACGTCCCCGACCGCGACATCATCGTTGCGCTGACGGCGGACGAGGAGGGAGGGCCGGCGAACGGCGTCCGCTGGCTGCTGGAGAACCGTCGCGAGCTGATCGACGCGGCGTTCGCGTTCAACGAGGGCGGCGGCGGGATCGTGGAGGACGGGCGCCGGGTGGCGAACACGGTGCAGGCAGCGGAGAAGAAGTACCTGGACTTCACGCTGGAGGTGACGAACCCCGGCGGCCACTCATCGCGCCCACGCGATGACAACGCGATCAACGAGCTGGCCCAGGCGCTCGTGCGCATCGCGGCGCACCGGTTCCCGGTGCGGCTGAACGAGGTGACACGCGCGTACTTCGAGCGCTCCGCGGGCCTGGTGCCGCCGCAGCAGGCCGACGCGATGCGGCGGCTGCTCGCGGACGAGACCGACAGCGTGGCGATCCGCGTGCTGAGCGCCGACGAGCGGTTGAACTCGATGCTGCGGACGACGTGCGTCGCGACGATGCTCTCGGGCGGCCACGCGCCCAACGCGCTGCCGCAGCGTGCGCGGGCCAACGTGAACTGCCGGCTGCTGCCCGACGAGGATCCCGCAGAGGTGCAGCGCACACTGGAGCGCGTCGCGGCCGTGCCGACGCTGCGCATCACGCCGGTGGACCAGGCGAAGAACAGCCCGCCATCACCGCTCACGGCGGAGGTGCTGGGCGCGATCGAGCGGGTCACGGCCGAGATGTGGCCGGGCGTGCCCGTCGTGCCGACGATGTCCACCGGCGCGACGGACGGCCTGTACCTGCGCAACGCGGGGATCCCGGTGTACGGCGTGTCGGGTCTGTTCTACGGCGAGACGTACGCGCACGGGATGAACGAGCGCATCCCGGCCGCCGCCTTCTACGAGGGACAGGAGTTCCTGTACCGCCTGGTCAAGGCGTTGACGACGCGGAGCGCGAGCGACTGAGAGGCGCTTCAGGGCAAGCGGACCCGCAACCCGTCCCGCGCCACGTCTGCCCGCACCCCGCGCTCCTCGCCCATCGCACGCACGCGGGCGGCGACCGCGCGCGGGTCCGCCGTCACGATCTGCGTGCCGCAGTGCGTGATGATGGCGCGCGGCACGCCCTCCTTCGCGCACCAGCCGAGCTGCGTGCGCACCGGCGCATGGCCGATCGGTGTGCCGTCGCGCCGGCGTACCAGCGGACGCACCAGGGAGGCGCCGTCGCCCACGTAGACATCCACGTCCCTCAGCGCTGCAGCACGCTCCGGGATGTACACCAGGTCGGGCACGTAGAAGATGCGCGCTCGGCCGGCCGTGATGCGCAGGCCGACCGCGGGCGCGATGAGCGAGTGCACCACCGGAAACGCCTCGAACGTGATGCCGCGGATCCGCGTGGCGACGCGGGGCCGGAGCACGCGCCGGTCCGCGACGGGGTAACGCGCGAGCACGCTCCACGTTTCCTCTGTCGCCCAGACCGGGCAGGGCGCGCCGTCCGCGAGCCCGGCGGCGTGGTCCGGGTGCGCGTGGGTCAGCACGATGGCCTTCGGCGCGAGTCGCCACACCTTCGCACGCCAGTCCGCGCCGCAGTCGATCATCACGCCGCGGCCGCGGTACGCGACCTCGAGCGACGCGTGCATGCGGTGCGTGCGCGTCCGCGCCTCGATCTCCCCTCTCGTGCCCAGGAATCTCAAGACCATGGGAGCGCGACGTCGTGGGTTCCAGCCGCACGGGGTGATCGCGCGTTGCCGGCGCCCCTCCGTGAGCGCGGGCCGGGAGGGGGCCACGGACGTGGGATCTGCGCGCCGACGCCGAGCGCAGCACCCTCGCGCTGCACGTCTCCTTCCCGGCCGGCGTGTGTGCGAGCATTGCAGGCGGCGCGCCATGCGGCGCCGGGGCCCCGGAAACCCGGCAAGGGCACGAGCGACCGAGGGAGCGTGGCACGAGTACGTGCACGAGTACGAGGACGTGTACGAGGACGAGGATGAGGACGAGTGCGAGGACGGGGACGATTACGCCTCGTGCACGTGTGCGTCTCGCGCGTTCTTCTCCTCACCCCGCGACACCTACGCGCTCGAGCAGATCCGCGTACCTCGGGTCGCTTCGGATCGAGTCCAGCAGCGGGTCGGTGCGCAGCTCGATGAGCAGGAGCGGGTCGCGGGCCGCGTACGCGCGCTCCAGGGCAGCGAACGCCTCGTCCGTGCGGCCGAGCAGCGCGAAGCGTTGCGCGAGCGCGAAGGCCGAGCGAACGGAGACGCGAGCGTCCTGGAGCGCGTGCGTCTCGTACTCGAGCGCGGCGTGCCAGCCGCCCCGCTTGAACGCCTCGCGGTATCCTTCGACGATCTCGGGCGGCGCACCCCATGCCTGGTATGCGAGCGCGCCCGCGTCCACTGCCTCCTCCGTGCGGCCGAGCAGGACGTTGCAGGTCCAGAGCAGGACGTAGCCGTCAGGGTGCGCCGGGTCGAGCTCGACGGCGGTGCGGATCGATGGCATCGCCGCCTTGCATGCACCCGTCTTGGCGAGCGCGAAGGCGAAGTAGCGGTTGATGACGGGGGAGAACGGGTCGAGGTCGCGCGCGCGGCGCGCGTGTTCGACGGCCTCTTCCGCGCGACCGCGTGACTTCAGCACGGTTGCGAGCAGCGCGTGCGCCTGCGCGTTGCTGGGGTTCAGCTCGATCGCCCTGCGCAGGCCGCGTTCGGCCGCGCGGACATCCCAGTCGGCCTGGTAGTGTACGAACGCCAGTGCCGCATGCGCCTCGCCCAGCGCGGGCTCGAGCGCGATGGCACGCTCGGCCGCGCGCCGTGCCCGCGTGTAGGCCTCCTTCCACGGCAGGTCGATCGCGCCGTAGCCGAGGGCGACGATGTAGGCATCGGCGAGCGCCGCGTGGGCGAGCGCGAAGCCGGGCTCGATCCGTACGGCGTCCTCGAGGTAGCGGATGGCAAGGGCGAGACCTTCGGCGGTGCGGGTGCGCCAGTGGGCACGGCCGCGGACGTACGCCTCCTGCGCCATCGCGTCGATCGGGTTGCGGCGCGCGAGCGCTTCGCGCTGCCTGGACGAGAGCTTGAGCCGCAGCTCTTCGGCGATCGCATGCGCGACGTGGCGCTGGAGAGCGAGCGTCTCGCCCACCAGACCGATGTAGCTGCCCGCCCAGAGACTCTCGCCGGTCGCGCCTCGCACGAGCTGGACGCTGACGTAGGCGGTGTCGCCGGCTGTGAAGACGGAGCCCTCGATCAGTGCGTCGACGCGCAGCTCGGCGGCGATCTCGGCGGCGGAGCGCGGCGAGGCGCGGTAGCGCATCACGGACGTGCGCGAGATGACGCCGAGCCCCGGGATCTGGGCCAGCTCGCCGATCAGCGCATCGTGCATCCCATCAACCAGGTGTTGCTGGTCCGCGCTGCCGTGGTTGACGAGCGGCAACACGGCGACGGAGTCGATCTGCTGCGCCGGCGCGGGCTTGAGCGCCCACCAGCCAGCCGCGGCAAGGGCGAGCGTGCCGATGGCGAGGCCCGCGATCGTGCGGATCCATGCGGCGAAGCACGCGGGCTGCGCCGGAGCCGGTGGGGAGATGCCGCTGCGCATCCGCTGCGTGAGGCGCGCGGTGCCGGACACGGGCGCGGTGCGTACCATGCCGCTCGGCGTGAGGTCGTACATCCAGCTCAGGACGAGCGTGGCCGGGAAGCCGGCCACGGTGAGGCCGACGGCCAGGCGCAGGATCCAGCCGGGGAGCTCGAGGACAGTGACGATGATGTCGATGCCCTGGAGCGCGGCGAACGCAGCGACCAGGTACGTGGTGCCCGCACGCACGAGGCGGCGGCGCCAGATCTCACGAAGCAGTGTGCCGAGATCCATGATGCACGTCGACAACGGGTGCCCTTCGATTCGCGGTCGCGGTGCACCGCCTCAGGAGCGGGCGCACGACGCTGATGCGCCTGGACGCCCGGGTCACCGGCAACGGCGTCGCGACGGAGGATGGGCCGCGGCCCCGCCTGCCACGCCGCGGAGGCGGCTGCCCGGTCCGGCCGTCGACCGTGCCCACCCGGGATGCGCAAAACGAGCGGCCGGCCGGCCACCGGGCACACGAACCGGGCGGCCCGGGGTAGACGGGGGCGGGGCGGCGGGGGCGCGGGCTGCCTGGCCTGGCGGTCGCGTCCAGTGGATCGACACCGCCCGCACCGCCGCGCTTGCGCGTGCACACAACCGCGCGGCAGTCGGCTCTTGGGGAGGAGGAACGGCGTTCGGATGAAGATCTTCGGACAGCACGACGAACAGACGCTGGCCCAGATCCGGGACGTGGCCCAGCGCGCGGAGAGGGCCGCGCTGATGGCGGATGGGCACGTCGGCTATGTCATGCCGATCGGCGGAGTGGCGGCGTACCGGGACCGGGTTTCCGTGGTGGGTGTGGGCTTCGACATCGCGTGCGGCAACGCCGCGATCCGGACCGACCTGAAGCTCGCGGACCTGGGCGCGAACGAGCAGGAGATCAGCCGCCGGCTGAACGCGCTGGCGGACGAGATCCAGGAGCAGGTCAGCTTCGGCATCGGCCGCAAGAACACCTCGGACGATGCACCGGTGGACCATCCGCTGTTCGATGACCCGGCGTGGGACGCGGTCCCGCCAAAGCACCGCAGCGATCTGCGGGAGAAGGCGCGATCGCAGCTCGGCACGGTCGGCAGCGGCAACCACTACGTGGACGTGTTCGCGGACGAGAACGACACGCTGTGGGTCGGCGTGCACTTCGGCTCGCGCGGCTTCGGCCACACCGTTGCGTCCGCGTTCCTCGCGCTCGGGCAAGGCCGCGCCTGGGGCGAGCGAGTGCCGGAGCGGGAGGTGTTGCTCGCGCTGGACACGCCGCTCGGTCACGACTACTGGCACCTGATGGAGCTGGCGGGGCGCTACGCGTACGCGGGTCGCGAGTGGGTCGCGCGCAAGGTGGTGGAGATCCTGGGCGGCCGCGAGCTGGAGCTCGTGCACAACCACCACAACTTCGCGTGGCGCGAGACGCACGATGGGGAGGAGTACATCGTGGTCCGCAAAGGCGCGACGCCCGCGTTCCCCGGACAGAAGGGCTTCATTGGCGGATCCATGGGCGACGATGCGGTGATCGTCCAGGGCACGCCGCCCGAGCGCGCGGATGAGGCGACGCTCGCCGACCAGCGCGCCGCGCTGTACTCCACCGTGCACGGCGCTGGCCGCATCATGAGCCGCACGGCCGCGGCCGGCAAACGCAAGCGCAAGACAGGCGAGGTGCTGAAGCCGGGGCTGGTGAGCCCGGAGATGATGCACGCGTGGGTGCGGAAGAAAGGCGTGGTGCTCAGGGGCGGCGGGCTGGATGAGAGCCCGCACGTCTACCGCCGGCTGCCCGAGGTGCTCGCGGCGCAGGGCTCGACGATCGAGGTGCTGCACACGCTGCGGCCGTTGATCGTGGTGATGGCGGGAGAGAACGAGTTCGATCCGTACAAGGATTAGGGCCAGGGCACCCTTGGCCCACGCCCCGCCGCCCGGGTGAGGGCGAGGGCAGGGGATCGCGTGTACGCGTTCGTGGCGTGATGTTCCGTACGCATACACGTACGCCTACGCGTGGCCGTGTCCGAGTCCGGCGGTGGATCTCCGGCTCCGGTGGCGTGAGGCGGAAGGGCGAATTCCGAATTCGAAATTCGGAATTGTCTTGAATCAGGTAAGGCTTCAAATTCGAATTCGAATTCAAATTGAAGCCCCTGCCCTTGCCCGGGTGGTGGGGCGGGGGTGGAGAGGTGCCCCCGCCCTGGCCCGGGGTGGGGCCGGGGGAAGGGGGCAAGGGAATGTGCCGCAACATCAGGCCGCTGTTCAACTTCGATCCGCCGGCCACTGAGGAAGACATCCGTGCATCGGCGCTGCAGTACGTGCGCAAGGTCAGCGGATATACGCGACCGTCGAAGGTGAACGAGGCGGCGTTCAACAATGCGGTCGAGCGTGTGGCGGCGGCGACGCGCGAGTTGCTGGAGAGCCTCGTGACGAACGCGCCGCCGCGCAGCCGCGCGGAGCAGATCGCGCGGGCGCGCGAGCGTGCGGCGAAGCGGTACGGCGCAGGGCCGAACGCGTAGCGGCCTTCCCAACCCTGTCGGCTGTCAGGTTCGGGAGCGAGGTCAGCGGGCCGGGCTGTCAATCAATCGTTGACGCTGGTGAGCCAGCAGCGCGGCGTGGGTCCGCCTGCGACCGCGTCGATGGCGTTGCCCGCGAGCGCGGCGCCGGGCCCGTGATGGGAGGTGGGGACGGTCGGCATCGGTCGCGCACGTCGAGCTGTGCCGGCGTACCGGAAGGCGCAACGTGGCCGCCTGCTTCGTTCCTGCGGGCAGGTTAGGCATACCGAAACCATCACTTCTGGTTATCCTCATTGCGGCGCGTGGGTGAGGTAGGTTAGGTGCTCGGTGGCAAGTCCATCACATTTTCTACGGGATTGCGCGAACGCCGAGCGACGCGTACCTTGTAAAATCCAGTCGCGAACCACACCAATAATGGGACCACCGCGATCCCGGTCGCCGGCGTGTCATTGAGGCCGGTGCACGTGCGGGGGCCGGGGCGTAAGCGGATCGGACGCGAGACGGCGCGGTCGTCGCGTCGGTCGCGGGTTTCCTCATCCCGATCCCAGTCCCACCGGCGCAAAGTGATCCCGACGAAGGGGGGGCATAGGCGAAGTGTGCCTTTGCCGGGTGCGCGCCGGATGTTCGCGGAGCCGTGGTGACGAAGTGGGCCGGGCCCTGAGTATTGGCGGCGGGTGATAACCATCGCTCGAAAAGCGGGGGCGATCTGCCGTGCGGGTCACCATCCGAGACCGCGGCGTGGAGGGGAACGGACGTCAGCCGGTGCGCATTCTGGCGCTGACGCCCGAGCCGGAGGCTCTGCGCAGGATCGGGGCGGCTCTGGGGGCGTCCGAGGTGGTGTGCGAGGAGGGGCTGAGCGCCGGGCTGATGCGCGCGCGGCAGGAGGAGTGGACGGTCGTGCTGCTGGATACCGCAGCGGTGGGCGAGCTGACGCCGGAGCTGGTGGCGCGGCTCGCGGCGGCGGGGCGCGTGGTGGTGGTGGTGGACCGAACCGGGTCGGCGACGTTTCGGACGGCGGTGGTACGGCGAGGCGCGCGGGGGGTGGTGGGCGTGCCACCGAGCAACGCGGAGCTGGCTGTACTCGCGGCGCAGCTCGGGTTCGAGGCACCAGGTCTTGCCGCCGAGCTCGCGGCGTACGGGATCGTGGGGAGCAATCCGCGCTTCGTGGCGGCGTTCGAGCTGGCGCTGCGCGTTGCGCCCACGCGCGCGCCGGTCCTGCTGCAAGGAGAAACAGGGACGGGCAAGGAGCTGCTCGCGCGGTTCCTGCACGCGCACAGTCCGCGGGTCGCGCGGCCGTTCGTGGCGGTGAACTGCGCAGCGGTGCCGGAAAGTCTGCTGGAGTCGGAGCTGTTCGGCCACGAGCGCGGCGCGTTCACGGGCGCGTTGACGCGGCGGCTCGGGCGGTTCGAGCGCGCGAGCGGCGGCACCATCCTCCTGGACGAGATCGGCGACATGAGTCCGGCGATGCAGGCGAAGGTGCTGCGCGTGCTCCAGGAGCGTGAGATCGAGCGGTTGGGCAGCAACGCTCCGACATCGGTGGACGTGCGCGTCATCGCCGCGACGAATCGGGACCTGGAGCAGGAAGTCGAGGCGGGGCGGTTCCGCGAGGACCTTTACTATCGTCTGGCGGTGGTCGTGATCACGTTGCCGCCGCTACGGGAGCGCGGTGAAGACGTCGCGCTCCTGGCGCAGCACTTCCTCGAGCAGTTCGGCCGCGAGTACCAGCGCAGCGGTTGCCGCATCTCGGAGGAGGCGTACGCGGCGTTGCTGGCGTACACGTGGCCCGGCAACGTCCGGCAGTTGCGCAACGTGATCGAGCGCGCCGTGCTGCTGTGCAACGGCGAGACGATCTTGCCGGAGCACCTGCCGTCGCGGATTCGAGGCGCGAGTGCGCGGGCCATGGGCGAGCGGGCCGCGGGCGAGCGTGCGGAGCGCCCGGCGAGCGGCGAGCGGCTCAAGCCGCTGGACGAGCTGGAGCGCGAGCACATCAGGCGCGCGCTCGCGTTGACGGGCGGGCGGCTGGGCCGGGCGGCGCTGATCCTCGGGATTCACCGCAACACCCTACGCCGCAAGTTGCAGCTTTACGGGCTGAAGGTAGATCGCGAGTGAAGACGACGTCGTGGCGCATGGGCTCGCGCCGTGATTCTGCCTCGAACGCCGCCTATCGTTGTCGCCGTGGCTGCCCTGGCCCGCCGACGCCGTGGTCGGAGCGGCGCAGCAACCGTCGCTCGGCGAGGTAGAGCCAGTCGATCACCTCGCCGTAGACGTCCGCCTGTGTTGTAACGCCTCGACGATCTCATCCTCTTTCCGACGGATAGCCGCAGCGGAGCCGGCGGACAGTGCGCCCGCCGGCTCCGTCATCCGGTCCACATCGCGGGTCGGGGCGCCACCTACTGGCGATGCTGTGCAAGGGCGAACCGACCCGCGGCAACGGCTCGCTGCGGCTAGCTGCGGTCTCCGTAGTGGGCGAGGCAGAAGGCGAGGACCGCATCCGCGTCTTCCACCTGGTCGGCGGGCAGTGTGTTGTCGCCGTATTCGCCAAGGTATGTGGCGTACGCGGGCGAGAAGTAGCTGCACAGGGTGAAGGTGCCCTTCTTCGTCGCCTTTGTGCCCGCTTCGATGATCCCCGTCGTCCCGTCCGGGAAGGTCACGTCCCGAAAATCGAACTTGCCGCCGGCGGAAGCGAACTGCGTCCCGTCCAGAGCATCCGTCCGCCGGACCGGCGCGGTGGGCTCGGCGCACGCAGCGAGCGCTGCGAGGGCGAGGGTCGCGATGATGGCGTGGGTCGGACGAAGCATGAGCGGTCTCCCTCCGATGCGGGTTTACCCTTCCCGCCTGGCCACGGTGGCCGGGCGGGCGGCACGCCGCGGGGCGCGGCCGCGACCGGGCCGGGTTCGTGCCCTGGTCGGGTCCGTTCCCGGCGGAGCGCACGCTGTGTTGGAGCACGGGGAGAGGTGGGCAAGGTGTGGGCCGGCGGGCGGTCCTGTCAACAGGCCGGGTCGAACGCTCCAGGCCGCTGCGTTTCGCACCGCAGCGCTGCATCTCGCGCCCCGGATGCACCGATCCGGTGCCACGCAACGGCTTCGCGTGGACCCCTTCTCGATGCCGCTCAGGCCTGACACGAACAGCGCTTAGCGCGCATGCCCCGCGCGCGGAACACGCGTTGCCCCTTACACCCACCGCTCGGTGAACAGATGCGTCGGGCCACGCCGGCACAGCGAGGTGCCGCGCGGTGGCGACCCGCCTCAGTCTCCCGCGCTCGTAAAGGAGGGCACCATGGAGTGCAGTCCCAGGCTTCTCGTGTCACCCCGTAGGAGCCGCTGGCGCGCGTCGGGTGCGGCCGCGCTGCTGGCCGTGCTGCTGGTGCCGGCGCTGGCGGCAGCGCAGCAGTGCATGCGCACCATCAAGGCGGACGTCGTCGCGATCGACCAGCCGATCTTCTACAACCGGCTGGGCGCGTTCGACCCGGCCGGGATGATCTACGCGCTGCGGCGCGACGTCGTGCCACTCGATCCCAGCCAGCCGCTGGGCCCCGGCAACGCCATCCTGCGCGAAGACAAGCGGCCGCGGCCGCTCGTCCTGCGCATGAACGTGGGCGACTGCCTGCGCATCGAGTTCCAGAACCTGCTCGCGCCGCAAAAGGTCGACGATCAGCAGCCCGCGACGCGTGATGCGGGCGTGCACGTCGCTGGCCTTCAGCTCGTGAACGGCATCGAGGACGATGGCTCGAACGTCGGCCAGAACCCGAGCAGCCTCGTGGCGCCGGGTGACAGCGCCGTCTACACGCTGTACGCGTCCCGCGAGGGAACCTACCTGATGTACAGCACCGCGGCGAACACGGGCGGCGAGGGCAATGGCGGTTCGCTCGCGCGCGGGCTGTTCGGCGCGGTCAACGTCGAGCCAGCGGGCGCGGTGTGGCTGCGCAGCCAGGTCACCCGGGAGGAGATGGAGCTGGCGACGCGCAAGGACGCGCAGGGCGAGCCGATGTACACGCCGGCCGGCCACCCGATCATCGACTACGACGCGGTCTACCCGGCGGGCCACAAGTTCGCGGGCCTGCCGATCCTGCGCATGCTGGATGCGAACAACGAGATCGTGCACTCCGACCTGACCGCGATCATCACGGGCCCGAACCTGGGCGAGTTCCCGTCCGGCACGTACCCGGACGTGGAGGTGCTCCGCGACCGGAACAAGCCGTTCCGCGAGTTCACGATCATCTTCCACGACGAGATCGGGATCGTGCAGGCGTTCCCGATCTTCGAGGATCCGCAGTTCGAGTTCACGCTGCACAGCGGCCGTGACGCGTTCGCGATCAACTACGGCTCGGGCGGGATCGGCGCGGAGATCCTCGCCAACCGGTTCGGCGTGGGCCCGATGCACCAGTGCAACGAGTGCAAGTACGAGGAGTTCTTCCTGAGCTCGTGGACGGTGGGTGACCCGGCGATGGTGGTGGACGTGCCCGCGAACGCGACGGACGGCTCCGGCGAGCTGATCACGGGTCCCAAGGCGACGAAGGCGCTGTACCCGGACGATCCATCGAACGTCTACCACAGCTACCTGAACGACCACGTCAAGATCAGGAACCTGCACGCGGGTCCCAAGGAGCACCACATCTTCCACCTGCACGCGCACCAGTGGCTGCGCACGCCCGACGGCGACAACTCGTCGTACCTGGACAGCCAGGCGATCGGGCCGGGCAGCGGCTTCACCTACGAGATCGCGTACGACGGCGGCGGCAACCGCAACAAGACGCCGGGCGACGCGATCTTCCACTGCCACTTCTATCCGCACTTCGCGATGGGCATGTGGGGCCTTTGGCGGGTGCACGATGTCTTCGAGATGGGCACCGAGCTGGACGAGGACGGCAGGCCGGCGCCCGGTTCGCGCGCGCTCCCGGACGGCGAGATCGAGGCGGGTACGCCGATCCCTGCGATCGTGCCCATGCCCACGTACGCGCTCGCGCCGATGCCCGGCACGGATGACAACCCGGGCTACCCGTTCTACATCCCGGGCGTCGCGGGGCACCGTGCGCCCAAGCCGCCGCTCGAGACGGTGGAAGACGGCGGGCTGCCGCGCCACGTGGTCGTGGGAGGGCTTGCCGACTTCCCCGAGCTGAACACGCTGGACTTCAGCAAGGAGAACATCGAGCTGGAGGTGGTGGCGCTGCCGGATTCCGGCACGTGGGAGGAGCAGGCCGCGATGGAGTTCCACGCGAAGCGGAGCCACCCGTCCTACGTCATCGATCCGGTGACGTTCACGGTGACGGCGGACACGTTCATCACGAACGGCCTGCCGCCGGTCGCGGGCGCGCCGTTCGCCGACCCGTGCGTGGATGACTCCGGCAATCCCACCGGCAACATGCGGGTCTACAAGGCGGCGACGTTCCAGCTGGACGTGAAGTACAACAAGGCCGGCTGGCATAACCCGCAGCACCGCATGGCCGCGCTGTGGGCCGACGTCCAGCCCACGCTGAACGCGCAGCGGGCGCCCGAGCCGCTGTTCTTCCGGGCCAACTCGAACGACTGCATCCAGTACAACCTGGTCAATCTGATCCCGCACGAGTACCAGATGGACGACTTCCAGGTGCGTACGCCCACCGACGTGATCGGGCAGCACATCCATCTGGTCAAGTTCGACGTCACGAGCTCGGACGGCTCGGCGAACGGCTTCAACTACGAGGACGGCAGCTTCTCGCCGGGCGAGGTGGTCGAGCGGATCCGCGCGATCCGGAGGTTCAACGACTGCACCGGATTGGACTCCGGCGATGCGCGGGACGGCACCATCGAGTGCCCGGTCGCGCGTGCGCACCCGTACTTCGGTCCTGGGCCGAACAACGAGTGGGTGGGCGCGCAGGAGACGATCCAGCGCTGGTTCGCGGACGACGTGCTGAACGGCCAGGGTCAGGATCGGACCTTGATGACCGTGTTCACGCACGACCACTTCGGCCCGTCCACGCACCAGCAGGCGGGGCTGTACGCCGGTCTGCTGATCGAGCCGACCGGCTCCACGTGGCGGGACCCGGAGAACGGCACGATCTTCGGCAACCGCTTCGACGGCGGCCCCACGAGCTGGCGCGCGGACATCCTGACCGCGAACCCGGCCGAGAGCTACCGCGAGTTCGGCTTCAACTTCGGCGATTTCACGATGGCGTACGACGCGGACGCGGAGACGTTCCCGGACCCGGAGAACGCCATCAACCCGCCGGGGCGGTTCGAGCCGAACCCGATCCTGCCGGACCTGCTGCGGCCGCCGATCGCGCGCAACGCGTGCCCGAACGGTGACCCGCCGCCGTGTCCGGAGCTGATCGCCGCGGACGATCCCGGCACGATGACGGTGAACTACCGCAACGAGCCGATCGCGCTGCGCATTCGTGACCCGAACACGAACACGCAGATGGTCGACGGCGAGCCGGGTGGCGACCTGTCGAACGTCTTCCAGACCAACGTGTGGCGGGCGGACCCGCGCTTCAACGTGCAGCCCACCTTCTATCCGCCGCTCACGCAGGAGCTGTACGAGGGCGACCCGTTCACGCCGATGATGCGCGTGTACGAGGGCGACCCGGTGCAGATCCGGGTCCTGGTGGGCGCGCATGAAGAGGGACACAACTTCAGCATCCACGGCCTGCGCTGGTACGAGGAGCCGGCGGACTCGAACTCCGGCTACCGCAACAGCCAGATGATGGGCATCTCGGAGCACTTCGAGTTCGTCGTGCCGGCGATCCCGGGCCTGGGCGGTGGCAAGAAGGAAGCCGACTTCCTCTACAAGGCCGGCTCCTCGACGGACGACCTGTGGAACGGGCTGTGGGGCCTGATGCGGGTCTACAAGAACAACGCGAAGAACCTGCTCAAGCTCCCCAGCAACCCGGACGGCAGGGTCAACGTCGCAAACGGTTCGCAGTTCAACGGCATCTGCCCGGTCAGCGCGCCGGCGCGCACGTTCGACGTGACGGCGGTGCTGGCGCAGGACGCGCTGCCCGGTGGCAAGCTGGTCTACAACAGCCGGCAGGTGAACGGCGGGCCGCTGAACGACCCGACGGCGATCCTGTTCGTGCGGACATCGGACCTGGACAACCAGGGCAAGCTGAAGCCGGGCGTGCCCGTCGAGCCGCTGATCCTGCGCGCCAACGCGGGCGACTGCATCACGCTGACGCTGCGGAACAGGCTGCCCAGCTTCGGCACGCCGATGCCCGACCTCGACGGGTACAACACGCTGCCGATGATCGTGGACCAGTTCAACAACAACCACATCCGGCCGTCGCGCAAGGTCGGCCTGCACGCGCAGCTGCTCCACTACAACGTGCTGGACAGCGACGGCATGAACGTGGGTGTCAACCCGGTCCAGACCGCGGATCCCGGCAAGTCGGTGACGTACCAGTGGTACGCGGGCAGGCTGGATATCCAGGCGGGTGACATCCTGGGCGCGACGCCGGTCGAGTACGGCGCGATCAACCTGACGTCGTCGGACCCGATCAAGCACAGCAACAAGGGTGCGATCGGCGCGATCATCATCGAGCCGCAGGGTGCGACGTGGGTCGAGGACGCGAACACGCGGGCGGCCGCGACGGTGACGCCGCCAGGCGAAACGCCGTTCCGCGAGTTCGTCGTGCTGCTCCAGAACGACATCAACCTGCGGTTCGGCAACGGCGACCCGGTCCCGAACACCGCGGATGCGGAGGATCCGGAGGACTCGGGCCAGAAGGCCGTGAACTACCGGACCGAGCCGATGTGGTTCCGCATGGGGTTCGATCCGGACGAGGACCTGGAAGTCACGCGCGACCTGATCTTCACGAACGTGCTGTCGAACGCGCAGGTGGGCGGCGACCCGCAGACGCCGGTGTTCGAGGCGGTGGCGGGTCAGAAGGTCCGGTTCCGGATCCTGGAGCCGGCGGGCCACTCGCGGAACAGCGTGTTCAACCTGCACGGCCACATCTGGGACGAGTACCCGTGGATCAATGGCAGCACGCGCATCGGCCCGAACCCGATCACGGAGTGGAAGGGCACCGTCACGGGCCCCGGCCCGAGCTTCCACTACAACCTGGTGCCGCGGTTCGGCGCGGGTGGCGCGTTCGGGGTCACGGGCGACTACCTGTGGCGTGACCAGGCGTCGTTCGCGTTCGATGGCGGCATCTGGGGCATCCTCCGGGTGAGGCCGGCGAACAACCCGTAGCACGGCAGCGCGGATGCACGGCCCGGGGCGGGAAGCGGTCCGCCCCGGGCCGATCCGTTCCGAAGCGATTCCCGGACGAAGCGATCCAACACACGAGTGTGAACCCCGGGCCGAGGCGGATGAGAGCGATGAGAGCCAATCTCCGGAGGCACGCGGGCGCCGCGTGCGCGCTGCTGATGGCGGCCGGTTGCGGGCGCGCGACCGCGCAGGACGACGGTCGCGTCGTGCACAAGCAGAGGTTAGAGGTGGAAGGAGTCGCGGTCGAGCTGACCGTTTCTGGCCGCGATGAGAACGCGAAGCAACTGGTCGAGCGGCGGGACGCCGTGGTCCACGTGGCGTTGCGTGACGCGAAGACGGGCGCGCCGCTGACCGACCTCCAGCCGTTCGCGTGGATCGACCTCCAGGCGCAGGGCGAGCCACTGGCGGGCCAGACGTGCCGCAACCAGGTGCAGGCCTACCTCCAGGGCCGGCTGTTCCCGGACGGCTCGCTGACAGGCCACGCGGACGTGGACCTGAACAGCTTCTACCTGCTGACGTTGAACCGTGGGGGGACGATCTCGGTGATCGACCCCATCACCGGCTTCGGCCGGACCAAGCTGTACACGACGGTGCGGCTCGAGGCGTCCGGCCAGGACTGGACGGCGGACGCGGACGACCGGCGGCTGTTCGTGACCATGCCGCGCGTGGGCAAGGTCGCGGTGGTCGACACGGAGTCCTGGGACGTCGTCGCGACGGTCGAGGCCGGCACGGCGCCGATGCGCATCGTGTTCGAACCGGGCGGCAAGCACCTGTGGGTCACGAACCACGGCACGGGCGAGGAAGCCGGCGTCACCGTGATCGACGCGGAGTCGCTCGAGGTCGTGGCGCGCATCGCGACGGGCGCGGGGCCGGCCGCGCTGGTGTTCACGCCGGACGGCGAGCGCGCGTTCGTCGCCAACCACGACGCGGGCACGGTCAGCGTGATCGACGCGGTGGAGCGGGTCAAGCTGCGCGACTTCACCCTGGGCCCGCGGCCGGTGGACCTGGCGTACTCGCCCGCGGATGACGCCGTCTACGTCATCGACGAGGCGCAGGGCACGCTGATCGGCCTGGATGCGCGGACGCTGGATGTGCTGGGCGGCATCCCGTTCGAGCCGGGGCTGAGCATGGTGAGGTTCCCGCCGGTGGAGGCGCATGGTCACGCATCGGCGGGTGCGGCCGTGCGCGATGAGGGGCACGAGCACGGCGGGGAGCACCATGCCGGCGGGGCAGCGTCCGATGCTAAAGCCGCGGGGCCCGAGCGCTACGCGTTCATCACCAACCCGGTCGCCAACCGCGTGCACGTGTTCGACGTGGTGACGCGACAGGTCGTGCGAAGCGACTCGGTGGGCGTCAACCCGGACCGCGTCTACTTCACGCAGACGTTCGCGTACATCCGCTCGGCGGGCAGTGCGGAGGTCGCGCTGATCCCGCTGACCGACCCGACGCGCGGCGGCACCGGCCACCTGGACAAGTTCCTGGCCGGCCAGCGCGCCCCGCTCGAGGCGGGCACGCCCGGGCCGGGCGAGGCGATCATCGCATCGCCGGTGATGCACGACGCGATCTTCGTGATGAATCCGAAGGAGCGGATGGTCTACTACTACCACTACATGGAGGGCATGCCGATCCCGAGCGGCGGGCTGACGACGTACGGGTTCGAGCCGCACGCGATCCGCATCGTGCAGAAGGGGCTGAAGGAGGTGCAGCCGGGCGAGTACCGCGCGACGGTCAAGCTGCCGGAGCCCGGTTTCTACCAGGTCGTGTTCCTGCTCGGCGAGCCGCGCGTCGTGCACTGCTTCGAGCCGATGCAGGTGCTGGCCGACCCGGCGCTGCGCAAGGGCAAGGTCGCGCTGCGCGCGGAGCCGCAGGTCGAGGAGCGCACGTTCCGGCCGGGCACGAACGTCGTGAGATTCGCGCTGCGCGACGACTTCACGGGCAAGCCGCTGCGCGGGCTGGACGACGTGTCGATCGTGGTCACGTCGCCGACGGGGGGACAGGTGATGGTGGAAGGGAAGGGCGTGCGCGGGCAGCCGGGCGTGTACGAGTTCGAGGTGAACGCGCGGCCCGCGTCGGTCTACTACGTCTCGTTCCAGATCCCGTCCATCGGCGTCTACCCGCGGACCCAACCGCCCGTGATCTTCCGCGGGCACACCGCGCAGGCCGAGTAGGGGGCGCCGTGCGTGCGGACCTCGCCTCCG
>Ga0207873_1000958_pt1 | contig 29624 bp, 26 predicted proteins | sample BGWIniCompost_FD_187373 | JGI IMG/M metagenome (GOLD analysis project Ga0207873, IMG submission 187373) | Cellulose adapted compost microbial communities from Newby Island Compost Facility, Milpitas, CA, USA - BGW Initial Compost (SPAdes)... ...
GCGGGCGGTCCCGGAACGCCAGTCGGCGTACGTGATCCAGGCCCGGTTGTCCACCCGGCGGGCGGGAGCCCGGCCGGGGGCGGCACCGCCGGCCGGGGGCACGGTGGCCGGGGTGTGCGCGGAGGCCGGGGCGGCGCCGCCCGCGACGGCGGCGACGACGGCTGCGGCCAGGAGGGTTCTGCGGGACGGCTGTTCGGCTCTGCTCATGGGTGGAGGACCCCCAAGGTGTCGAGTCGGGGCAGGACCGTGCGGGGCCGGCCGGACGGCGTGCGTCCACCGGTTGGAGCGGGTGTGCGCCCACTATGAACACAGCGGGACGGACCTGGCCAGCACCCCGGCCGGTGCCGCGCCGACCTCCATCGGACTCGACCAATGGAGGGCCTAGAGTGCTCCTGTCAGCACCCCCTCCCCCACTCCTGGAACCAGCCATTCACACACCCACGGACCCGGTCCTGCACTCCCTCGCCTGCCGCATCCGCCGGCTCCCGCCCTCCTGCGGTCCGGTGCGTCTCGTGGGTGTCGACGGGCACGCCGGGTCCGGCAAGTCCACCTTCGCCGGGAAGCTGGCCCGGGTACTGGGCGGTGCGCCGGTGCTGCGGCTCGACGACATCGCCAGCCACGAGCAGCTGTTCGACTGGACGGGGCGGTTGCTGAGCCAGGTGATCGAGCCGCTCCGCCGCGGGGCAACCGCCCACTACTCCCCCTACGACTGGCGGGCCCGCCGCTTCGGACCGGCCCGTACGCTGCCGCCCGCCCCGGTGGTCCTGGTCGAGGGCGTGGGTGCGGGGCGGCGGGCGCTGCGGCCGCATCTGGCGCTGCTGCTCTGGATGGACCTGCCCGAGGAGGAGGCCTGGGCCCGCGGCCGGACACGGGACGGGGAGGAGCAGCGGGAGTTCTGGGAGGGATGGGTCGAGGCGGAGCGCGCGCACTTCGCGGGCGACCCCTCGCGCGCTTGTGCCGATCTTCTAGTGCGGGAGCGCGAGAAGGGATACGAGGTGTTCCAGGGGCCCGGTGTGACGGGTGAGTTGGGCCCCTCCTGTACGGACGGTGACGAGCCGTCCGCGATGTGTTGAACTTGTGAAGACGAGTGTCGGACAAGTGTCCTGACTGCTCCAACTCGGCTTGACCCAAAGCCCGTACAGGTCTTACGTTCTCGGTGTGCGACTCACCGAGTCGCCGCCAGACGCGAAGCCCCCGGTTGTTCCCCCGTGATCGGGGGCTTCGTTCTGTCCTCTTCACACTTCCGGACGCCGAGCGGCGTCTCGTGCTCACCCTGGGTGAGCATGTCCGCCCCCCGCCGCCCGAGCCGGCTCCCGCCACGACCTGCTGTGCGCACTGGGTCAGGCCCCGCCCCCGCAGGTACGATGCACCCCGGTGCGACCTACGGACACTGCTTCGCGCACCTTGCAACTCCGGTCCGCGGCACCGCGGTTCGACCAGAGGCAGCCACCGGGCGAGGGGCCCGGCGGCAGACCGACGGGGGCACGGTTTGTGGGGGACGTGATGGACTTCGGCACGCAGGGCCCGCAGGCCCCGGCCGACCTCGCCTGGCTGCGAGGCGTGGACGCCTACACCATGGGCGCGTATCCGCAGGCCGAGGAGGAGTTCCGCACCGCGGTGCGGCTCGACCCGGGCATGGCCGACGCCTGGCTGGGACTGCACGCGCTGCGCGTGGACACGACGACCGCGCTGCTGCGCATGTTCCGCTACCGGGACCGCTTCGGCGAGCAGCGCGCCCGGCACCGACGCACCCTCAACTCCTGGTACTGGCTGGGCTGGTGGGTGCAGCCGGTGCTGGAGAAGCCCCGTGACCTGCTGCTGGCGCACGCCTCCCACTGGCTGGACGGCCGGCATGTACCGGAGCTGGACCGGGCGCTCGCCGGACTGCCCCCGGTGGACACCGACCCGCAGGTCCGCTTCCTGCACGCCTGCCGCGCCTACCTGGTCAAGGACTGGGAGCAGCTGGTCCGGCACACCGACCCGCTGCTGGACGATCCGATGCTCGGCATCGAAGCCGGTCTGTTCGGCGGCATGGCCCGGGTGCGCCTGGAGATGTACGGGCAGGCCGAGCCGCTGCTGTCGGCGGCCCTGATGCGCTGCCGCAGCGAGCAGCCGCAGCGCAAGGAGCTGCGCTACTGGCTCGCGCGGGCGCACGAGGGCACCGGCCGGAGCGCCGCCGCGCTCCCGCTGTACCGGGCCGTGCACCGAGTCGATCCGGCGTTCATGGACACCTCGGCCCGGCTGGCGGCGATCGCCGAGGGCGACGGCTACGACGAGTCGGCCGACCTGGCCACCGCCACGCTCACCGACGAGGGCCCGGACGTGCTGGACGGTGACACCCTCGATCCGCTGTTCGGCAGCGAGGGGCGCGAGCTGCGGTTCGGCGATCCCGAGGCCCCGCCGGTGACCACGCCGCCGGGCGGCGGCGCCGGGGTCCGGGAGCGGGCGGGTGCGGCGGGCTCTCCCGTGCCCGCCGGGCCCACCGACGCCGCATTACTCGAGGAGGTGCTCGCCCAGCTCGAGCGCATGGTGGGTCTGGAGCCGGTCAAGCGCCAGGTCAAGGCGCTGTCGGCGCAGTTGAACATGGCCCGGCTGCGGGCCGGGCAGGGGCTGCCGGTGCAGCCGCCCAAGCGGCACTTCATCTTCTCCGGCCCCTCCGGCACCGGAAAGACCACGGTGGCCCGGATCCTCGGCCGGGTCTTCTACGCCCTCGGACTCCTCGGCGGTGACCATCTGGTGGAGGCCCAGCGGGCCGACCTGGCCGGCGAGTACCTGGGGCAGACCGCCGTGAAGGCGAACGAGCTGATCGACTCCGCGCTCGGCGGGGTGCTCTTCGTCGACGAGGCGTACGCGCTGTCCAACTCCGGCTACGGCAAGGGCGACGCCTACGGCGACGAGGCGCTCCAGGTGCTGCTGAAACGCGCCGAGGACCACCGGGACCATGTGGTGGTGATCCTGGCCGGCCATCCCGAGGGCATGGACCGCCTGCTGGCCGCCAATCCGGGACTGTCCTCACGCTTCACCACCCGCATCGACTTCCCCTCCTACCGGCCCCTGGAGCTCGTGGAGATCGGCAAGGTGCTGGCCGCGGAGAACGGCGACGTCTGGGACGAGGAGGCCCTGGAGGAGCTGCGCTCCATCGCCGGGCACGTGGTGGACCAGGGCTGGATCGACGAACTGGGCAACGGGCGGTTCCTGCGCACGCTGTACGAGAAGAGCTGCGCCTACCGGGATCTGCGGCTCTCGATGTACCCGGGAGAGCTGAGCCGGGAGGATCTGGCGACGCTGCGGCTGCCGGACCTGATGCAGGCGTACGGCGAGGTCCTGTCGGGCCGGGGGCCGCAGGACCTCACCTAGGCGAGGCTCCGAGAGCCTCAGCCGGGCGCGACCCGGGATCGGGCGCCCCCCCCTGCGGCGCCTCCCCCGCGCCGCCGCAGGCACGAGGGAGGCACCGGTCCGGCTACGGCTGGGCGAGCTGCCGGTGCGCCGGGTCGCGCACCTCGCCGACCAGCATCTCCAGGACATCCTCCAGGGCGACCAGCCCCAGCACCTTGCCGGAGGCGTCGGTCACCTGGGCGAGGTGTGTGGCAGCGCGCCGCATCACCGTGAGGGCGTCGTCCAGGGGGAGTTCCGGGCGCAGGGTCGTCATGCGGCGCCACAGCCGCTGCGGCACCGCCCGGTCGGAGTCCTCCAGGTCGAGCACGTCCTTCACATGCAGGTAGCCCATGAAGGCGCCGTCGCCCACCGCTATCGGGAAGCGGCTGTAGCCCGTGCGGGCGGTCAGCTCCACGATCTGCGCGGGGGTCACCGCCGGGTCGACGGTGACCAGGGACTCGCGCTCGAGCAGGACGTCGGTCACCGGGCGGGAACCCAGCTCCAGGGCGTCCTCGAGGCGCTCGGCCTCCTCCGGGTCGAGCAGCCCGGCCTGGCCTGCGTCCTCCACCAGCCGGTTGAGCTGTTCGCTGGTGAAGACGGCCTCCACCTCGTCCTTCGGCTCGACCCTGAACAGCCGCAGCACCGCGCGCGAGCAGGCGCCGAGGGCCGCGGTGACCGGGCGGCACAGCCGGGCGAACCACACCAGGCCGGGGCTGAGCCAGAGCGCGGCCTTCTCGGGGGCCGCCATGGCGAGGTTCTTCGGCACCATCTCGCCGATGACCAGATGGCAGAAGACCACCACGGCCAGGGCGATGACATAGCCCAGTGGGTGGACCATGCCGTGCGGCAGACGGATCCAGGTGAAGACCGGCTCCAGCAGCCGGGCGACGGTGGGTTCGGCCACCGCGCCCAGCGTCAGCGAGCACACGGTGATGCCGAACTGGGCCGCCGCCATCATCTGCGGCAGATGCTCGAGGCCGTGGAGGACCTGGCGGGCGCGGGCCGTGCCGAGCGGCTCGATCTGGCTGCGGCGGACCGACACGAGCGCGAACTCGGCGCCGACGAAGAATCCGTTGGCCAGCACCAGCAGCGCCGCGAAGAGCAGTTGCAGCACGCTCATCCCGCCGCCTCCACCAGCGGCAGCGGCGCGGTGCGGACCAGCCGGACGCGTTCGGCGCGGTAGTGGCCGACCCTTCGCACCGACAGCTGCCAGCCGGGCAGCTCGGCCCGGTCGCCGACGGCGGGGATCCGGCCGAGCAGGTCGGCGACCAGACCGGCGACCGTCTCGTACGGGCCCTCGGGGGCGTCGAGTCCGATGCGCAGCAGGACGTCCAGGCGGGCGCTGCCGTCGACGTCCCAGGCCGGGTTGCCGTCCTCGGGCGGGGCGGCGATCAGCTCGGGGGCGTCGTGGCCGTCGTGCTCGTCGCGGACCTCGCCGACGATCTCCTCGACGATGTCCTCCAGGGTGACGACACCGGCGGTGCCGCCGTACTCGTCGACGACCACGGCGATCGGCTGCTCGCTGCGCAGCCGGGTCAGCAGCGGACGCACCGGCAGGGTCTCCGGGACGAGCAGCGCCGGACGGGCGATCTCGTGCACCGGAGTGCGCAGCCGGTCGGCCGCCGGCACCGCGAGGGCGTCCTTGAGGTGGACCATGCCGGTGATCTCGTCGATCCGCTCCCGGTAGACGGGGAAGCGGGACAGTCCGGTGGCCCGGGTGAGGTTCACCACGTCCTGCGCGGTGGCCGAGGCCTGGAGGGCGCTGACCTTCACGCGCGGGGTCATCACATGCTGGGCGGTGAGCCCGCCCAGGGACAGGGTCCGCACGAACAGGTCGGCGGTGTCCTGCTCCAGGGCTCCGGCCCGCGCCGAGTGGCGGGCCAGGGAGACCAGTTCGCCGGGGGTGCGGGCGGAGGCCAGCTCCTCGGCGGGCTCGAAGCCGAGCAGCCGCACCAGGCGGTTGGCGACCGCGTTCAGCCCGGCGATGACCGGGCGGAAGACGCGGGCGAAGACGTGCTGCGGGCCGGCCACGAAGCGGGCGACCTGGAGCGGGCGGGAGACCGCCCAGTTCTTGGGCACGAGTTCGCCGATCACCATCTGCACGGCAGAGGCCAGCAGCATGCCGACGACGACCGAGACGCCGGGCACGGCACCGCCGGGGATGCCGGCCGCCTTCAGCGGGCCGTCCAGGAGCTGGGCGAGCGCCGGTTCGGCGAGCATGCCGACGACCAGGGAGGTGATGGTGATGCCGAGCTGGGTGCCGGAGAGCTGGAAGGACAGCTCCTTGAGGGACGCGACCACGCGGCGGGCGCGGCGGTCGCCGTCCGCGGCGGCCTGCTCGGCGTCCCGTCGCTCGACGGTGACCAGGCCGAACTCGGCGGCCACGAAGAATCCGTTGGCGAGAATCAGCAGGAACGCGGCTGCGAGAAGCAGCAGAGGGATGGTCATGATGCCGCCGCCTCCGCACGGGCGCGGACTCGGTCCGCGCTATGTCGGCAGGGGGCGGCGCAGGTACTGCAGGACGATCCGTCCATCGCCGGAGGGAGTCACTCCTCATGTAGCAGGAGCCCCTGTGGCACCGGGCGGGGCGACAGGGGCGGAGGCTCTGTGAGAGCGCCTCCGTCCAACAGATTAATCAAGACAGCCCCGACTGCGGCAGGGTGGACGCCCCGGAGGTGTCCCGGACCTCATCCCTGGGGCGTGTCGGGGTGGGCCGTGGAGCGCTCCTCGGCCAGCGCCCGCAGGGCCCGTGCGTCGGCGAGGGCCTGCCGGCGGGCGATGCCGGGCTGGATGCCGAGCGCGGGCATGCTGGTGCCGTCGCTGAGGTCGAGGAACACCCAGGGGTCACCCGGACGGAGATGCACCTGGAGGATCTCCGCCCACTCCAGCCGGCGCCTCGAGGCGATGTTGACCACGGTGACGCCGCCGTCGTCGGCGACGACTTTCGGCCGCGCCAGCATCAGCAGGACGCCGGCCAGCAGGGCGGCGGTGCACACGAAGCTGATCCGCTCGCCGGGGCCGAGCTGCGGCAGCAGCACCGCGATCACGGTGATCACCACGAAGATCGCGGCTGCCGCCGTGAGCAGCACCGCGCGGGTACGCGTGGGCCGGAAGGTGACCGGCAGGTCGGGCAGCTCAGACATCTCGCGCGTCTCCCGGTACGGATCTCGATGCGGCTCGCGAAGGCGGTGCGGCCCGCGGCGGGATGCTCACAGGCGGCAGGCGTGGATCGCCGTGGTGAGGATGGCGCGGGCGCCGATGTCGTAGAGGTCGTCCATGATCCGCTGGGCCTCCTTGGCCGGGACCATGGCGCGGACCGCGACCCAGCCCTCGTTGTGCAGCGGGGAGACGGTCGGGGACTCCAGGCCCGGGGTGAGGGCGACGGCCTTCTCGAGCTGCTCGACGCGGCAGTCGTAGTCCATCATCACGTAGGTGCGGGCCACCAGGACGCCCTGCAGGCGGCGCAGGAACTGCTGCACCTTGGTCTCGACGTTCTCGTCGGCCCCTTCGGCGCCGTTGGTGCGCCGGATGACGACCGCCTCGGACTTCATGATCGGGTCGCCGAAGACCTCCAGGCCGGCGTTGCGCAGCGAGGTGCCGGTCTCCACCACGTCGGCGATGACCTCGGCGACGCCGAGCTCGATGGCGGTCTCCACGGCGCCGTCCAGGTGGACGACGGAGGCGTCGATGCCGTTGTCCTTCAGGTGCTTGCCGACGATGCCCTCGTAGGAGGTGGCGACCGTCCTGCCGTGGAGGTCGGCGAGGGTGTGCACGGTGCCGGGCTTGGTGGCGTAGCGGAAGGTGGAGCGGGCGAAGCCGAGGGCGAGGATCTCCTCGGCGTCGGCGCCGGAGTCGACCAGCAGGTCGCGGCCGGTGATGCCGATGTCGAGGCGGCCGGAGGAGACGTAGATCGCGATGTCGCGGGGGCGGAGGTAGAAGAACTCCACCTCGTTCTCCGGGTCGACGATCCGCAGTTCCTTGGACTCGCGGCGCTGCTGGTAGCCGGCCTCATGCAGCATCTCCGCCGCAGGGCCGGAGAGTGAACCCTTGTTGGGGACGGCGATGCGCAGCATGAGGTCGGCTTCCTTTGCGTGACGGGGTGTCGGTGTGTCGGACAGGTCTTTACAGGTGGGCGTAGACGTCGTCGAGGGAGATGCCGCGGGCGACCATCATCACCTGGACGTGGTACAGCAGCTGCGAGATCTCCTCGGCGGCCGCCTCCTTGCCCTCGTACTCGGCGGCCATCCAGACCTCGGCGGCCTCCTCGACGACCTTCTTGCCGATGGCATGGACCCCCTTGTCCACCAGCTCGGCGGTGCGGGAGGTGGCGGGGTCGCCGTGGGCGGCCTTGTGCTGGAGCTCGGTGAAGAGCTCCTCGAACGTCTTCTTGGACATGGTGGCGCCCACTCTACGCGGTACGGGCGCCCGCCTAGCGCCACGGTTCGGATACCGAGCGGAGCGTCGCCGCCGTCGCCACCGCCGCGGTCACCGCCTCGTGGCCCTTGTCCTCGCTGGAGCCCTCCAGACCGGCGCGGTCCAGGGCCTGCTCCTCGGTGTCGCAGGTGAGCACACCGAAGCCGACGGGCACACCGGTGTCGACCGAGACCTGGGTGAGTCCCTGGGTGACGCCCTGGCACACGTAGTCGAAGTGCGGGGTGCCGCCGCGGATCACCACGCCGAGGGCGACGATCGCGTCGTAACCCCGGCCGGCGAGGACCTTGGCGACGACGGGCAGCTCCCAGCTGCCGGGGACCCTCAGCAGGGTCGGCTCGTCGATGCCGAGGTCGTGCAGGGCGCGCAGTGCGCCGTCCACCAGCCCGTCCATCACCTTCTCGTGCCACTGCGCCGCGATGACGGCGACCCGGAGGTCACCCACATTGCGTACGGTCAGCTCCGGTGCACCCTTGCCGCTCACGTTGCTCCTCGGGGTTTTCTCTTGTGCTGGGCCGCAGACGGGCACGTCTCCTGTCCCAGCGGTCCTGCCGGTCGTGCCGGTGCTACTGGTTGCCGCAGGCGGGCACGGTCGGTCCGTCCAGCCAGGGCAGGTCGTGACCCATCCGGTCCCGCTTGGTGCGCAGATAGCGCAGGTTGTGCTCGCCCGCGGTGACGGGCATCGGTTCGCGGCCGGTGACCTCGATGCCGTGGCGGACGAGCGCCGCGGACTTGTCGGGGTTGTTGGTCATCAGGCGGACACTGCGCACGCCGAGGTCGGCGAGGATCTGCGCGCCGGCGCCGTAGTCGCGGGCGTCGGCGGGCAGGCCCAGCTCGAGGTTGGCGTCCAGGGTGTCCCGGCCGCGCTCCTGCAGCTCGTAGGCGCGCAGCTTGGACATCAGGCCGATGCCCCGGCCCTCGTGTCCGCGCAGGTAGACGACGACGCCCCGGCCCTCGGCCTGTATCCGGTCCAGGGAGGCGTCCAGCTGGGGGCCGCAGTCGCAGCGCAGGGAGCCGAACACGTCACCGGTGAGGCATTCGGAATGCATGCGCACCAGCACACCCTCGCCGTCGCCGAGGTCGCCGTGGACGAGGGCGACGTGCTCGACCCCGTCGACGGTGGAGCGGTATCCGTAGGCGGTGAAGGCGCCGTGCGAGGTGGGCAGGCGGACCTCGGCCTCGCGGCGGACGGTGGGTTCGCTGCTGCGGCGGTAGGCGATCAGGTCCTCGATGGAGATGATCGACAGGCCGTGCTTGCGGGCGAACGGGATCAGCTCCGGCAGCCGCAGCATCTGGCCGTCCTCACCGGCGATCTCGACGATGGCACCGGCGGGCCGCAGCCCGGCGAGGCGGGCGAGGTCGACGGCGGCCTCGGTGTGGCCGGGGCGCACCAGGACGCCGCCGGGCCGGGCGCGCAGCGGGAAGATGTGCCCGGGGCGCACCAGGTCGTCGGGCCCGGCCGTGCCGCTCGCCAGGAGCTTCAGGGTGGCTGCTCGGTCGGCGGCGGAGATGCCGGTGGTCACGCCGTGGGCGGCGGAGGCGTCCACGGAGACGGTGAACGCGGTGCGCATGGACTCGGTGTTGTCCTCGACCATCTGAGGGAGCTTCAGCCGGTCCAGCTCCTCGCCCTCCATGGGGGCGCAGATCAGGCCGCGGCACTCGCTCATCATGAAGGCCACGATCTCGGGGGTGACCTTCTCGGCGGCGATGACGAGGTCGCCCTCGTTCTCGCGGTCCTCGTCGTCGACCACGACGACGGGGCGGCCGGCCGCGATGTCGGCGACGGCCTGTTCGACGGGGTCGAGGGTGAAGTCCTCGGGCCCCTCGGTGCTGTACAGGATCGGTGCCGCGGTCATGCGGGCGCTCCTTCCAGGGCGGGCCGCGCGTCGCGGGAGCGCAGCCACCAGTCGCGCAGGCCCCACAGGACGAGCGCGCCGTAGACGATGTAGACGAAGCCGGAGAAGGCGAAGCCGTTGGCGAAGTTCAGCGGGACGCCGACCAGGTCGACGAGCAGCCAGGCGAACCAGAACTCGACCATTCCGCGGGCCTGGGCGTACATGGCGACGACGGTGCCGACGAAGATGTAGGCGTCGGGCCAGGGGTCCCAGGACAGCGACGGATAGAGGGTGAAGAGACCGCCGACGGCGAGGGTGCCGAGGGCGGCGGCACCGGCCAGGGTGCCGCGCTCGCGCCAGGTGGCGAAGCGGACGGCGATCGTCCCGTCCTGCGCCCGCTCCTGGCCGCGGCGCCACTGGGCGAAGCCCCAGGCGGCCACCAGCATGACCACGATCTGCTTGCCGGCGCTGCCGGAGAGGTGGGCGGTGGCGAAGGCGGCGAAGAGGATCAGCCCGGACAGGAACTGCGCGGGCCAGGTCCAGATGGAGCGCCGCCAGCCGAGGGCGAGGCCGATCAGACCGATGACGTTGCCGGTCATGTCGGACCACTTGATGTGCTGGCCGAGGAGGGTGAACGCCTCGGAGTTCAGCCAGTTCACCGGGCGGCCCCCTCGCCGACGGCACGGTCGCCGATCATCCGCTCGACGTACTTGGCGATGACGTCCACCTCGAGGTTGACCGGGTCGCCGGGCTGCTTGATGCCGAGGGTGGTCATGGCGAGCGTGGTGGGGATCAGGCTGACGGTGAAGAAGTCAGGGTCTGCGTCGACCACGGTGAGGCTGATGCCGTCGACGGTGATGGAGCCCTTCTCCACGACATAGCGGGAGAGGTCGGCGGGCAGGGAGATCTTCACGACCTCCCAGTTCTCGGAGGGCTTGCGCTCGAGGATCCGGCCGGTGCCGTCGACGTGGCCCTGCACGATGTGGCCGCCGAGCCGGGCGCCGACGGCCATGGGGCGCTCGAGGTTGACGCGGGAGCCGACGGTCAGCGCGCCGAGGCTGGAGCGGTCGAGCGTCTCGGCCATCACGTCGGCGGTGAACTCGTCGCCCTCGTGCTCGACGACGGTGAGGCAGACGCCGTTGACGGCGATGGAGTCTCCGTGCTTGGCGCCCTCGGTGACGACCGGGCCGCGCAGCCGGAATCGGCAGGCGTCGTCGAGGGTCTCGACGGCGATGACCTCGCCCAGTTCTTCGACGATTCCGGTGAACACTTCCCGGGTCCTCCTGCCTCTTCGGGCACGGACTCCGGGGCTGCCGATGACGGCAGAAGGTACGGTTCGGGACATTGCCCGCGTCGCCGGTCCACGGAACGCCTCGACGGCGAACCGGTACGGCGGCGCGCTTGAACGCCCGTCCGCCGCGCACTGCCTCCCATCCGGACTTTAACCGTCGGTCCAGGAGTTTCACCTGGTCAACCGGCCGCTGGAGGCGACCGGGTCGCGGACTGTAACCGCCGGTTCGGACTTTCACCGACCCCGGAGTGCGCTGCTACTGGTACAGGGCCAGTGTGCCACGGCTGAGGACCGTCGAAGCCCGTGGGGGGTGTGGAGTGGCTCACAGCCGGTGACAAGCCCTCTGCCCAGCGTGGCACGACGCCCCAACTCCCCCGAACCGGAACACGTTTGAACAGTCACCCCTATTGGTCCATACCTCTTGACGGCGTGGTCTAGTCCTCTTAGGGTTTCGGCCAACTTCCGCGGAGAGCAACCGGCTCCGGGCCGGCCCCGCACAGCCGGACCGCTGTGCCGGCGGCGCGGGTCGCCCCGATGAGACGGGCCCGGCGGCGGTGACGACGGCCCTTGCCCGCCGCCGGGCCGCACCAGACGCCGTGCCGTGCGGGTGCGGACCGCGGTGTTCCCGGAGAAGCTGGACTGCGTACGCCGTCAGCCGGGCGCGGCGCCGAGGCACCCGTCCGGGACCCGCCCCCGACGCCTCCGCCAGGGATGTCACGAACGGGAGCGGTCGCTTCGTCCTGGCTGACGGGCGGCGCTCCAGCAGGGGGCGCCCGTGTCCGAAGGGGCTGAACGGCGATGAGCACGATCCTGGTGACCGGCGGCACCGGAACTCTCGGCAGGCACGTCTGCGAGCGGCTGCGGTCGGACGGGCACGAGGTGCGGGTGCTCAGCCGGCACTCCCGGCCCTACGCCGTCGACCTGCGCCAGGGCGGGCCGGCGCTCGACCGGGCCGTGGCGGACGTGGAGACGGTCGTGCACTGCGCGACCAGCCCCCGCGGCGGTGACGAGCAGCCCACGCGGAATCTGATCACCGCGGCGCAGCGGGCCGGGGTGGCGCATCTGGTGTACATCTCGATCGTCGGCGTGGACCGGGTGCCGTTCCCGTACTACCGCTCCAAGCTCGCGGTGGAGCGGATGGTGGAGGATTCCGGCCTCGGCTGGACCGTCCTGCGCACGACCCAGTTCCACGATCTGGTCTTCCGGCTGCTCCGGGCGGCGTCGAAGGCGCCGGTGCTGCTGCTCCCGGCCCGGGTGAAGGACCAGCCGATCGAGGTGACCGAGGTCGCCGAGCGTCTGTCCGGGCTGGCCCAGCGAGCGCCCGCGGGGCGGGTCGACGAGATGGGCGGCCCCGAGGTGCGCACCTTCGAGTCGCTGGCCGAGTCGTATCTGCGGGCCACCGGCCGCCGCAGGCCGGTGGTCGAGGTGCCGCTGGCCGGCCAGGCCTACCGGGCCTTCCGGGCGGGCGGCCATCTGACCCCGGACCACGCGGTGGGCAAGCGGACCTTCGAGGACTATCTGGCCGAGCACGCGAGGCGGGGCGGGCGCAAGGGCTGAGGGTCCCGCACGCGGGCGCTGCCGGGTCAGCCCGCTGCCGCCGGCGCGCCGAACAGTTCGTCCTGGGCGCGGTCGCGGACGGTCAGCAGTGCGCCCCGCAGCACGGCCGCACCCCCCAGGGCGCTGGGCCGCACCTCGGTGGGCAGCGGTGACATGGAGCCGAGCCGCCGCTCCACCCGGCGGGCCAGCTCCTCTCCCCCGGCCTGCCCGATCTCCCCGCCGAGCACCACGCACCCCGGGTCCAGCAGTGCGACGGCGGCCGCGGCGCCGACGGCCACCCGGTGGGCGACGGCGTCGAGGAAGTCCGCCGCGGCGGCTGACGCGGCGTCGTCGGACTCCGGCGTGTCCAGCGCCCGTACGGCCGCCCGTACCGCTCCGGCCGCCGGCGGGTCCGCGTCCGGCTCCGGTGCGACACCGTGCCGTGCCGCGAGCTGCGCGAGGGCGGGCGCTCCCACCAGGGAGTAGAAGCCCCCGCCGCAGTCCGTGGCGGTGGGCAGGCCGCCGGTGCCGGGGACCGGGAGGAAGCCGATCTCGCCGGTGCCGCCCGAGGCGCCCCGGCGCAGCGCGCCGTCCAGGATCACGGCGGCTCCGGTGCCGTGCCCCAGCCACAGCAGGACGAAGGTGTCGCGGTCACGGGCGGCGCCGTCGCGCTGCTCGGCGAGGGCGGCGAGGTTGGTCTCGTTCTCCACGCTGACGCGGGCCCCGGGCAGCCGTTCCTGGAGGGCGGTCACCAGCCGGCGGTGCCAGGCGGGGAGCTTGGAGGTGTCCCGCAGCTCGCCGGTCGCCGGGTCGATCAGGCCGGGGGCGCCGATGCCCACGCTGTGCAGCCGGTCCGCCCCTGCCTCCTTCAGAGCCCGCTCGACCAGGGCCACCGCCTGCTCCACGGCCGGGTCCGTGCCGTCCTCCCCGGTGATCGGCACGGAGGCCTCGGCGAGCACCTCGCCCGCCAGATCGCTGACCACCACGGCGACGCCCTCGGTGCGCACATCGAGCGCGGCCAGGTGGGCGCGGTCGCCGACGAGGCCGTAGAGCTTGGCGTTGGGTCCGCGCCGCTGCGCCCCCGCCTCTCCCACGACCGCGACGAGTCCGGCGGCGGTGAGGCGGTCGATCAGGTCGGCCACGGTGGGCCGGGACAGTCCGGTGAGCTGCTTGAGCTGCGCTGCCGTCAGCGGACCCCGCTCCTGGAGGAGGCCCAGTGCGAGCCGGTCGTTGATGGCTCGGGCGGTGCTGGGGGATGCGGGCATGCCGGGATCCTAGCCGGAAAACCGCTTATCTTTCAGGCAGGGTTCCTGATAGTTTACGGCGGCGCCGCGCGGAACAGGGCCGCGGCGCGCGTACGCGCCGAGCCGGAGCGCCGGTGCGGGCGCACGGATCCGGAGAACGGCGATCAGGAGGGGCGGGGACGATGAGTGCGGTGACATACCAGCAGCGCGAGGTGAAACGGGCGCGGTACGCCGTGGCCGCCGTGTTCGCCGTGCACGGTGCCGTGACCGGATCGTTCGCGACGCGGGTCCCCTGGATCCAGGATCACGCCGGGGTGAGCGCGGGCGGGCTCGGTATCGCCCTCGCCTTCCCGGCGATCGGCGCCTCGCTGGCGATGCCGCTGGCCGGGCGCATCAGCCACCGCTTCGGCGCCCGCAACGCCCTGCGCGGTCTGATCGCCCTGTGGACGCTGGCGCTGATCCTGCCGTCGCTCGCGCCGGGCATGGCGGCTCTCTGCCTCGCCCTGTTCGTCTTCGGGGCCACGGCCGGCATGGCCGACGTGGCCATGAACGCCCTCGGTGTGGAGGTGGAGAACCGCCTCGACCGGTCGATCATGTCGGGGCTGCACGGCATGTGGAGCGCGGGCGCGCTGACCGGCTCGGCGGCAGGCACACTGGCCGCGCACCTCGGGACGGACGCCCGCCTGCACCATGCGCTGACCGCCGCGGTGCTGACCGCGACGGGGGTCGGTGCCTGCGCCTGGGTGCTGGATCTGCAGCCCGCCGCGGAGGAGGAGCCCCCGCCGCGGTTCGCGCTGCCGCCGCGCTCGGCGCTGCTGATCGGCGCGATCGGGTTCTGCGCGGTGTTCGCGGAGGGCGCCAGCCTGGACTGGTCGGCGGTCTTCCTGCGCGACGAGCTGGGCACCTCGGCCGGTCTCGCCGCCGCCTGCACCACCGGCTTCACCCTCACCATGGCGATCGCCCGGATCGCCGGGGACCGGGTGGTGGACCGCTTCGGCGCGGTGCGCACGGTCCGCGTCAGCGGCATCGTCGCGGTGGCCGGCGGACTGCTGATCGTGCTGGCGGAGCACCCCGCGGCGGCGATGACCGGGTTCGCGCTGACGGGGCTCGGGATCGCGGTGGTGGTGCCGCTGTGCTTCGCCGCGGCGGGCCGCAGCGGCTCCAACCCGAGCCTGGCGATCGCCGGTGTCGCGACGATCACCTACACCTCGGGGCTCATCGCCCCCGGCGTCATCGGCCTGCTGGCCCAGGCGACCAGCCTGGTGGTGTCGTTCACGGTGGTCACCGTGCTCTCCTGCGGCGTCGCCTCGCTCGCGGGCGTGCTGCGCGCCGGGGACCGCCCGAAGGTCACACGTCCGGGTGCAGCAGTTCCCGAGCCGCGGCCCTGAAGGCGTCGCTCCAGGGCGCCGGGCGCAGCGTGACGGCGTCGAGGCGCACCAGCACCCGGCTGCCCCGGGCGTAGGTGACCGTGCCGTCCGCCGAGCAGAAGCGGAAGCCGTAGGTGAGGCCGGTGGTGCCGAGCCGGTCCAGCCACAGATGGACGGCGTAGTCACCGGTGCGGGTGACCGGCGCCTCGTAGGTGATCCGCAGTTCCTTGACCGCGTTGCAGGCATCGCCCGCCGCCGCCCAGTCGCCCTCGAAGCGGATGCCGTTGTCCTGCCACAGCTCGGTCCAGGCCCGCTCGACCAGCAGCGGGTAGCGGGCGTTGTGCAGCAGGCCCAGCGCGTCCAGGTCGTCGAAGTGGACGGTCACGGGGATCAGCCGGCCGTACGTCAGGACGGGGGCGGGCGGGGCTTCGGCGGTCACGGGTGGTCTCCTGGGTGAGGGCCTTGCGGTGGAACGTTCAACCACTCCATCCTAAGCAGGCGCTCAGCACCCCCTGGGACCAGGGACAATGGTCGGCGCCCACTGCCCCACGACGAAAGCGACCCCCTCATGGATCTCGGCGTCCGCTGGAAACTGCACGGCGACGGACGCACCCCGGCTCCCGGTGCCGTCGTCCGCCCGGACGAACGGCTCTCCTGGCCCCGTACCGCGGGCCTCGGCGCACAGCACGTGGTCGCGATGTTCGGAGCGTCCTTCGTGGCGCCCGTGCTCATGGGTCTCGACCCCAACCTCGCGATCATGATGTCGGGCGTCGCGACCATGGTGTTCCTGCTGGCCACCCGCGGCCGGGTGCCGAGCTACCTCGGCTGCTCGCTGTCCTTCGTCGGGGTCGCCGCCGTCATCCGGGCCGACGGGGGCTCCAGCGCCACGGTGACCGGCGCCGTGCTGGTGGTCGGGGTCGCGCTGTTCCTCGCCGGCCTGGCCGTGCAGCGCTTCGGGGCACGGATCATCCACGCCGCGATGCCGCCGATCGTCACCGGCGCCGTCGTCATGCTGATCGGCTTCAACCTGGCCCCGGTGACGGCCACCACCTACTGGCCGCAGGACCAGTGGACGGCGCTGCTCGTGATGCTGTTCACCGGTCTGGCCGTGGTCTGCCTGCGCGGCTTCTGGTCCCGTGTCGCGATCTTCCTGGGACTGGTCTTCGGCTACGGGCTCTCCTGGGCCCTGGACCGGATCTTCGGGAAGATCCACTCGGTGGACGGCAGCGGCAAGGTCACCGACCACTGGCGCCTGGACCTCTCCGCGGTCGGCCAGGCCGACTGGATCGGACTGCCCTCGGTGCACGCCCCGTCCTTCGAGTGGTCGGCGATCCTGGTCGCGCTCCCGGTGGTCATCGCGCTGATCGCGGAGAACGCCGGCCACGTCAAGGCGGTCGGCGAGATGACCGGCGACCCGCTGGACGACAAGCTGGGCACCGCGATCTCCGCCGACGGCATCGGCTCGGTGCTGTCCACCGCGGCCGGCGGCCCGCCCACCACCACCTACTCCGAGAACATCGGCGTGATGGCCGCGACCCGCGTCTACTCCACGGCCGCCTACTGGGCCGCCGCCTGCTTCGCCCTGCTGTTCGGCCTGTGCCCCAAGTTCGGCGCGGTCGTGGCGGCGATCCCCGGCGGCGTGCTCGGCGGGATCACCGTCATCCTCTACGGCATGATCGGCCTGCTCGGTGCCCAGATCTGGATCAACGCCGGAGTGGACCTGCGCAATCCGCTGAACCTGGTGCCGGCCGCCGCGGGCATCATCATCGGCGTCGGCAACGTCTCCCTGGAGATCACCGACACCTTCTCGCTGAGCGGCATCGCGCTGGGCACCATCGTCGTCATCACCGGCTACCACGCGCTGCGCGCCTTCGCGCCCGCCCACCTCAAGCAGCAGCGCCCGCTGCTCGACGAGGGCACCAGCAGCTACGACGAGAGCGGCTCTCAGCGCGCCAGCTCATAGGCGTAGGACGGGGTGAAGGTGCCCGGCGCTCCCCGGCAGCCGTCGGACTCGCCGGGCAGCTTGACCCACAGGTAGGCGTCGATGCGCGGCTCGCCGGTGCTGAGCGTCGGGGCGCGGCCGAGCTTACGGCCCGCCGGGTCGCACCACTCGCCGTCCTGCGGGGCGCCCGCGCCGTTGCGGCTGGTGTCGATGACCGCGCCGAGGCTCGACGGGCCGCCGAGGGCGGCGAGCACCGCCCGGTTGTGGGCGATCTCGTCGGCGGTGCTGTGGAAGTTGGAGACGTTGCTGAAGATGCCGTCGGAGGAGGCGGTGGAGGCGGCACCGGCCTGCCGCAGCCAGCCGGCCTGCTTGGCCGGGGAGTTCCAGCCGGAGTGCCCGGCGTCGTAGTAGACCCGCGCCCGCGGATTGGCGCTCTTGATCACGCGTCCGGCGCGGGCCAGCGAGGCGAAGCGGTCGGCACGCCGGCCGGCGGAGAGGCACTCGGCCTGGGCGACCGAGTCGGGTTCGAGGATGACGATGACCTCACCGCTGCCGAGACCGGCGGCGAACTTGTCGATCCAGGCGTCGTAGGCGCCGAGGTCCGGTGCCCCGCCCTGGGAGTGGCCGCCGCAGTCGCGGTCGGGTATCGCGTACGGCACGAGCACCGGCACCCGGCCCTGGGCGGCGCCGCCCGCGGTGACCGAGCGGACCCGGGAGGTGACGGTGCCCGGAGAGTAGTCGGCGAACCAGACGGCCGCCGGCCGGCTGGCTATGCGCTCCTTGATGACGGGCTGCCGCGGGTCGCCGGGATGGGCCCGTACCCAGTCCAGGACCCGGGACTGCGGGTGCAGGTACAGCCGGGTGGAGGCGGGCGCGGAACGCGGCTTCGGCTCGGTCCTCTTCGGGCTCGGCCCGGGGCTCGCCGTCTTCTTCGGGGCCTTGGGCGAGGGCGAGGCGGACGGCGACGGGGAGGCCGACGGCCGGTGCGGGTGCGGGACCAGCAGCGGCGACGAGGTCACCTCGGGCCGGGCCTCGTCGGAACCCCGCTCCTCCCCCAGGGCGGACATCATCCCCGCCGTGGCGCCGACGGCGACCACGACGGAGGCCGCCACGGCCATCGTGCCGCGCCGGGCGGCGCGTCTGCGCTCGGCCTTCCGCGCGGCCAGGCGCTGCGCACGCGAGCCTGACACCGTACTGCTCCCCTCCCCCGCGGCGGGCGCGTTCCCCCGTTCCGGGGAAGCCCCCGGCCCGCCGCCACTGCCTCCACCCTAAAGGTGGGACTCTGCGCTCATGGCGCAACCCGAGCAAGTCCTCACCCCCGTGGACAGGGTCGTCTCCCGTATGCGCGCCCTGGACGCCGCCCTGCCCGAACGGGACGGGGTCGCCGTGTTCAACCGCGTCTACCTCGCCGTGACGGAGGAGGTGGACCGGCACATCGACGCGGGCCGGTTCGCCGACCCGCGGGCGGCGATCACCCTGGACGAGCTGTTCGCCCGCCGCTATCTGGACGCCGTCGCCCCGGCATCCGACGACCGGCGTCCGCCGGCCTGCTGGAGCCCGCTGCTGCAGTTCCGCCGCCATCCCGGCGTACGTCCCCTGCAGTTCGCGCTGGCGGGCATCAATGCGCACATCGGCCACGATCTGGCGCTGGCCGTGGTGGACAGCTGCCGTACGCTCGGCTGCGAACCCGTCCAGCTGGAGGACGAGTTCGACCAGGTGGGCGAGATGCTGGTGGCGCTGGAGGAGCGGATCCGCGAGGAGCTGATGCCCGGCCCGGACGTGCTGCAGCTCGCCGACCCGCTGACCCATCTGCTCGGCGCCTGGAGCCTGGAAAGGGCCCGGGACGCCGCATGGACGGCGGCCCGGGCCCTGTGGGCACTTCGGCATCTGCCGGACGTGGCCGAGGAATTCACGGTCCGGCTCGACAGGGCGGTCGGCTTCGCCGGCCGCATCCTGCTCACCCCGCTGCCGGACTGAGAGGTCCGGTCCGGTCCGGGCCCCGGGACTCAGTCCTCGGGGAGCTCCACCGGGGCGATCTCGTCGTAGAGGTCGCCCGGTCCGGGGTTGGACGGGTCGGTCTCGCCGCCGAAGTGGTGCATCACGCCCCAGACGGCGTTGAGTGCGGTCTGCACGGCGCCCTCGGCCCAGCCGGCCGTCCAGGAGATGTCGTCGCCGGCGAGGAAGATGCCCCGCTTGTCCTCGGGCAGCCGGTCCTGCATGAAGTGGGTGAACAGGCGCCGCTGGTAGCGGTAGTGCCCGGGCAGGTTGGCCTTGAACGCGCCCATGAAGTAGGGCTCGTTCTCCCAGGAGACGGTCACCGGGCTGCCGATGATGTGCTTGCGGATGTCGACCTTGGGGTAGATCTCGCCGAGCGACTTCAGCATGACCTCCATCCGCTCGTTCGCGGACAGCGGCAGCCACTTCAGGCTGTCGTCGCACCAGGTGTAGGACAGGCAGATCACGGCGGGCTTGTCCGGCCCGTTGTCCAGCAGATAGGTGCCGCGGGTCATGCGGTCGGTGAGCGTCATCGACATCACGTCCCGACCGGTCTCCTCGTCCTTGTCCAGCCAGAACGGCCGGTCCACCGGCACGAAGAGCTTCGAGGACTCCATGTAGTGGGTGCGCTCGATCGCGGTCCAGTGGTCGATCGGGAAGAGCGAGTCGTCGCAGTCGATCTTGGACAGCAGCATCCAGGACTGGGCGGTGAAGATGGCCGCCTTGTAGGTCCGGATGTCGCCGTCGGCGTCGGTCACGGTGATCCGGTTGCCGGCGGTGCGGTGCAGCCGGGTCACGGCCGGGCGGGGCTTGCCGTCCACGTGCAGCGACTTCAGCGAGGTGCCGTACGGCCAGTGGACGATCTTCTCCGGCTCGCGCTCCCACAGGCGCAGCGGCAGCTGCTGGGAGCCGCCGACGATGCCCCGGTGGTGGTCGTCGGCCTCGGTGTAGACGACGCGCAGGATCTCCAGGATGGAGTTGGGGAAGTCGGTGTCCCAGCCGCCGGTGCCGAAGCCGACCTGGCCGAAGATCTCGCGGTGCCGGAAGGACTTGAAGGCCTCGGAGTCGCAGAGGAAGCCGTAGAAGGTCTGGTTGTCGAGCTTCTCCACCAGGCGGGACCAGATCTCCCGGATGCGCTTGACGTCGCGCTCGCGGATGGCCCGGTTCATGTCGGAGAAGTCCGCGCCTTCCTCCAGGCACTTGTTCCACGCCTCGGCGACGTCCCGGTAGACCTGCGGCAGGTCGTCGATGGTCTCGGCGTAGTGGGTCTCGCCCTTGAGGTCGACCACGGTCGACGGGGTCGCGTCGGCCAGCGGGTTGGGGAACGGACGGGTCTCGAGCCCCACCAGGTCGATGTAGTGCTGCAGGGCGGTGGAGGACGGCGGGAAGCGCATCGCTCCCATCTCGGCGGTCAGCTCCGGGTCGCAGCCGTCGAAGCCGACGGTGCGCAGCCGGCCGCCGATCTGGTCGGCCTCGTAGACGACGGGCTTGAGGCCCATCTTCATCAGCTCGTACGCCGCGACGATGCCGGACAGACCGCCGCCGATGACGGCGACCTCGGTACCGTGCTCGGTCGCGGGTATCTGCCCGAGACCGGCCGGGTGGGCGAGGTAGTCGTCGTAGGCGTAGGGGAAGTCCGGGCCGAACATGGTGATCGGCGGCTGCTGCTCGCCGGTGTGCTCGACGGCGTTGGGCACCGTGGACGTCATGGGGTACGGACTCCTTGCAGGTGACGTTCGAGAAGTTCGAGACGAGGGGGGGAGGTTCAGGCGAGGGACCCGTACAGACCGGGGCGGCGGTCCTTCAGATACGGGTTCTGCTCGCGGGAGGCGGCGAGCAGGACGGGGTCGGCGTCGGCGAGGAGGAGTTCCTCCGTGCGGCCGGCCCGGGCGCGGGCGACGCCGTCGGGCCCGGCGAGGACGGACAGGCCCACGAACTCGAACTCGCCCTCGGGGCCGACCCGGTTGACGTAGGCGACGTACATCTGGTTCTCGAAGGCCCGCACCGGCACCACCGACTCCGCGACGAACTGGAAGGGGTGCATCTGGGCGGTGGGCACCAGCAGCAGGTCGGTCCCGGCGAGGGCGTGGGCCCGGACGTTCTCCGGGAACTCCACGTCGTAGCAGATCAGCAGACCGACGGTGAGGCCGTTCAGCCCGGCCTGGACGACCTGCTGCTCGCCCGGGGTGAAGTGGTCGCGCTCGAAGCAGCCGAACAGGTGCGTCTTGCGGTAGTTCGCCAGCCGGGTGCCGTCGGCGGAGATCAGCTGCACGGAGTTGAAGACGGCCTCGCCGTCCCGCTCGGGGTAGGCGTAGGCGATCGCCAGCCGGTTCCGGGCCGCGATCCCGGCGACCGCGTCGGCGGCGTCGCCGTCGGCGGGCTCGGCGAGGCGGGCGATGTCGTCGCCGATGGCGTAACCGGTGAGGAACATCTCGGAGGTCACCAGCAGCCCGGCGCCCGCCGCCGCGGCACGGTCCGCGGCCTCGCCGAGGACCTTGAGGTTCTCGGCGACGGCTCCGGGACGTCCGGAGCTCTGGAGCAGGGCGGTGCGCATGGGTCGTCCTCACCGGTACGCGGGGGTTTGCGGGGTCACCAAAGAAGGTACGGTCGGCCGGCTCGGCCGGACAAGGAGAAGCCGTTGCGCGCCGGTGAGCAGATCGTTGCGTGCACCACGGGGTTCGCGTCGATTCGTTGCGCGGTGCGGACAGAGGGGTCGCGGGGGCCGGCCGGGCGGCTCCTTCGCAGGTCGCGGGCGGGGACCGGCCGGCCTCCGCGAGATCGGCGAGCAGGACGCGCAGGACGGTGAGTCATCCGGTTGCCGTCCGGTATCACCTGCCTGCCGGTGGGAATCGGCGGCCCCGCCACGGGACGCGCCGCCCGGACCGCGATGGCCTCACCAGCACGAGCAGCACCGCCGTCAGCAGATACGGCAGGGCGAAGACGGTGAAGGCCGTGCCGTGGTCGCCGTGCGCGGCGACCAGCGCGTATCCGCCGAACACCGTGATCGTGGCGACCTCGGTGCCCAGCCCCGCGACCGAGGTGAGGGTGGCCCGCCCGCTGTCCTCGATGCGCCGCTGCAGCCGCACGTCGGCCAGCACGGTCGCCGCCTGGAAACCGCCGAAGGCGACGGCGACGAGCAGCAGTCCGGCCGGGCTGCCGGCCGCCGCACCGGCCGCCAGGGCGAGTCCCGCTCCGGCCAGCAGCGCCGCGAGGCCGCGGACGCCCAGGCCCTCACCCCGCTCCGCCAGCAGGCTTCCCGCGGTGGCACCGGTCCAGATCAGCAGCAGCAGGTAGGGCACGGCCGCGTCGGCGACCCCCGTCTCCCGCACCAGCAGCGGCGTGTACTCGTCCAGGGCGCCCCACACCGCGCCCACGGCCGGGACGAGCAGCAGCGCACCGCGCACCGAGCGGTCGGCGCGGGCCTGTGCGAGTCCGGCACGGAGGGGCGCCGTCCAGCCCTCCCGGCCGGCCTCCGGAGTGCGGTGCTCGGGGAAGCGGGCCGCCACGGCCGCGGTGGCCAGGCACACCAGCACACTGGCGGCACCCACCGCGGTGTGTCCTCCCAGGGCGAGGACCGGCCCCGCCAGTCCCATCGCCGCCATCACGGCGACCAGCCCGGCCGCGCGGGCCCGGCCCATCACCCGGGCGTAGCGGTCGGCGGCGCCGAGGTGCTCCAGCTCGTCGTAGACCAGCGCCTCCAGGGCGCCGGAGGCCAGGGCCCCGCCGGTGCCCCACAGCACGAAGCCCAGCGCGAAGGCGCCGTAGGACGGCCAGAGCACCCACAGGGCGAAGCCGGCGGCGGTGAGCAGCGGACCGAGCCACAGCAGCAGCCGGCGCGAGACCGCGTCGGCCCAGGCACCGGAGGGCACTTCGAGCAGCACGGTGGTCAGCGACCACAGGGCGAACAGCGAGGAGATCTGCCAGACGGCGAGCCCGGTGTCGCTGAACAGCAGCGCGTACACCGGGTAGAGCAGGACGAAGTCTTCGAGGAACGCGTAGCCGTACAGCGTGCCGGTCAGCCGCCGGACGCGGAGATCGGGCACGCGCGCGGGCGTGAAAGTCATGAGGCCTTCCCGAGGGGGCGGTTCGGTCACCGGACGCTTCTTGGCGCACGGCGGCCGTGGCGGCCCTCGGGAGGCGGGGCGGTGGGATCAATGTCGCCGGATCATGTCACCGATGGTAGACGCCGGCGGCGCCCGGCGGGAGGGCTCGAGGGCCGCGCGGTGACGGCCCCGGCGGCAGCAGCACGTTCCCGCTGTGCCTGAGCCGCTGCCAGGGCGGCCGGTGTCCGTCGATCGCGGTGAGGCAGCGGTGCCGGTGCGGCAGGGGCGCCCGGGTCCGCCGCGGGCCGGCTCCTCCGGTGGGCGGCGGTCGTGCGGCCAGGGGTCCCGGCGCATCAGGACGCCTCGGCCGCCGGCGGATCGGGGGATTCGGGGGCGCTGGGGTCCGCGGAAGGAGCCGAGGTGCCGGGCGCCGCCGTGTCGTCCGGCGGGGCGGACGGCGGCGTGGGGGCCTCGGGCTCGGGGGCGGGTGGCTCGGGTGCCGGAGGGTCCGGCGCGGATGGAGCGGGCGGGTCGTCACCGGGGTCCGGGGCCGCCGGGGGTTCGGGGCCGGTGGACGGGGCGCCGGGTGCCGGTGCGGCGGGAGCGGACGGTCCGCCGGCCGGCGCAGCATCCTCCGGCGACGGCGCCGGCGCCGCCGGGGCGGCGGGCAGCGGGGTCCCGGCGGAGCCGGACGGCGCCGGGAGCGCGGCTCCTGCTGCGCCGGACGGTGCCAGGAGCAGCGGCAGGGCGGCGCCGGCCGGGAGGGTGAGCGGTGCGGGTGGCATCCCGGCAGCGGAGTCGGCGCCGGGGCCCTGCCGCAGGCCCGGCACCAGCTCCTCACCGGGCGGCCAGGGGGCCGCGCCGGAGCTGTCCCGGCCCGGTGCGTCGGCGCCGGTCTCGGGCAGGGGCGGAAGCATCGCGCCGGGGGCGAACGGCGTCGCGCCCAGCACGCTGAGTCCCAGCACCGCCAGGTACGCGGCGGCGAGGCCGGCGAGCCCGTATCCGCCGCGGCGGACGATCCGTGCCCGGCGGCCGGAGGAGTCGACGAACACGGGAGTGCCGGCATCGGCCTGCGCTCGCGCCCGTACCTCCGCCTTGCCAACACACCCTGAGTGTCCGGAATGCACGGTTTGCGGCATGTGGTCAGGCTACGACTGGCACGGTCCCGCGGGAACTCCCCCTGGAGAACTCGCCGCGCCCCGCCGTCACCGGTGGCGGCCGGGTGTGCGACCGCGCCCTGCCCCCACCGGCACGGTCGCTCAAGGGCCTGGAAGGGGCCTCGGCTCAGGTCGGAGAGCCGGAGGAGAACCGGCGCAGCAGCGGCGAGAGCACCAGAACGGACTTGGTCCGCTCCACGAACGGCTCCCCCGCGATGCGCTCCAGGACCCGCTCGAAGTGCCGCATGTCGGAGGCGAAGACCTGGGCGACGGCGTCCGCGTCCCCCGTGACGGTGGACGCGGCCACCACCTCCTGGTAGCGCTCCAGGCCCCGCTGGATGGTCTCCGGCGAGGTGTTGCTGCGGCAGTAGATCTCGACGAATCCCTCGGTCTCCCAGCCGAGGGCGGCCGGGTCCACACGGACGGTGAAGCCGGTGATGGCCCCGGTGGCCCGCAGCCGGTCCACGCGCCGCTTGACGGCGGGCGCGGACAGACCGACGAGCTGGCCGATGTCCGCGTAGGAACGGCGGGCGTCCTCGGCAAGGGCGTGCACGATGCGTTCGTCGAGATCGTTCAGCACTGTGGGACGTTCACTTCTCAAGCGTTGCGAGCCGGGAACGGCGGTAGCCGTACGAGAAGTAGAACACGAGACCGGCGGTCATCCAGAATGCGAAGACGACCCAGGTCACGGCGTCGAGGCTGAACATGTTGTAGGCGCAGAAGCCGAAGCCCAGCACCGGCAGCAGCGGACCGAACGGCACCCGGAACGTGCGCTCCAGCTCCGGGCGCTTGTAGCGCAGCACCACCACGGCGACGTTGACCAGCGCGAAGGCGAAGAGCGTGCCGATGCTGGTGGCGTCGACCAGCTTGCCGAGCGGGATCAGCGCGGCGAGGACACCGCAGAACAGGGACACGATCACCGTGTTGAGACGGGGCGCGCCGGTGGTGTGGTGCACCTTGCCCAGCGCACGGGGCATCAGGCCGTCGCGGGACATCGCGAAGAGGATGCGGGTCTGGCCGTAGAGCACGGTGAGCACCACGCTCGCGATCGAGATCACCGCGCCGAGGGCGAGCAGCGTGCCCCAGAAGCTCTGGCCGCTGACGTCGTGCATGATCGCGGCGAGCGAGGCGTTCGAACCCTCGAACTTCGTCCAGTGCCAGGCGCCCACGGCGACGGCCGCGACCAGGACGTACAGCGCGGTCACGATGATCAGCGAGAGCATGATCGCCCGCGGCAGGTCCTTCTTCGGGTCCTTCGCCTCCTCACCGGCGGTGGAGGCGGCGTCGAAACCGATGTACGAGAAGAACAGGGTGGCGCCGGCGGCGCTCACACCGGCCATGCCGAGCGGCATGAAGTCGGCGTAGTTGCCGGACTTGAAGCCCATGAAGCCGACCGCGCAGAACAGCACCAGAGCGGCTATCTTCACCGCGACCATGATGGTGTTGGCGCGGGCCGACTCCCGGACCCCGCCGAGCAGGAACACCATCGCCAGCAGCACCACGATCAGCGCGGGCAGGTTGACGATGCCGCCCTCGCCGGGCGCGGAGGACAGCACGGTGGGGACGGTGACGCCGATGGTGCCGTCCAGCAGCTCGTTGAGGTACTCGCCCCAGCCGACGGCGACCGCGGCCACCGAGACGCCGTACTCCAGCACCAGGCACCAGCCGCAGACCCAGGCGACCAGCTCGCCCATCGTTGCGTACGCATACGAGTACGAGGAGCCCGCGACCGGGATGCTGCCCGCCAGCTCCGCGTAGGACAGCGCCGAGAACAGGGCCGTCAGGCCGGCGATGACGAACGACAGGGTGACGGCGGGACCGGCCTCCGGCACGGCGTCACCGAGCACGACGAAGATGCCGGTGCCGAGGGTGGCACCGATGCTGATCATGGTGAGCTGCCACAGCCCGAGGGAGCGGCGCAGGCTGCCGCCCTCGCCCTGGCCGCCTTCCGCCACCAGGCGTTCCACGGGCTTGCGACGCATCAGGCGCGCACCGATACCCGAGGGCGGTGGGGCGGTGGCACTGCTGCTCTGTGAAGGTGCGCCTTGATCGAGCACGCGCTGACTCCTTGTCACTTCAGGATCTGCGCGGCCGGGACCGACGGAGCCCGCGACAGCGGGAACCCGTCGAGCGGGGTCCCCGCCACACACGTACAGCGCGTAACCCTATGAGCTAGGACGTTGCTCCTGAAATGCAGCAACCTTGCGAGCCCTCGCAAGATCATTGCGTTCCTCGGGGAAGGCCGGAATTTCGTTGCACGGGAGCTTTCGACCCTTGCACACGAACCCCGGACCAGGGCTTTCGCGCCTCCTGTGCCGGAGCCCCCGGCCTCCCCGCGCATGCGGGGGTGCCGAGGGCCCCGGAAGGAAGCGGAACCGATCAGTTCCAGCTGGCGTGCAGCGGCTTGCCTTCGGCGTAGCCGGCGGCGCTCTGGATGCCGACGACCGCCTTCTCGGCGAACTCCTCCAGGGTCGCGGCACCCGCGTAGGTGCAGGAGGAGCGGACACCCGCGATGATCGAGTCGATCAGGTCCTCCACACCCGGACGCTCCGGGTCGAGGAACATCCGGGAGGTGGAGATGCCCTCCTCGAACAGCGCCTTGCGGGCACGGTCGTAGGCCGACTCGTCCGAGGTGCGGTTGCGCACGGCGCGCGCGGAGGCCATGCCGAAGGACTCCTTGTACGGACGGCCGTCGGCGTCGTGCTGCAGGTCGCCCGGGGACTCGTAGGTCCCGGCGAACCAGGAGCCGATCATCACGTTGGACGCGCCGGCCGCGAGCGCCATCGCCACATCGCGCGGGTGCCGGACGCCGCCGTCGGCCCACACGTGCTTGCCGTACTTCTTCGCCTCGGCGGCGCACTCGAGGACCGCGGAGAACTGGGGCCGGCCGACGCCGGTCATCATGCGGGTGGTGCACATGGCGCCGGGGCCCACACCGACCTTGACGATGTCCGCGCCCGCCTCGATCAGGTCGCGCACGCCCGCCGCGGCGACCACGTTGCCGGCCACGACCGGCACCTGCGGGTCGAGGTCGCGGACCAGCTTGAGCGCGTTGATCATCGTCTCCTGGTGGCCGTGCGCGGTGTCGATGACGAGCGTGTCGACGCCCGCTTCCAGCAGCTGCCTGGCCTTGCCCGCAACGTCGCCGTTGATCCCGACGGCGGCGGCGACCCGGAGCCGGCCCTGCGCGTCGGTGGCCGGCGTGTACAGGGTGGCGCGCAGGGCGCCCTTGCGGGTCAGGATGCCCGCCAGACGGCCACCGGCGTCCACGGCGGGGGCGTAGCGCCGGTTGGCGCCGTCGAGGGTGTTGAACGCCTCGCGCGGGTCCATGCCGGCGTCGATGAGCAGCAGGTCGCGGGACATGACCTCGCTGAGCTGCGTGAAACGGTCCACGCCGGTCAGGTCCCGGTCGGTGACCACGCCGACCGGGCGGTGGTCGTCGTCCACCACCACGCCGGCGTTGTGCGCGCGCTTGGGCAGCAGGGCGAGGGCGTCGGCGACGGTCTGGTGCGGGGCCAGCACGATCGGCGTGTCGAGCACCAGATGGCGGCTCTTGACCCAGGCCACCACCTCGGTGACGACCTCGATCGGGATGTCCTGCGGGATGACCACCAGGCCGCCGCGCCGGGCCACCGTCTCGGCCATGCGGCGGCCGGCGATGGCGGTCATGTTGGCGACCACGAGCGGGATGGTGGTGCCCGTGCCGTCCGGGGACCTGAGGTCCACGCCCTGCCGGGAACCGACCGCGGAGCGGTTCGGCACCATGAAGACGTCGTCGTACGTCAGGTCGTACGGGGGCTGGATGTCATTGAGGAAACGCACGTGCTGCACATCCCAGTCGATCAGAGGCGGCCCCCGGGCAGGTCAGCCAGGGGGAGGAAAAGAGCACGTACTTCATTCTCCCACGTGGCGGCCCCCGGAAGCCCCGGGCGAAACATCCGAGCAGGCCAGGGGGTGCTTGGAGAAAGCTCCAGAAGGCCGACGGCTCGGGTGGCTCAGCCGGGGCCCAGGGTGACGAAGAGGCCGGCGGTGCGGTCGGTGGCCTCGGCGAAGACCTCCTCGGCCACCTGCCACTCGTCGGGGTGCGCCCGGGCGTACTCCCGCCAGCCGCGCACCACGAGCAGCAGGCCCCGCTCCAGCGCCCCGGCCGGCCACACCGTGCGGTCGGACAGGGAGTCGGCGAGGGCGTCCCAGTTGCGCCCGAACCAGTCGGGCAGGCGGAGCGTCTCGGCGCAGCGGTCCATCAGCCCCGCCTTGTCCGTCACCCCTTCGAGGTCGAGGGTGACGACGGTCCGCCCCGCCGGGTCCTGAGTCACGCCCTGCCCCTCTCCGCCTGCCGGTGCCGCATGCGCGTCGTCAGATCCCGTCCGGGTCGGCCCGGTTCAGCGCCGGCTTGGGCGGCGCACCGGTGGTCATCAGGTAGTCGGCGGCCGAGGTGTCCGTCACCAGGCTGGTGACCAGCCCGGAACGCAGCACCGCGTCGATCGCGGGACCCTTGCGCTGGCCCCCCGCGATGGCCACCACCTCCGGGATGCGGCGGAGCTGGTCGGCCCTGACCGTGATGCACCGCTCCTGCAGGTCCCGGCCGACCCGGCGCCCCTCCGCGTCGAAGAGGTGCGCGGACATCTCGGCGGCGACCCCGAGGGAGGCGTAGTGGGCCCGCTCCTCGTCGCTGAGCATGTCGTGCACCGTGGAGATGCCCGGCTCCCAGGACCCGATGGAGACACAGGCGACGGTGACCTTGTCGAAGTACTCGAAGGCCCGCGCGATCCCGGTCTGGTTGCGCAGCGCCGCCGCGGTGGCCGCGTCCGGCAGCAGCATCGGCGCGTAGATGGGATGCGCGTCACCGCCCGAGACCTGCGCCGCGCGCCGCACCGCCTCCACCGAGCCGCGCTCGGCGGTCCCGGCGTCGTACACACCGGTCAGCTGCACCACCGTGCAGGGCGGCAGCCGGTCCAGGGCCGCCGCCATGTGGATGGTGGACCGGCCCCAGGCCAGCCCCAGCACATCCCCTTCGTCGACCAGCTCGCCGAGCAGGTCGGCGGCCACCTCTCCCAGGTTCTCGGGGTCGGGTGTCTCCTCGGCCTCGGCCGGGGACTCGACCACGACGGCGTGCCTGAGGCCGTAGCGGGCGCGGAGCGCGTCGGAGCGCTCGGCGTCCAGTTCGGCCGGCACACGGATCTCGATCCGTACGAGATCCCGTTCGAGGGCGGTCTCCAGGACCCGGGCCACCTTGAACCGGCTGACGCCGAACTCCTCGGCGATCTGGATCTTGGACTTGCCCTCGAGGTAGAAGCGGCGGGCCATGGCCGCCGCCTGCACCAGCTCAGCGGGTCCCATCCGCATGGCTGACCGGCCCGCCGACATACCCGACACGGCGATCTCCTCACTGCTGTTCACACTCTGGA
>Ga0207873_1000959_pt1 | contig 29588 bp, 33 predicted proteins | sample BGWIniCompost_FD_187373 | JGI IMG/M metagenome (GOLD analysis project Ga0207873, IMG submission 187373) | Cellulose adapted compost microbial communities from Newby Island Compost Facility, Milpitas, CA, USA - BGW Initial Compost (SPAdes)... ...
GTCCTGCTTTCGCCCGAGTCGCTGTTCGGGGACTGGCAGGCGGAGATCTTCCCGCGCTCGCGGTTCCCGCGCTACGACTACGCGACAACGCTGGACCCGGACGTTCTGCCGGGGTACTCGTTGCCGGAGATCTCGCGGCTGACCGCGGTGGCGGATCAGATCGCGGAGAACCTGGCGGTGCTGAGCGAGCGCTTCGAGGCGGCGTTCACGGAGGAGACGGCGGAGAACGTGCGCCTCGCGCTGGAGAACATCCAGCAGGTGAGCACGCAGATCACGCGGATGTTCGGCGCGCAGGAGACGACGCTGGCGGACCTGAGCGCGAACCTTCAGGCGACGACGGAGACGCTGGGCCAGGCGGCTGAGGCGGTGCGGCGCGCGTCCGGCCACATCGAGGCGGCGATCTCGGGCGGCGAGCTGACGGCGATCGTGGACAACGCGGAGCGCACGACGGCGCAACTCGACACGTTCGCCACGACGCTGCTGGCGGCGAGCCGGAATCTCGAGTCGGTGCTGGCGCGGGCGGACAGTGCGTTCCGCGCGGTGACGCTGGCGATGGGCGCTGCGGGGGAGGGGCAGGGCACGCTGGGCCGGCTGTTGCAGGACACGACGCTGTACGCGGACCTGGTGCGGACGAACGCGCTGATCCAGCAGCTGCTCGCGGACTTCCAGGCGAACCCGCGCAAGTACATCAACCTCAAGATCTTCTAATCGGATCGGTGGTGGCGCGGGATCCGCTGCCCGGGTCTTGCAGGGTAGGGAACCGATGGCGCTCATCGTCCAGAAGTACGGTGGCACGTCGGTCGGCAGCCCGGAGCGGATCCGGCAGGTCGCGGCGCGGGTAGCCGCGGAGCGGCGCCGTGGCAGCGATGTGGTGGTAGTCGTGTCCGCGATGGGGGAGGCGACCGACGAGCTGCTCGCGCTCGCCTGTCAGATCTGCGAGGATCCGCGGCGCCGGCATCCGCGGGAGCTGGACCTGCTGCTGAGCGCCGGCGAGCGCGTCGCGATGGCGCTGCTCGCGATGGCCATCCGGGAATGCGGAGTGGAGGCGCTCAGCTTCACGGGATCGCAGGCCGCGATCATCACGGACGGCGTGCACACCGGCGCGCGGATCGAGGAGGTCCGCGCGACGCGGGTCCGCGAGGAGCTCGAGCGCGGACGGGTCGTGATCGTCGCGGGCTTCCAGGGGGTGAGCCGGGATCGTGAGGTGACGACGCTCGGGCGCGGCGGCTCGGACACGACGGCGGTGGCGCTCGCCGCCGCGCTGGGCGCCAGCCGGTGCGAGATCTTCACGGACGTGGACGGCGTCCACACGGCGGATCCCCGGCGAGTGCGCGGGGCGCGGAGGATCCCGCGGATTGATTACGACGAGATGCTGGAGCTGGCGACGTCGGGCGCGAAGGTGATGCATGCGAGGGCGGTCGAGATCGGCGCGCGGTATCGTGTTCCGATCCACGTCCGCTCCTCGTTCGGCGAAGGCGAGGGCACGCTGATCACGGCGCGGGAGGCGGGGATGATGGAGGACCTCGTGCTGACGGGCCTGGCCTCGGAGTCGGGGCACGCGCGGCTGACGCTGCGCGGCTTGCCTCCTGGCATGGGGCCGACGGCGCAGGTACTCTCACGGCTGGCGGGCGCGGGGGTGAGCGTGGACATGGTGGCGCAGGCGGATCGGCCCGATGGCCGGTGCCAGCTCCAGTTGACCGTGCGCGAGGAAGTGCTGCCGGAGGCGCGGTCGATCTGCGGTGCGCTGTGCGATGAGCTGGGGGCCGAGGGGATCGAGGAGCGTGCCGGCCTCGCGCGCCTCGCGCTGGTCGGCAGCGGCATGCACGGGCGCCCGGGCGTCTATGCCCGCGCGTTCGAGGCGCTGCTGGAGAAGGGGATCGAGGTGTACGCGCTGTCGACGTCCTCGATCTCGATCGCGTTGCTGGTGGACGCGGCGAACGAGACGGCCGCGCTGGAGTGTCTTCACGAGGCGTTCGGACTGGGTGGCGAGCGATGAAGTTGGCTGTGCTGGGTGCAACAGGAGCAGTGGGGCAGACCATGCTCCGTGTGCTCGAGGAGAGAGGATTCCCGGCAGAGGAGATCGTGCCGCTGGCGTCCGAGCGGTCGGAAGGCCGGCAGCTGGAGTGGCGCGGGCGCGAGTGGCGTGTGCGGCGGCCCAGCGCGGACGCGTTCCGCGGGTGCCAGCTCGCGCTGTTCTCCGCGGGCGCGGCGCGTAGCAGGGAGTGGGCGCCGGTCGCAGCGGCGGAGGGCGCCGTCGTCGTGGACAACTCGTCGGCCTGGCGCATGGACCCCGAGGTCCCGCTGGTGGTGCCGGAGGTCAACGGCGCGCGCATCGGCGAGCGGCCGCGCGGCATCATCGCGAACCCGAACTGCGTGGTGATCCAGCTCGTGCTGGCGCTGGAGGCGTTGCGCCGGGCGGCCGGGCTGCGCAGAGTGTGGGCGAGCACGTACCAGTCCGTGTCCGGCGCAGGCGCGCGCGGCGTCGCCGCCCTGCGCGCGGAGCTGGATGGCGGGACCCCGGAGACGACGCCGTTCCCGGCGCCCATCGCGGGCAACGTCATCCCGTCCATCGGGCCGGCCGCCGCGGGCGGCTGGACGGAAGAGGAGGAGAAGATCCGCAACGAGGCGAGAAAGATCCTCGACCTCCCCGGACTCGCGGTGGCTGCGACGTGCGTCCGGGTACCGGTCGAGGTGGGACACGGCGTTGCCGCGGCCGTCGAGCTCGAGCAGCCGCTTTCGGTAGAGGAAGCGCGCGCGGCGCTCGAGGCGATGCCGGGTGTGGCCGTTGCGGACGACGCCTGGGGGCCCGTTCCCCGCGACGTCGCCGGGCAGGACACCGTGCGCGTGGGCCGGTTGCGCAGTGACCCCGATGACCCCCGGACCCTGCACCTCTGGGTCGTGGGTGACAACCTGCGCAAGGGTGCCGCGACCAACGCGGTCCAGATCGCCGAGCTCGTGGCCCGTGGCTAGGCGGCGTGGGCGGCATCGGGGAGCGGGCGGCCCGGGTTCGGGGCGCCGACGCGCGCGGGTGGAGACGAGCGCGGGCGGCGTGGTCTACCGGCGGGATGAGGACGGGACGCTCCGCTTCCTGCTGATCCGGGACCCGTACGGCAACTGGGGTCTGCCGAAGGGCCATCTCGAGGAAGGCGAGACGCCGGAGGAGGCGGCGCTGCGGGAGGTTTCGGAGGAGTCGGGGCTGACCGACCTGCGGACCGAGAGCGAGCTCCAGACCATCGACTGGTACTTCCGGAACGACGATCAGCTCATCCACAAGTTCTGCTACTTCTTTCTCCTCGAATCGCGCAGCGGGGAAGCCACCCCGCAGGTGGACGAAGGAATCTCCGCATGCGTGTGGCTGCCGCTGAGCGAGGCCGTACGGACCATCACGTACGCGAACGCGCGCGAGGTGCTGCGCGCCGCAGGGGAGCGGCTGGGCGCCGTGGTGGAGGCGGATACCTCCGGCGCACGGCAGACATAGCCCTGATGCGGTGACGGAGCCGCGGAGGTCGAGCGATGATGCGTGTGCCGGGGCAGGACGAGTGGAGGCTGGTCTACGGGGCTGCCGTGCTGCTGGTCCTGGGATTCTTCCTGTTCCAGGTCCAGGCGGTGCTCTCGCCGTTCGTGCTGTTCCTGCTGTTCCTGCTCCTCGCCATGCCCTACGCCGGGACGCGGCTCCATCGGCTCGCGGTCATCGGGACATCCGTGCTCGCGGCGCTCTGGCTGCTGCGCACCACCGGCTTCCTTCTCGCGCCGTTCATCCTCGCCCTCGTCCTCGCGTACATCCTGGACCCGGCGGTCGACGCGCTCGAGCGGCGGCGCGTGCCGCGCGGCCTCGCCGTCTTGCTTCTCGCGCTCCCCGTGGTGGGGGCGCTCGCGCTCGCGCTCGTGTTCGGCGTGCCCGCGCTCGGGCGGCAGGTGGATGCGCTGATCGAGCAGGCGCCCGTGCTGCTGGAGCGGCTGGTGCGATGGGGCGAGGCGGTTCTCGACCGGCTCAGCCGCGTGGACATCCCCGGGCTGCGCGAGGACGTCGTGCGGGAGCAATTGCGCGCGTTCGAGGCGGAGCGCCTGGTCGCGTCGCTCCAGGAACGCCAGGCGGAAATCGCGCGGAGGGCCTGGGCAGCCGTGCTGGGGGTGGGGCGGGGGATCGGGGCCGCCCTGACCATCATCGGCTACCTGGTGCTCACCCCGGTCCTCGCGTTCTACTTGCTCAAGGACTACGACAGGATCGTCGCCCGACTGCGGCCGCTCGTGCCGCTGTCGCGGCGCGAAGAGTGGTTGGCGTTCCTGTCCGAGTACGACGAGCTGCTGTCCCGCTTCATGCGCGGGCAGGTCGTGGCCGCCGCCATCGTCGGCGTCCTCACGTGGCTGGGTCTCTTCGTGCTCGGCTTCCCGTACGCGGGCCTGGTGGGGGCGGTGGCCGGTGTGTTCAACCTGGTTCCGTACCTCGGGCTCGTGGTCAGCCTCGTGCCCGCCGTCGTCATCGCGCTCCTCACCGGCAACGTGCTGGCGTCGCTGCTCAAGGTCGCGGTGGTGTTCGGCGTCGTGCAGTTCCTCGACTCGAGCGTGACGGGGCCGCGGATCGTGGGAGGGTCGGTGGGGCTGCACCCGGTCTGGGTCATGCTCGCGATCACGATCGGCGGGTTCTTCTTCGGCTTCGTGGGACTCCTGATCGCGATGCCGGCGGCGCTGCTCCTGAAGCTGCTGCTGCGCTCGGCGCTTGAACGCTACCAGCGCTCGGCCTGGTACACGGGAACGCCGCCTGCGACGGCGGGGTGACCCGGCACTCCGGGCAGGGACCTCCCGGCCGATCGAGGGTAACATTTTCCGGGCCCGGGGCGGGGTGGCGCGGGCGCGGGCGCCGTGCGGCTCGGGGCCGGAACCGTAGCGCGCGATGCAGTCACCGCGCCGCGCGCTCAGACCGGCTGATCGTTGACGGACGCCATGCGGCTCGTCTCCTGGCCCAACGCGATCTCGCTCCTCCGCGTTCCGCTCGCCGCGCTCTTTCTGGCGGTAGACGACAACGGCGCGAGGGCCGCGATCCTCGCGGTGGCCGCGTTCTCGGACTTCGCGGACGGCTGGCTCGCTCGCCGGCTCGGTCAGACCACACGCGTCGGCGAGCTCCTCGACCCGCTCACCGACAAGGCGTTCCTGGTCACGGCCCTGGTGAGCCTCGCGCTCGGCGGCCAGCTCGAAGCGTGGCAGCTGCTGGTGTTGCTCGCGCGCGATGTGTTCACCATCGCGGCGTTCTTCACCGTGCTGCTGTTCCGCCTGCCCGTGAGGTTCCGCGCGCGGCTCGGCGGCAAGATCGTGACCGGGGTTCAGATCGTGGCGGTGCTCGTTTTGCTCGTCCGGCCCGACAGGGTCGCGCCGCTCGTCGCGGTCGCCGGCGCGGCCGGGCTGTTCGCGGTGGTGGACTACACGCGTGCCGGGCTCCGCGCCTTGCGAGAGGGCACGCGCAACGGATAGGATTGGCGCCGCCCGTACGGCGCGACCGTGCGGGCAAGCATGGAAAGGACAGCGTTGAACGAATCCGAGCTCAAGGACCTGACGATCATCGGCGGCGGGCCGACCGGGCTCTTCGCCGCCTTCTACGCCGGCATGCGCGGCGCGTCGGCGCGCATCATCGACTCGCTGCCCGAGCTGGGCGGCCAGCTCACGGCGCTCTACCCCGAGAAGTACATCTACGACGTCGGCGGCTTCCCGCGGATCACGGCCAGGGACCTGGCCGCGAACCTCATCGAGCAGGGGCTCCAGTTCGGGCCCGAGGTGCGCCTTGGCGAGCAGGTCCAGGACCTCATCAGGGAAGACGGCCACTTCGTCCTGACCACCGACAAGGGACGCTACCCGAGCCGAGCCGTCATCATCGCCGCCGGCAAGGGCGCGTTCTCGCCCCGGGTCCTCGAGTGCCGCGGCTACGAGGAGTTCCTCGAGCGCGGCGTCGCGCACCACGTGAAGGACCCGGCCGCCTACTCCGGGAAGCGGGTCCTGATCGTGGGCGGCGGCGACTCCGCCGTGGACTGGGCCCTGTCCCTCAAGGACACGTGCAAGCGCCTCATCCTCATCCACCGGCGCGAGGGCTTCCGCGCCCACGCGCACTCCATGCGGCAACTGCGCGCCGCCGTCGAGGCCGGAGAGGTCGAGCTGCTCACGCACAAGGAGGTGCGTGAGATCCACGGCGACGACTGCGTTCGCGCGGTCACCATCTTCGACAACCGCACGAACGAGGAGCTCACGTTCGAGGTCGACGCCGTCCTCGCGCTCATCGGCTTCAAGCCAGACCTGGGGCCCGTCGCGCGCTGGGGCATCGAGCTCGAAAAGAATTGCATCAAGGTCAGCCCGACGATGGAGACCAGCATCCCGGGCGTCTACGCCGCGGGCGACATCGTCTGGCACCCGGCAAAGCTCGAGCTCATCGCCACGGGCTTCAGCGAGGCCGCCATCGCCGTCAACAACGCCATCCACTACATCGACCCCAAGGCCCGCGTGAACCCGGGCCACTCCACGAACCTCAAGGTGTTCAAGGAGCGGGAGGCCGCCGAGGCTGCTGCGGAAGAGGCCGAGGCTGCAGCGGAAGGGAGCACCCGATAACCGATCGCGGCGTGATCAAGGATCGGCACGGTTCCTGTATACTGTGACGGAACCGCCGAGACCAGAAACCCCCTGCGCGGACGATCCGGCCATGGGCGATGCCAGGAAGAAAACCGTTCTCCTCGTCGAAGACAACGAGGATAACCTCGTCGTCTATCGGACGATCCTGGATCACGTCGGCTACAACGTGCTCGAGGCGCGCGACGGCGAGGAGGGCGTCAGCCGGGCCCGTGAGGAGCATCCCGACCTGATCCTCATGGACATTTCGATCCCCAAGATCGACGGCTGGGAGGCGACCCGCCGCCTCAAGGCCGATCAGGCCACCCGGGACATCCCGATCATCGCGCTGACGGCCCACGCCCTCGAGGAGGACCGGGAGCGCGCGATCGCTGCCGGCTGCGATGGCTACCTCGCCAAGCCGGTCGAACCGCGGCGCGTGGTCGAGGAGGTCCAGCGCTTCGTCGGGCCCGCGCCCGTAGGTTGAGCAGCGAGGACACGAGGCAGTACTTGCGCGGCGGAGCGGAATCGCTTATCAATAATCATTATCAATAGCGATCAACCCACCACAGGAGTGCCCGACCATGGCCAACCAGGACGCGCGCGCCGCTCTCATCGAAGGCCTCAACACCGACCTCGCCCACGAGTATCAGGCCATCATCAGCTACCTCGTCTTCAGCCAGCTCGTTACCGGACCCCACCGCCCGGAGCTGGCACGCTTCCTCGACCAGGAGGTCGCCGACGAGCTCGGCCACGCCCGCTTCCTCGCCGACAAGATCGTCGCCCTCGGCGGCACGCCCACGACGCGCCCCGCGGAGGTCCGTCTGGGCTCCAGCAACCGCGAGCTGTTCGAGATCGTGCTCCAGGCCGAGCGAGACACCATCGAGCGCTACACGCAGCGGATCAAGCAGGCGGACGCCGCCGGCGAGATCGGGCTGCGCGTCGACCTCGAAAACATCGTCGCCGAGGAAACCCGCCACCGCGACGACCTGGAGCGCATCCTCAGGAACTGGAAGGAGTAGGCGCCGGGATCAGGACCCGGACGGCGCGCCTGCGTCGTTGGGCGTCAGGGGCACGCCTGCTCGCCGTGCTTCCTCGAGGACCCGGTCGTAGGCCGCCGCGAGGGCCGCGACCGTGGCGCGGACCTGTGCCGCGTCGGGCGGCTCCTGGCCATTCAGCAACAGCAGCAGGTCGTGAAACTTCTCCTCGGCATGCTCCACGGCCGGCCCCAGCTCCTCGCCGGCCGTGAGCCTGCCGTTCTCGCCGTAAAAGATCTCGATGATCTCCTGCCTTCCCGCGTAGAGGTCGAGAGCCACCGCGCGCGCCGCGGGGAGGTCGTTGGGGATCTTGTCCGGCAGCGAGGCGACGCCGTTGCGGATGTCGGCGATCCAGTCCTCGAGGCCGCCGGGCGGGATCTTGAGGGCGCCGCTGGCGTTGGCGGTCGAGTCGGGCCGGGGCTCGGTGCCGGCCTGAGCGGTCGTGCCGCTGGATCCAGCATCTGCGGCGCAGGCGAGGCATGCCGCGCCGAGGAGGATGACGGAGAGTCGAAGGGACCTGGGCATGGGTTTGTTCGTTGAGATTGAGACCTGTTTTCAACGGGCGCCCATACTACCGCGCTCGGCCGGCGGCGTCAACGGGCGGATGAGGCGGGGACGGCGTTCTGGGGCGGCGTGAGCGTGGGAGGGCGCGGGCGGTCCCGCGCGGTGGTGCGGCTACCAGGCGAGCCAGCGCTCGATGGCGCCGAGCGTGGCCAGGCAGGCAGCGTCCTCGATCGAGCGTTCGATGGGCACCAGGCCGGAGAGGAGGGTGGTGCGGCGTGCCGTGGCGGCCTCGACGGACACAGCGGCGTACTTGCGGCCGAAGATCTCGAGGACCAGCGCGCCCTCCAGGGAGAGGGCGGTGCCGCGGGCGGCGCCCGAGACGGCCTGGAGGACCGCGCGCGCGGCGGCGCGAGCGCGGCCGGCGGGGGTGTCGATCTCGCGCGCCTCGCCCGTGAGGAGTTCGCCCACCCGGAGGACCTGGACGCGGCAGGTGACCTCGTTGCCGGCGCGGCGGACCTCGAGGGAGGAGAGGACGAGGAAGCGGCCGTGCCAAGGCGGCGCCAGGCCGGGCTCCTCCGCGACCGGTTCAGCCGCCGGCTGCTGGCCGGGTGGCGCCGCGGGGCTGCTCGCCGCTTCAGCCGGCCTGCCCGATTCGGCTTCGGCCGGTTCGGTCTGCGCGGCGCGACCCGCCGATGCCGGTTCAACCGGCGCGTCGAGCACGCCGATCTGGACGACGTCCGGCGGGCAGACCAGGCCGTTTTCGCGGAGCACGTTGCGGGCGGCCTCCCGGAGGTCGGGCACGGAGACGCCGGCCGCCGCGGCGATGTAGACCTCGCGGACCGTGGGGTACTGGCCGACCCACACCGCTGCGGCGAGGACGCCGGGGAGCCGCTCGAGCTGGGCGGCCGCCTCAGACTCGATGTTCCGCGGGTCTTCGCGGCTCGAGGTAGCGTGCTCGTTCACGGGTTGGCTCGTGGCAGTCGGAGCAGGAGGCGCGCACCGCCGCCTGCCGCGGCAGGCTGGAGCTCGAGCGTCCCGTGCATCTGCTCGGCCAGGTACCGAGAGAGGGGCAACCCGAGGCCGTAGCCGCGGCGCCGCGTGTAGGGCGAGTCGGCGGGGCCGTGGAGCTCGAAGAGGCCACTCACGGCGCCGGGCTGCACGCCGCTGCCCGTGTCCTCGATCTCGAGGGCGGCGTAGGCGCCGTCGTACCGGGCAGTAATGCAGATGGAGCCGCCGGCAGGCGTTGCATCGACCGCGTTGCGGAGCAGGTTGTGGAGAATCTGCTGGAGCCGGTCGGGGTCCGCCTGCGCCCAGACTGGCTCACCGCTCGGCGGGCTCGCCAGGGCGAGCGTGAGATTGTTCTGGTCTGCCGTGGGGCGGATCATCTCGAGCGCGTCCCGTGCGGCCTCGACGAGGTTGACGTTTTCGACGCGAATCTCGAAGTCGGTCCTGCCGCTCCCCCCGAGATCAAGGGCCTCCTCGGTCCGCCGGAGCATGGCTTCGGCCGCGCGGGCGAGGGGAGCGAACCAGGGGGCGTTGCGGATCTCGGAACGTCGCAAGACGTAGGCCCACGAAACGAAGGCGTTGGCGGCGTTGCGCAGCTCGTGGGTGGAGAAGCGCCAGAAGCGCTCACGCCGCTCCAAATGCTCCTGAAGTCGCCGATGTTCGGCCTCCAGGCGCTGGAGGCGGACGGCGAGGGCGCGGGCTGCGGCGTAGCCTCCTTGATGCGCGGGCGCAGCAGGTGTTGGCGCCGATGACGGCGCCGTCGGCGGCGGCTCGTAGGTCGGGCGGAGGCGGCCGCCCGCGGCGAGCCATGCCCGCGCGAGCCGCGCGGCGCGGCGGAGGCGGGGCCGGAGGCGCGCGGCGTCCTGCGGGTCCACCGCGATCTCGGCGTGCCTGGCGATCAGGTTCAGCTCTGAGGCGAGGGCGCGCGTGAGCGAAGCCGGGTCTTCGGAGGCCTCGGGCCCGGTGAGCTCGTCCGCGAGCTCGTCGGTGACGATGCGCTCGAAGTCGGCGACGACGGCGGCGATGCGACGCGCGGCGGCCTCGATGGCCTGCGCCGCGGCCTGCACGTCCCGCTCGTCGTTGGCGCCGCGCTCGGCCAGCATCTCCGCCTCTGAGAGGATGGCCTGGAGCGGATTGTTGATTCGATGACGCAACAAGCCGCCGAGCCGCCTCAGCAGGCGGTGCAAGGGCGAACGGCGCGGCTTCGCATCGGCCGCTAGCGGCGATTGCAGCGGCGCAAAATTTTCGATCACGCGGTGCACCTGAGTTGGAACGGCCGATCGTCTCGCGGGATAGGTCGCGTTCGACCGGCTCGGTCAGGCGACCTTCCCCCGCGCCAGCTCCCGAAGTCGCTTGACGGCTTGCGACGCGGCCGGCAGAACCCGGTCAGACTCGGCTTCTACGAGCCGCGTCAACCGTGCAAAGGGCGCGCCGAAAGGCCAGCCGACGTTCAGACGTCCACCCAGAGCGGGATCCTCCCGTTCCACAATGACTCTGGCGGTCCCGTCGGTCCCTGGCGCGACGTGCCAGACCTCGAAGGCATCGCCCGGCTTTCGCGGGCGGAACAGCAGGACGATGGGCTGCTTCACGGCTTGGCCCCTTGTGCGAGAGGGAGATCAGCCCACCGGTTGGCAGCCTGCAGGGCGGCGAGGATGGCGGCCTCCTCGGGCGACCGACTCAGCGGCGCCGTTCCGGCGAGCGAAACGAACCTGCGACCCTGGAGTCCGCGCGCGGCCACGAGCGCGTACGATCTGCCGTGCGCTTCGACGATGCACGCTCCCTCTAGACCGAGCGGCACCCCCTCGCGGGCTTCCGCGAGGGCGGCGAACACCGCGCGCGCGGCGGCCTCCACTCTGCCTTGCGTCGTCCCAGGCCCTTCCCCCATGCCCACGAACTCGCGCTCCCCGGCGCGGAGGACGACGCGGCAGGTCGCTCGCTGCATCGGATCGCATCGCGCGTCGAAGTTGGCGAAATACAGGCGGCCGGACGGCGGCGTCCGCGCGGGCTCGGCCGGAGTGACGCCGAGCGGCACCACCTCCGCCTCTGCGCCGCGGCGGGGCGGCCCGCCGTCTTCCACCTTGACCTGCGCGACGCTGACGATGCGCCGATCGATCTCGATGCCGAGCCCGGCACGCAAGGCGGACTCGACGTTGCGCACGACTTGCTTGGGGTGCAACGCGTCCGTCGCGAGGACATGGATCTCCGCCAGTTGGCCGTCGCGATCGGTGACGACCCGCGCGGAGACGATGCCTGCGAGCGAGCAAAGCAGACGTTCGGCGCCTGCCACGAGCGGCGATCGGGGAGACGCAATGCTCATGGGTGCCCCCTGAAGATCGAGTGGCAAGTTAGCACGGTGAGCGGCCGTGCGCCAGATGCAAATGCGCAACAGAAGTAGGCAGAACGTCGCGCGACGACGGGTGATGCGACTCCGCCCCCCCCGGGCCTGCGCAGGGAAGGGGACCGGGCCCCAAGGGGTGGGGCGCGCCGCACGGGCAGGCGCGGCCGGCGGGCCGTTGCTCCGGCCGGAGCGTGGAACCTATGTTCACGCGGCCGGGTTGGGCGGAAGGGCGGAGTGGATGCGATGGCAACGGGCACGCGAGGGAGCGCAGGGTGGAAACACTTGTGATCATCGGGTCTGGGCCGGCGGCGTGGACGGCCGCGATCTACGCGGCGCGCGCGAACCTGAAGCCGCTGGTCTTCGAGGGCGAGCCGCAGGGGATCCAGCTCCCCGGCGGGCAGCTCATGAACACGACGGAAGTGGAGAACTTTCCGGGCTTCCCGGAAGGGATCACAGGCCCGGAGTTGATGGAGAAGATGAAAGCGCAGGCGCTGCGGTTCGGCGCGCGGGCGGTGATGGAGAACGTGGTGGGGGTGGACTTCTCGGAGCACCCGTTCCGGATCCGGCCGAACTACTCGGAGGAAGTCCGGGCGCTTGCGGTGATCGTTGCGACGGGCGCGTACGCGAAGTGGCTGGGGGTGCCGAACGAGGAGCGGCTGGCGCAGATGGGGGGCGGCGTTTCGGCGTGCGCGGTGTGCGACGCGGCGCTGCCGATCTACCGGAACAAGCGGCTCGCCGTGGTGGGCGGGGGCGACACCGCCATGGAGGAGGCGCTGTACACGACGAAGTTCTCGAGCGAGACCGTGATCATCCACCGGCGTGACACGTTTCGCGCCTCGAAGATCATGGCGGAGCGCGTGCTGAGCCACCCGAAGATCCGCGTGCTGTGGAACAAGCGGGTGATCGAGGTGCTGGGCTACGACTCGATCACGGGAGTACGGCTCGAGGACACGGTGACGGGCGAGATCAGCGAGCTGGAGGTGGGGGGGCTGTTCGTCGCGATCGGGCACAGCCCGAACACGGCGTTCCTGGAGGGGCAGCTCGAGCTGACGCCGCACGGCTACATCAAGACGAAGCCCTGGCGGACCGCGACGAGCGTGGACGGCGTGTTCGCGGCGGGTGACGTGATGGACGACTACTACCGGCAGGCGGTGACGGCGGCGGGGACGGGTTGCATGGCGGCGCTGGAAGCGGAGCGCTGGCTGGCGCACCGCGGCATCGGCGAGGCGCCGGTGCTGGAGACGGCGGAGACGCCGGCGCCGATGAAGGAGTGAGCGGCACGTTTACGAGTACGAGTACGTGTACGAGCACGTTCAGGAGCACGTGCACTCAGTCGTGCTCGTCAACGTACTCGTACACGTGCACGTAAACGTACTCGGCCGTCAGAACACTCCGCGGATGCCGTCCCAGAGGCGGCGGAAGAAGCGCTCGGCGCCGCTCTCGGGGTGGAGCGGGCAGTACTCGTGGGGCTCCGTCCCGGGCAGGAAGTACTCGATGCGCACGTCCTCCGCAGGGCAGCGGTGCGTGGCGCGGCTGCCGGTCGCGGGGTCCACGGGCAAGGTGACGAGGCCGGACGGCGGCACCCAGGCGGCCGGTGCCGGCCGGTCGCGGTAGGCGGCCTTCATGAACTCCGCCCAGGCGGGTGCGGCGAGAGAGCCGCCGCTGCCGTTCGGCAGGATGCGCTGCGGCCGGTCGAACCCGATCCATACGCCCGCCACGAGGTCGGGCGTCATTCCCACGAACCAGGCATCCTTGCTCTGGTTGGTCGTACCGGTCTTCCCGGCGGCGGGCAGCCAGAAGCCGGCGTTGCGGACCGCGGTGCCGGTGCCGCGCTCGATGACGTCCTCCATCATGCTGAGCGTCAGGAACGCGACGTTCTCGTCGAGCGCGCGGCGCCGCTCGAGGGGCGCCCGCCACAGCACGTTGCCGTGCGCGTCCTCGACGCGGGTGATGAGGTGGGGCGTCACGCGGTAGCCGCCGTTGGCGAATGCGGCGTAGGCGCCCACCAGCTCCGCGGGGATGACCTCGGCCGATCCGATGAAGATGGACGGATAGGGCGGGATCTCCGTGGTGAGGCCGAGGGCGCGCGCCATGTCGATCACGCGTTCGACGCCGATCCACTGGCCGAGGCGGACGGTCGCGTTGTTGGAAGAGAGCGCGAGCGCGTCGCGGAGCGTGACGGTAGACAGCGAGTCGGCCAGGTGGTCGGCCGGCTGCCAGACGGGCGAGCCAGCGTTGTCGATGCTGACCGGCGCGGCATCGATGCGCGTGGTCGGCGGAATGCGCTGCTGTAGCGCGGCCGCGTAGACGATCGGCTTGAACGCGGAGCCGGGCTGTCGGCGCGCCTGGAGCGCGCGGTCGAACTGGGAGAGTGCGAAGTCGCGCCCGCCGACGAGCGCGCGGATGCGGCCGTCGTTCGGGTCGATGGCGATGAACATGCCCTGGAGGTAGGGCGAGGCCGCGCTGTCCGCCGGGGCGTCGCCGTTTCCGGGGACGGGATGGCGGTAGCGGCCGTAGGCGCCGGATTCGATCCGCTGGATCTGCGCGACGAGCGCCTCCTGCGCGGCGCGCTGGAGGGTGGGATCGAGGCCGGTGTAGACGCGCAGGCCCCGGATGTCTGCGTCGGGCCCGAAGCGCTCGCGCAGCTCGCGGCGGACAGCGGCGACCGCATAGGGCGCACGGCCCGCGGCCTCGAGTGGCGGCGCGAGGCGCAGCGGCTCGCGCTTGGCGCGCTCCGCCTCCGCCTCCGTGAGCACGCCTTCGCGCTGGAGCACGTCGAGCACGATGTTGCGGCGCTCGATGGCCTTGAGCGGATTCTTGCGAGGGTTGTAGCCCTCGGGGCTGCGCACGAGCGCGACGAGGAGCGCCGCTTCCGCGGGCGTGACGCGCGCGATCTCCTTGCCGAAGTAGCCCTGGGCTGCGGCCTCGACGCCGTACAGCCCGTCGCCGAGATAGATCTGGTTGAGGTAGAGCTCGAGGATCTCGCGCTTGGAGAACTCGTCCTCGATCTGCCCGGCCAGGCGGACCTCGCAGATCTTGCGCGCGAACTTTTCGGAGCGCGGGAGCTGCTCCGGGAAGACGTTGCGCGCGAGCTGCATCGGGATCGTGCTGAAGCCCTCCTTCAGGGAGAGCGAGGTGAGATCCCGCCAGACCGCGCGGGCGACGCCGCGGAGGTCCACGCCGTTGTGCTTCCAGAAGCGGCGGTCCTCGACGGCGACGAAGCCGTCCCGGACGATGGCCGGGATGCGGTCCAGCCCGACGACGATGCGGCGCTGGGGCGAGAGGTCGGCCAGGAGCTGACCATCTTCGGTGAAGACGCGGCTCGCCTCCGGCGGCCGGTACGCCTTGAGGGCCGAGACGGGCGGGCAATCGTTCTGGACGGTGGCGGTGACCAGACCGCCGCCCGCCGCGGAGGCCAGCACGAGGGCTGCCACTGCCGAGAACAGGATTCGGGACGCCATGCGTGCTGATACACCCCTAGAGCAACATCCTTCCGCCGTCCACGACGAGGGTCTCGCCGGTCACGTAATCGCTCTCGACCAGGTAAATGAGAGCGCGGGCGACGTCTTCGGGGCTGCCGAGCCGCTTGAGCGCGGTTCGTTCCCGTGACGCCCTGAGCTCCTCCTCGGTCGCGTCGTCCGGCGGCAGGACGGATCCCGGCGCGATGCAGTTGGCGCGGATGTCCGGCGCGAGGGCGCGCGCGAGCACGCGCGTCAGGTGGACGAGACCCGCCTTCGAAACGCTGTGATGCGGGAAGCTCGGCCAGGGTTGCAGGGCGGACAGGTCGGCGAGGTTGATGATCACGCCGCCGCCATCGCGGCGGAGCAGGGGCACGGCGGCCTGGCTGAGGAGGAACGGCCCCTTCAGGTTTACGGCGAGCACGCGGTCCCAGGCCGCCTCGTCGACGGCGAGGAGCGGGGCCTGCTCGAATGTCGACGCATTGTTGACCAGGATGTCGAGCCGGCCGAAGACCTCGGCCGTGCGCTGGATGAGCGCGGTGACATCGGCGGCGCGGCTGACGTCGCCCTGGACGGCGATGGCGCGGCGGCCGAGGGCCACGATGTCCTGGACGGTCGTCTCGGCGGCGGCGGCGGAGCGGAAGTAGTTGATGACGACGTCCGCGCCCGCACGCGCGAGGGCGAGCGCGAGCTCGCGGCCGAGGCGGCGGGCTCCACCCGTGACGAGCGCGACCCTGCCCTGGATCTCCATGGCGGCGAAAACTAGCGGGTGGGACGTGGTGGCGGAAGGTCGCGCGAGCGATTAAACTGCGCGCGTCCCACACGAAGCGAGGTGGAAGCATGGCGTGGCTGGAGGGCAAGGCCGCGGTCGTCACGGGCGGCAGCCGGGGGATCGGGAGGGCGATCGCGGAAGCTTTGCTGGAGCGCGGGGCGCTGGTCACGATCGGGTCGGCCACGCCCGCGCGCGTGGAGCAGGCGGTCGCGGAGCTGGGCGCGAAGGCGGAGGGGCGGGTGCGGGGCGTGGTGTGCGACGTGCGCGACCCCGACCAGTGCCGCGACCTGATCGATGGGGCGGCGGCGGCGTTCGGGCGGCTGGACGTGCTGGTGAACAACGCGGGCGTCGGCATCTTCGGCAGCGTGGCGACGCTGAGCGTGGACGAGTGGCGGCGGGTGATCGACACCAACCTGAGCGGCGTGTTCTACTGCTCGCGCGCAGCGATCCCGCACCTGGAGCGCACGGGCGGCTGGATCATCAACATCGGCAGCCTGGCGGGGGTGAACGCGTTCGCCGGCGGCGCGGCGTACAACGCGAGCAAGTTCGGGCTGGTGGGGTTCAGCGAGGCGTTGATGCAGGACGTGCGGCACGCAGGGATCCGGGTGAGCCACGTGATGCCCGGCAGCGTGAGCACGGAGTTCAGCGGACGCGAGCGGAGCTCCGGAGAGGACTGGAAGCTCCAACCCGAAGACATTGCGCGCGTGGTGATCGACCTGCTGGAGTTCCCGCCGCGGGCGCTGCCCAGCCGGATCGAGATCCGGCCGTCGCAGCCGCCGCGGAAGTAGGGCGGCGCGCGGGCGCAGGACAACACGGCTGAAACCGGAACGACGGGATCGGAGGTCCCGAACCGATGGGTCAGATGGATACGGGAGAGCACAGGATCGAGCGGGACTCGCTGGGCGAGATGCGCGTGCACAAGCACGCGCTGTGGGGCGCGCAGACGCAGCGCGCGGTGGAGAACTTCCCGATCAGCGACTTGCGCTTCCCGCGGAGCTTCATCGCGGCGATGGGTCGGATCAAGAAGGCGGCGGCAGAGACGAACATGGAGCTGGGCCTGCTGCCGGAGCGGATCGGCCGCGCGATCGTCGCCGCCGCGGACGAGGTGATCGCTGGTCAGCACGACGATCACTTCGTGCTGGACATCTTCCAGACCGGCAGCGGGACCTCGACGAACATGAACACGAACGAGGTGATCGCGAACCGGGCGCAGCAGCTCCTGGGCGACGGGACCCGTGTGCATCCGAACGATCACGTGAACCTGGGCCAGTCGTCGAACGATGTGATCCCGACGGCAATGCAGGTGGCTGCGCGGGTGGCGATCCAGAGCGACCTGCTGCCGGCGCTCTCGAAGCTCGAGGCGGCGCTGGCGGAGAAGGCGGCGGCGTTCGATGGCATCGTGAAGTCGGGGCGCACGCACATGATGGATGCGACGCCGGTACGGCTGGGGCAGGAGTTCAGCGGGTACGCGGCGCAGATCATGCACGGCATGCGGCGCGTCCGTGAGGCCAGCGAGGACATGGCGGAGCTGCCGCTGGGCGGAACCGCCGTGGGGACGGGCATCAACACGCACCCGGAGTTCGCGCGCCGCACGATCGATCGCCTCGTGGTGATGACGGGCGTGCAGTTCCGCGAGGCGTCGAACCACTTCGAGCGCCAGGGCACGCGCGACACGATGGTGTACGCGCACGGCGCGCTGCACACGCTGGCGGTTTCGCTGACCAAGATCGCGAACGACATCCGGCTGCTCGCCAGCGGGCCGCGGGCCGGGCTCGCGGAGATCACCCTGCCGGCCATCCAGCCGGGGTCCAGCATCATGCCGGGCAAGGTGAACCCGGTGATCCCGGAGGCGGTGACGATGGTGGCGGCGCAGGTGATGGGGAACCACACGACCATCACGGTCGCGGCTCAGGGGAGCTTCCTGGAGCTGAACGTGATGATGCCGGTGATGGCGTACGCGTTCCTCCAGTCCATCACGCTGCTGACGCGCATCTCGCACGTGTTCGTCGACAAGTGCATCGCGGGCATCACGGCGAACGAGGAGCGGTGCCGCGAGCTGCTGGAAGGGAACCTCGCGCTCGGGACGGCGCTCGCGCCGCGAATCGGCTACGACGCGGCGGCGGCGATCGCGAAGGAAGCGTTCGCGCAGGGCAAGACGGTGCGCGAGGTCGCCCGCGCGAAGGGGGTGTTGCCGGACGCCGAGCTGGACGCCGTGCTGGATCCGCGCGCGATGACGGAGCCGGGGATCCCGGGTGGCGTCCCCACGGGCGGAGGCTGAGGCGGCCGACCCGGTTTCAGAAGGGGACAGCGATGGCGCGCCGCGGCGAATGCCGAGGCGCGCTTTCCTTTTCGGGGCGCTGCGCGTGCGGGATGGCCCAGGCGGCGCCCACTCGCGCGCTTCCGGAGCGATGGCGGATGGGACGGCGAGTACGGGCGCGAGGCCGGTTCAGCCGGCGCTGATCAGGCGCTCGAGGCGGGAGAGACGGCGCGCGAGCTCGTCGCGGCGGAGCCGGTTCAGCGTGCAGGGGCCGGCCTTGCGGCGAGCGATGAGGCCGGCGGACTCGAGGACGGCGAGATGATGCGAGACCAGCGAGGGCGAGAGGCCGAGCGCGGTGCCGATCGCGCCGCACGTGAGCTCGGCGCTGCTGGCCAGCAGCTCTACCATGCGGAGCCGGTTCTCGTCCGCGAGAGCGGTGAGTGCCTGAACGACGTGTTGAGGCGGCTGGACGTCATCCACGTTGCCCTCCGTGACCCGAAGGTCAGCGCTTCACGGCCGCGCGCGAGACGCGGCGCAGCGCGGCGCGCGGGTGCGCTGGCGCTCCCCTGGGGGGCGCCGGGGGGCTTCATACCCGATGCGTGGAGGCAGGGTCCGGCAACGCGCCGTCGCCGCGCTGCCCGACGAACAGGGAGAACGCGGGATGGAGCGTGGCGCCGACGCGCAGCTCGAAGCGGTACGTGCCCGGAGCGGGGAAGACCACCTCCTCGAGCGGCAGGACGAGGCGCGTCTGTGCGGGTGCGCGGTCCTGGGGCCGCGCCTCCACGTCCGTGTGTCCCTGGATGGTGAGAATGGGGCGGCCGGCTTCGTCGACGAGGTCCGCGCGCAGGGGCATGCGGCCGGATTCGTGGCGGTCCCACTGGATCACGAACACCACGGTCATGCGCTCCTGCGCGGCCGGGAAACCGGGTGCGGAGAGCTCGTTGAAGATGCCCATGACGTCCAGCTTGCCGTCCGGACGGACGCGGGCATCGTCGCACGCGAGGGCAAGGATCAACTGCATACGGCGCGGCAAAATGGGCGTGGGCGAGGCGCAAGTCAACGGGCCGTGGGCTGGCCGCGCGGCGAGTAAGCATCACCGGTGGCGGCGGGGTGAGAGGGAGTTCCGACCCTTCCACAAGCGAGGCGAACATGAGGACGACCCAAGCCGTGGTGATGGGCATCGCGCTGTGTCTCGCGGGGGCGGGATGCGACGAGCACGAGATTACCCCCTTCTTCCCGCTCGCGGGGTTCGAGCCCGCTGCGCTGGACGGCCTGTGGACGGGCCACGCGGAGATCACCCCGGCGGAGCGCACGACGACGTTCGCGGGGCCGGGCGTGCAGGACGGCTTCGCGTTCCCCGTCGCCCTGGAGCTGGACCGCGACCGCACGTTCACGCTGCGGAGCTTCGGCTACCCGATCGTCGGGGCGCCCACGGAGGACAAGCGCTTCTGCCGGGGCGTGTTCGCCGTGAGGGGGAACGCGATCGAGTTCTTCCCGGACGACGTCTGCCCGGCGCTGCCGCTGTCTCGGTACACCATCGGCAGTTTCTTCCCGCGGGGGCTGCAACTGGAGGCGAGCACGCGGCCGGTGAGGCCGGGCCAGTTCTTCGGCGAGTCGGTGAGCCTCCGCGTCCGCTTCGTCCTCGAACGCGAGACGCGATTTGACCGGGATTTCAGGTGACGCGGCGCCACGAGGCGCGTCGCCGACAGAGTTGCGCACGCCGTGCATGCACCTGGTGGTCAGCTTGACACCGGGCCGGCCCCGCGCGTACGTTGAGGGCGAGGGCCCCGGTCCGCGCGAGCGCGGGCGGGGCCCATTCGACGCGAGTCGTCGACGTGGGATTTGAACGGCAGCTTGTGCCCCACGTAAAACCAAAGCACTAAAGCGCCGGAGGCCCGCTGCCGAGTCCCCCGGCGGCGGGCTTCTCGCATTCAGGAGGCGGCATGGCGACGGTGTTCGTCCTCACGAGTGAGTCGGTCTCCGAAGGTCACCCGGACAAGGTCGCGGATCGCATCAGCGACAGCGTGCTGGACGCGTATCTCGAGCGGGATCCACACGCGCGCGTCGCGTGCGAGGTGCTGGTCACGGAGCGCTACGCGTGCATCGCCGGCGAGGTGCGGAGCACCGCGTCGCTGGACGCGAGCGAGATCGAGGCGCTGGCGCGCGCGGCGATCCGTGACATCGGCTACACGGACTTCGACGAGCGCTTCTCCGCGGACACGGTGGAAGTGCAGGTGCGGCTGCACGAGCAGGCGCGCGAGATCGCCGAGGCGGTGGACAAGAACGATCCCCGCGCGCAGGGCGCCGGCGACCAGGGCATGATGTTCGGGTACGCGACGGCGGAGACGCCCGAGCTGATGCCGGCACCGATCGTGTGGGCGCACGCGCTGACGCGCGGGCTCGCGCAGGCGCGGCGCTCGGGAGCGGTGGACTGGCTCCGCCCGGACGCGAAGAGCCAGGTCTCGGTGAAGTACGTGGACGGCGTTCCGACGGAGATCACGCGCATCGTCGTCTCGACGCAGCACGCGCCGCACGTCACGCAGCCGGCGATCTCTGAGTACGTGATCGAACAGTTGATCCCCGCGGTGCTGCCGGCGCAGTACCTGACGCTCGGCTGGAAGGACCGTGTGCTGGTCAACCCATCCGGGTCGTTCATCGAAGGCGGGCCCGCAACGGACACGGGCCTGACCGGGCGCAAGATCATCGTGGACACGTACGGCGGCGCGGCGCGGCACGGCGGGGGCGCCTTCAGCGGGAAGGACCCGTCGAAGGTGGACCGGTCCGGAGCGTACGCGGCGCGCTGGGCCGCGAAGAACGTCGTCGCTGCCGGATTGGCGCGCCGGTGCGAGATCCAGATCGCCTACGCCATCGGCGTTCCGGAGCCGGTGGCCATCGGAGTGGAGACGTTCGGGACAGGCAACGAGGACGAGCGCGGGATCGAGGACTGGATCCGCCGCCACTTCGACCTCACGCCGCGGGGCATCATCGAGCAGCTCGACCTGCTGCGGGCGATCTATGCGGTGACCTCCGCGTACGGGCACTTCGGGCGGGAGCCGGACGAGGCCGGAAGCTTCCCGTGGGAGTCGCTGGTGGGTGAGGTCGCCGGGGCCCCCGCGAGCTGACCCTCCGCCCGCCGGAGTCGGCACGCGCCTTGCCAATCCGACGAGGCGGCGGGTAATCCGTATCCCCCCTTATTCCACCCCGCCGGCCGAGAGCCCGCCCTCGGCCGGCGATCCTTTCTCTGCGAGCGGCGGGGCGGCGGGCCTATGCGCTACCGTCGAGATCGATCGGCCGGCGTGATCGTCTTCCGGCGCACGGACAGCGGCTGCCGGTTCCTTCTCATCCTCTCGCGCCTGACGAAGCGGCCGCTGTGGGAATTCCCCAAGGGCGGCGTGGATGCGGACGAGACGCCGCGCGAGGCGGCGCTGCGCGAGCTGGAGGAGGAGACCGGGCTGGGCGCGTCGGCGATCCGGCTCGTGGACGGCTACGAGGCGCACGAGGAGTACCGCTTCACCATCGGGAGCGGCCCGGACCGGATGCTCGTGCGCAAGGAGGTGACGTACTACCTCGCCGAGGCGCTCACCGACGTCGTGCGGCTGTCCACGAACGAGGCCAGGAGCCACGCGTGGCTGGAGCTGGAGGAGGCACAGCGGCGGCTGCGGTACGCGGCGCGCAAGCGGATGCTGGCCGACGCGGCGCGCGCAGCCGGGTGCGTGACGCCGCCAGCGAAAGCTCAGTCGGAGATGGCCTCGCGCAAGCGGCAGGCGAGGAGGCGGTCGGGCAGGGCGCGGGCCTGATCGAGAACCTCGCGCCGCGAGCGGCCGCAAAAGGTCCGGTTCGCGTCGGTCCGGAGCTGGCCGGTCGGGGCGCTGAACAGCAGGCGGCCGTACCAGCGGCCGGCCTCGCACCAGCACTCGACGAGCACCCGCCACGCGCAGCCCTCGACCTCGAGGCCGCGGAGGTCGATCGCCTCGACCGTGCGGTCGGGGGGCGGCGCGGCAGGCGGCGCCTCGGCCGGGGGCGGAAGCTGACGCGGCACCACGCGTTTCCGGGCCTGGCGTGCCGCCTCGCCCGTCAGCTTGGCGATGCCCTCCCAGCCGCAGGACAGGCACCAGCGCCGCTGGAGCACGACGCGGCGGAGCAGCGCGGACGCCCAGCCTAGCCAGCGCGAGCGGAGGAGGAGGGTTTCGGAGCGGCAGAGCGGGCAGGCGGTCCCTTCCGGCAGCGTCCGGTAGCTGACCCCGGCGCTGAGCGCGAGCGGCAGCGCGATGACGAGGAGCAGGTACAGCGCGACCAGAAGTGACAAAGCCATGCGGAGTTGGAGTCCATGCCCGGAAACGAGGGGGGCAAGAAGCGTACCCGGTACGGGACACGTCGCCGGGTGATAAAAGGACTGTTCCGGGAGGGCGAACGCAGAATGGGGCTGAGGGTACCGAAACAGATCAGCCCAAGGTGAGAACGTTGGAAGGCAGGACGAGCAGGAGGCGAGTAGTGCAGCGTATGCGACGTGCGCCGGCCGTGGCCGTGCTGATGGCGGCCGGGATCCTGGGTGGTTCGGCGACCGAGCTGGTCCTGGGGCGCGGCGGACCGGAGGCGGTGGCGGCGGTGGTGGGTGCGCCCGAGGAACTGAGCGCGGCGTTCCGGAGCGCGACGCAGCGGGTGGCGCCGGCGGTGGTGTACCTTCGGGTCGAGGGGCAGGGTCGTGCGCGGATCGAGGTTCCGCAGCCGTTTCGGGGGACGCCGTGGGAGGATCTGTTCCGGCGTGACGAGCCGCAGGCGGCGCCGCGGGTGGCGAGCGGGTCCGGCGTCATCATCCGTGAGGACGGTTACATCCTGACGAACAACCATGTGGTGGAGGGTGCGGAACGGGTGACGGTGGTGCTCCAGGACCGGCGCGAGTTCGAGGCCACGGTGGTGGGGCGCGATCCGAACACGGACATCGCGGTGGTGAAGGTGGAGGCGAAGGGCCTGCCGGTGGCGCCGCTGGGCGACTCGGACGCCGTGGAGGTGGGAGACTGGGTCGTGGCGCTGGGCTACCCGCTGCACCTGGGGTCGACCGCGACGGCAGGGATCGTGAGCGCAAAGGGGCGGAGCCCGGGGGTGATTCGGCGCAACAGCGAGGCATCCGCGCCGCTCGAGGACTTCATCCAGACGGACGCGGCGATCAACCCGGGCAACTCGGGCGGGCCGCTGGTGAACCTGCGCGGCGAGGTGGTGGGGATCAACACGGCGATCGCGAGCCCGACGGGCTACTTCAGCGGGTACGGCTTCGCGGTCCCGGTCACGCTGGCAGAGCGGGTCGCCACGGACCTGATCGCGCACGGCGTGGTGCGGCGTCCCCGGCTGGGCGCGCAGATCGCGGATGTGGATCCTGCGGACGCGGAGGTGTACGGGCTGGACCGGCCGGCGGGCGTGGAGGTCGTGCGGCTGGAGCCGGATGGGCCTGGCGCGCGCAGCGGGCTCCGGCTGGGTGACGTGATCGTGGCGGTGGAAGGCGAGCCTGTGGAGACGACGTCGCGGCTGATGGAGCTGCTCGCCCGCCGCCAGCCGGGCGACGAGGTTGCGCTGGACGTCGTGCGCTACGGCAAGCGGGTGCGCGTGTCGGTCGAGCTGGGCGCGTTCGATGCGCCGGTCAGGACCGCGGCCAAGGCGCAGCCGGCGGATAGTGGGGACGCGATGCGGCTGGGGTTCAGCGCGATGGAGCTGAGCGCCGCGCAGGCGCGGCGCATGGGCTATGACGGCGCGGGGGTCGTCGTGCAGTCCGTGGATGAGACGGGTGCGGCGGCGCGCGCCGGGCTCGCGCCAGGCATGCGCATCGAGTCGGTGAACGGCCGGCAGGTTCGGGACATGGATGACCTGCGGCAGGCGGCTGTGGCGCTCCGGCCGGGCCAGGCGGTTTCCCTGGTCGTGCGGACGGCGGATGGCGTGCAGCAGATCGTCAATTACCGGGTGCGGGGCTGAAATTACCGGGTGCGGGGCTGACGCGCGGGCGGGTCGCAGTGCGCGTTGGTGCATGCTTTGCAACAACGTGGTTTCTTGACACGCCCAGAGAGGGCGTGCAGTATCTGTCGCTGGCGTTCTCCCGAGGCAGGGAGTCCGGATCGGCGGAGTCGCCGCCGGTCGAGGCTTCGCGGCAGGTGGGCGCGGAGAACTCACTGCGACCCTCACCAGGAGAGGTGACCATGAAGCGCGCGTTTTTGGTCGTCCTCGCAGCATCGTCGTCGCTGACCTTCGCCGCATGCCGTCAGCAACCGGCGGAGGAGCAGATGCCGGCCACGCAGGAGGAAGCGCCTCCGGTGCAGCCGACGCCGACGCCGACACCGACACCGGCCCCGACCGACACGATGCCGGGGATGATGCCGACGGACACCGGGATGATGCAGGGCACGGACACGGCGCGGGCCCCGGGCCAGATGTAGCGGGTTCCGGCGGCTCCGTAGACACCATCTGGCGCGGCGCGGGAGCGGTCCCGCGCCGCGCGTCTCATCGTGCTCAGGCCGGGCCATGCGCGGGCCTGCCGTCAGAGTACAGCCGGCAGGCGTGCTGGATCGCGGCGCGCGCGTCGTCCCGGCCGCGCCAGCCGAGGGCGGTCGTGTGGACGCCCTCGAGCTCCTTGTAGATCGCGAAGAAGTGCTCGACCTCGCGCAGGAAGTGGGGTGCGACGTCGTCGAGATCGTGGTACCCGTCGTACAGCGGATCCTTCAGCGGCACGGCCAGCACCTTCGCGTCCAGGCCCTTCTCGTCGCGCATCTCGAACAGGCCGATGGGTCGGACCGGGATCAGGCAGCCGGGGAAGGTCGGTAGCGTGACCATGACGAGCACGTCGAGGGGGTCGTTGTCCTCGGCGAGGGTGCGCGGGATGAAGCCGTAATCGCCCGGGTAGTGCACGGCGCTGTAGAGAATGCGGTCGAAACGGAACAGGCCGGTGTCCTTGTCCAGCTCGTACTTGTTGCGGCTGCCACGCGGGATCTCGATGATCGCGTTGAGCTCGTCGGGCGGCCTGGGACCGGCGGGCAGGTCGTGCCAGAGGTTGAAGGGCATGGGACGCTCCGTTCTGCCGTGGACGCGTCCGGAATGAGGCAAGAACCGGACGAGCTCGGCGCGCACGTTTCCGCCGCAGGCGGCGTATCCCGCGCGCCGGAGCGCGCCGCGCTGCTGGGCGCGGCCGTGCTCCAGCTCTTCACCAAGGCGCCAGGCCAGTGGGCTGAACCACGGCTGGACGCCGACGAGGTGGCCGCCTTCCGCGCGGCGCGCCGCGAACACGGGATTCGCACCGTCGCGGTGCACGACTCCTACCTGATCAACCTGGCGACGCCGGACGCGCGGCTGTACAAGCGCTCCCTCGCGGCGTTTCGCGCGGAGCTCCGCCGCTGTGTGGCGCTGGGCGCCGAGTTCCTGGTCACGCACCCGGGCAACGCGACGGATGGGGACCGCGAGCGTGGGATCGCGCGCAATGCGCGGGCGATCGAGAAGGCGCTTGCGGAGGCGCGCGGCCGCACCATGGTGCTGCTGGAGACGACGGCTGGCAGCGGCACGGCGCTCGGCGCGACGTTTCAGGAGCTCGCCGAGATCCGGCGGCGCGTGCGCGCGCCGCTGCGCCGGCGCGTGGGCGTCTGCATGGACCTGTGCCACGTGTGGGCGGCAGGATACGACATCCGCGACGACTACGACGGCGTGTTCCGCGCGTTCGACGAGGCGATCGGGCTGCGCCACCTCCGGCTCTTCCACCTCAACGACTCCAAGGCGCCGCGCGGCAGCCGGCGCGACCGGCACGCGCACATCGGCCAGGGCACCCTCGGGCCGGGGCCGTTCCGGCGTCTCCTGCAAGACGAGCGGTTCCGCGCGATCCCCAAGATCCTGGAGACGCCGAAGGACGGCGACGCGGTGGCCAGCGACCGGAAGAACCTGCGCCGGCTGCGGGCCTACCGTGGGCGGCGATCCCGCGCCTGAAGCGGCTGGAGGAGCCCGGGGCGGTGGACGCGCGGGCCGCGGCCGCTGGACCCGCGCGGGTGGCAACTTTTCGCGAAAATGCGCAAGAATTACCGGAATCCGCGGGGGTGGGCGAGGGGTGTAAAATTTCGTAAGATGGTCATAATCAATAACTTACGCTCTTCGTCCCGGTTTGGACCCGATCCTGCGATAGACGCGCGGCGCACAACGCGGTTCGTGCCGCGGCGAACGGGAACTCCGGGGAGAGCGCCGCGGTAGAGGCGGGCGGTCGTCGAGAGACGGCCGCTCGTCTTTTTTCATCCCCTGTTCGCCGGAGCGTAGCGCGCGTAGGTTTTGGGGGTCGCCGGTGCGGCGGTTCTGCGCCGCGCGACGGTGGGCCGGAGCCGGTTGCGCGCGCGACCGGGGCCGGTGCGGCAGCATTGCGGAGCTCCGGAGCAAGCAGCAATGGAATCAGTCATGTGGCGGGCCGCGACGCTGAGTTTGGTCGGCCTGGTCTGGCTCGCGGTGCCGGGGGCGGCGTGGGCGCAGGTCGGCGGGCTGGAGGTCGAGGCGCGGGCAGGGGTTGTCGTCTCGACGCCGCTGGTGGAGGGGGCGGCGGCGCTTCCGGCCGCGCCGGCGGGGGAAGGCGCGCAGACGTTCCGGGTGACGCCCGTGCTCGCGCCGCTGGTGGTCGTGGCGGGGAGGGCGGGCCTGGAGCCGAACCTCTCCCTGGAGCTGTCGGCGGGCTGGACCTTCAGCCGTTTGGAAGGCAGGCAGGGCGGCGAGGCGTGGAGTGTGGGGGACCTCGGGATCGGTCATGCGGTGGCGAGCCTGCGCCGCCGCATGGGGGAGCGGCTGCACGTGCGCGGCGGCTTCGGCCTGATCCACTACAGGGCGGATGCGGGGGTGTTCGAGGGGAGCCCCCGACTGATGCCGGTGCTGGAGGTGGGTGCGGGCGCTGACCTGGAGCTGGGCGGCGCGCGGGTGTCGCTGACCGGCGTGGGGCAGGCGCACTCGTTCGGCAGCACGGCGCTGCGGGGTGGCGGCGGCTCGGGCATCCGCGGCGAGGACGGGACGGTCTACCGGTTTGCGTTGCAGGCCGGCGTGGTTCTGGGGGGAGGGCTCCGGTGATTCCGAAGAGGATCCGCCTGGTGCTGCCGCTGGCCGCGCTGGCCGTTGCGGCGTGCGATGCGCCGACGATTCCGCCGGAGGCCGAGGCATACGACTTCACGTTCCAGACGACGCCGCCGAGCGTCCTGCGGTGGCCGGTCGGCACGACGATCCGCGTGCACGTGGCCGGGGGTGAGGATCCGGCCCGGGCCGCGCTGCTGCGGGAGGCGTTCGTGGAGGCGGCGGCGCAGTGGGAGACCGCTGTGCTGTTCGGCGAGTACCGGTTTGCCGAGGCGGCCACGGCGCGTGATGCGGACGTCGTTCTGTTCTGGGGCGGCGACCCGGTGCCGGCAGACACGGTGGGCTGCCCGCCGGAGATCGCGGGCGCGAGGGCCGTGACATGGTCCTGCCCGGACCCTGCGGTGCCGGGGCGGCTCCGGCCGTTCACCGTGGACGGCGAGCCCAGCTCGATCCGGATGATGGTGTTCGTGCAACGGCTCGAAGCGAACGACCCGGCCAGTCTGAAGCGGGTGGTCCTGCACGAGCTGGGGCACGTGCTGGGGATCGGGCGGCACTCGCCGAACCTGGAGGACGTCATGGAGGCGCACGCTCCCGTCGACCGGCTGAGCCTTGCGGACCGCGCGACGATCCAGGTGCTGTACCACGTGGAGCCGGACATCGTGCCGTAGATGCGGACGATCGTGACGGAAGAGGCGGTGCGCGCGGCGGCGCGTCGCGGCCGGGCGATCCGGGTCGGGCCGCAGGATGCAGTCAGTGCATCGGCGAGGCGGCTGGCGGAGCGGCTCGGCGTCGCCATCGAGAGCGGGGATCCAGAGCCGCCGGCGCCGGATGCGCGCGTCGTCGCGATCGGAGCGGATCACGGCGGCTTCGCGCTGAAGGAGGAGCTGAAAGCGTTCCTCGCGGGGCTCGGGTACGCGGTGCGGGACATGGGATGTCACTCGACGGAAGCGGTGGACTACCCGGATTACGCGCGCGCCGTCGCGCTCGAGGTGGCGCGCGGCGCGGCGTGGCGCGGCATCATGGTGGACGGGGCGGGGATCGGCAGCTCGATGGTCGCGAACAAGATCCCGGGCGTGCGCGCGTCCCTGTGCTACGACGTGTCGAGTGCGCGGAACGCGCGCGAGCACAACGACGCGAACGTGCTGACGCTCGGCGCCGGTCTGATCGGCGTAGCCCTTGCACGGCAGATCGTCGAGACGTGGTTGACCACGGCGTTCGCGGGTGGGCGACACGCGCGGCGGGTCGACAAGATCAATGCGATGGACGCGGGGAAGCCGCTGCCAGGCATTGACTTCCAACGTACGCCGCGGTAGATTGCCGCGTGTCAAGCGGCACGTGGAAGGGCTCATTATTGAGCCGACAACACTGAAGCCGGGACTCACTCCTGCGCCGGACGTCAGGCCCCGTTGAGGGAAGGCGACAAGGCGTGGGGAGGTCACCAACCGTGATGATCCGGGCTTCAATAATCCCCTTCCGCATGCCGCGCAGGGCCGGCCCGAGCGACCGCGCGGGCCGGCCCTTTCTACGACCCGGGACCGGGCCATCGAGCGGATCCGGCGAGCACGGGCTCGACAGCGAGGAGGCGGGATGCCGCGCGTGCGAGTGACCCGGCGGCTGCACTTCAGCGCCGCGCACCGGCTGGCGAGAGAGGACTGGTCTGACGAGCGCAACCGCGCCGTGTTCGGCCTGTGCGCGAACCCGAACTGGCACGGCCACAATTACGAGCTGGATGTCACGGTCGAGGGCGAAATCGACCCGGAGACGGGATACGTCCTGGACCTGAAGGCACTGAGGGAGCTCGTCGAAGCGCGCGTGATCCGCGATGTGGATCACCGCAACCTGAACCTGGATGTGCCGTGGATGGCCGGGGTGAATCCAACCACGGAGAACCTGGTCGTCAAGATCTGGGAGCGCCTGGCGGACGCGTTGCCGGACGGCGTGCGCCTCGTCCGTCTGGTGCTGTGGGAGACGCCGCGGAACTCCGTGGAATACTCGGGGGCATAGGGGGCCGCGAATGAGTGGGCCGGGACGGCCGTCGCAAGCCGGCGGCGTGCAGCTCGAGGATGTCGCGTTCCAGGATCTGATCCGCGAGATCCTGCGGCGGCTCGGCGAGGATCCGGAGCGCCAGGGCCTGGCGCGCACGCCGGAGCGCGTCGAGAAGAGCCTGTCGTGGCTGACGCGCGGCTACGGGCTCACCGTGGAGCAGGTGATCGGCGACGCGATCTTCGACGAGGACCACCACAACATGGTGCTCGTGAAGGACATCGAGATGTACTCGATGTGCGAGCACCACTTGCTCCCGTTCTTCGGCAAGGTCCACGTCGCCTACATCCCGAACGGCAAGATCATCGGCCTGTCCAAGCTGCCGCGCATTGTCGAAATCTTCGCGCGGCGGCTCCAGGTGCAGGAGCGGATGACGGACCAGATCGCGCAGGCGGTGTGGGACGCGCTGCGGCCCGCGGGCGTAGGCGTCGTCGTCGAGGCGTACCACCTGTGCATGATGATGCGCGGCGTGGAGAAGCAGAACTCGAAGACGATCACCAGCGCGATGCGCGGCGTCTTCCTGGAGGAC
>Ga0207873_1000960_pt1 | contig 29565 bp, 21 predicted proteins | sample BGWIniCompost_FD_187373 | JGI IMG/M metagenome (GOLD analysis project Ga0207873, IMG submission 187373) | Cellulose adapted compost microbial communities from Newby Island Compost Facility, Milpitas, CA, USA - BGW Initial Compost (SPAdes)... ...
CTGGGTCGAGCCCGCCACACCCCAGACGAAGGCGCCCTCGGCGGCCCCGAACAGCACCTCCGTCATTTCCATCAACCCCAGGCACGCGAAGACCTGACCCGGGTTGAAGAAATCCACGGGAACCCGCGCGATACTCATCGCCCCCTCCCCGCGTCCAGGCGGTCGTTCTCCCGAGATGCCTGCTGGTCAGCCGCCCTCAGCAAGGCCTCCCACCAGGCGAGACCCCAAGGACCCAGACGTCCTTGCACACGGAGGAAGCGCAGCGCCACTTGGCGTGCGCGCTCTTCGAGAAGCGATGGGGGGGCATCCTCACAGCCCTTCGTGGAGATCGACGGGCGCGCGAACCCATGGTGACTCGCGATGAGATGAAGGACCAGATCTCGGTCTTCCTCTGAGAGCGCGAGCAGCTCGGGATCTCGCTCCGCGTGCGGGAGGGATCCAAACTCGTGGCGATAGCCATCCAGAAGCCTCACGTTCACCGGACCGCGCGTCTTCGCGTACGGCTCCCCGCCTTCGCCACGCGGCGCGTTGAAGGCCGACTGCCACCGCGCAGCTCGCTTGCCTTCATCATGCAGACGCGCCGCGACTTTCAAGATGCGGGCACCCTCCTGCGGCAGACCGACGCGCTCCGCCAACGCCGCAGCGCGCTCGACGGTCCACTGCTGATGCTCGGCCAGCTTCTGTGGGCGACCCGCAGAACGATCTTCCTCGGTCGCAGCGTCGCTCTGGCGCTTCTCGACCACCCACCACCGGAGAATCTCACCGTCCGCGCTCCGCTCGCGGGGGATCCGCAACCGCTCGCGCCAAGCGGGGTCTTCGATCGCCGCGGGCTCGCTGGTCTGCCGCACCCGGTATGGCACATCGAACCAGGTCGCCGTTTCCGGCGCGTCCGCGTCGACGCGCCCGTCGCTCTGGTCGTCACCGTCGAGGGTGGGAGGGGCGTCGTCCACCGACGGGTCGAGGAGACCGAACGAAAGCCCTCCAAAGCGCGCGTCCACGACGAGCTCTGCCCCCGGAAGCGCCCTGTCCAGCTCCCTCTTTGGCCACTCCGCCAGCTCCTCGAGGGTCTTCCACAGGATCTTCTCCCCCCCATCCTGGAGCAGCGCTGCAACCACGCTTCGCGCTTTCAACGAACCCTCACGACCCTTCTTGACCGCCCCGAGAAGCCGCTTCGCTCGTTTGCCGAGCCATTCCACCACTCGATGGGTCTCGGTCTCCAGCAACTCGCTGGCATGCAAGGGCGCTGCCTCGAAGAACGCCTTCGCGTGGGCAGGCGAGGGAGGTTCGTCGTTGACCAAAGGCAACAGCCTCCGCCAGATGACGGTTGTCTGCGGGCGAGCTTCGACCCAGCCTCGTAACCAAGGAGCGACGGCGGGGCGGCCCGGGTGATGGGCAAGCGACGTCATCGACCAAGCGTCCAGCGTCGGACGATCGAGCGGCGGATACAGGGGCTCCGGCGTGGACGCTCGGCTGATCGTCCCCGCGAGGCTCGCCTCGCTCCGGGCGACTCGTTGAAGGTCGCGGAGCGCTCCCGGACTCGCGTCTCGACCCCCGGAGTCGCCTTCGGGGAGCCGCCTCAACAGCTCACGAACGGCTGCGCGCCTCGCCTCGTCAGGGGCCGCATCCTTCCCACTCGGGGGTACGTCGAGGACCAGGACCTGTGCGTCCCCCGAGCCCCGTCGGTTCACACGTCCCAGACGCTGAACCATTCGCTCCCACGCCACCAGATCACTCACCATGTGGTCCGCGTCGAGGTCGACCCCGACCTCGCCAGCGGACGTGGCGACGAGGAACGCTGGCCGGCGACGCTCCCTCCGCGTGCCAGCCAGGAAGCCCAGCTCTTCGAGCCGCCGCGCAGCCTGGGTTCGTTCGAACACGCGACGTCCACCGACGAGCAACTCGACGTCTGCGCGCGGCTCGTCGCCCTTCTTCAGCTTGTCGAGCCCGGACAACCGGATCAGGTGCTCGACGACCTTCTCCGCGTCCTCGCGCTTGGCAAGAAACACCACGCACCTCAGCGGCTTCGTTCCTTCGGAGGTGAGCCCCCAGGCGCGCTCAGCGGCGACGCTGGCGATATCTGCCTTACCGCCGAGCTCCTCGAGCACGAGCCGCTTTCGTGCTCCCAATCGTTGCTTCACGATCGGATGCGCGAGGTCCTCCGCCTCCAAATCGAAGGGTTCTCCTCCCCGAGAGCGGCCAGTCGCCGAGAGCGAGAGCAAGCGTGGCGGCGGCGGGCGTCCGTCTTCCTGTGACCCTCGGAGTGTTCGGTCGTCGAGCACCACTCGCTCGAGCAAGCGCTCGAACGGCGGAACCAGGTGCGCCTCATCCAGGACGAAGAGGGTATCCTGACCCAGAAGGCCAGCCATGTAGGGGCGAATCCTTCGCGACGCACGGTAGCCCTCGAAGAGGAGCCGCGAGCCGACCAAGTCGATGGTCCCAACGACGATCGCGGGCGTGGACGGATCCTCCAACCACTCTCGGTTGTCCACGAACTGACCACGGAGGGTGGAGACGGGGAGGGCTCCGCCAGAAGGCAACAGAGCCTCCTGGATGCTCGGGGTCTCAGCCACCCAGGACCGGAGGTTCGCGGCGACGTCCGTCGCCTGGTCCACCACCGCGCGACGATCGACGACGTACACGAGGCGCGTCGGTACTCGTGCCCCGAGCGCGCGCGCGACCAACCAGATGGCCATCGTCGCCGTCTTGCCGAGCCCCGTCGGGACATCGAGCGATCGCGGGATGTCGCCGTCACGCATCCGCTGAAGCAAGCGCGTCTGCCACGGGAACGGGGTCTCGCCCTCCTTCAAGCCGAGGGCCGCCGCGAGCAGGCCTGGGGCCGCTTCGTCGCCCAAGATCTCCGCGAGACGCATCGCTGCGCTCTGTCCCGTCAAGACCCCTCGACCTCCTGTAAAGGCTTGGTTTCCTTCCGTCCCATTTTCGCCCGACGAGATTCCGCTCCAACGTTCGCCAATGCCCCCGAGGTCGGCTCGGAGTCATCGCTCGGAGTCGCTCTACCACCTACCGTTGTCATCCTGCGTCAAACGTTCGCCCCAGGAATGTCTCTTCGAACCAACTCTGCCGCTCGCTCACGAGTCATGGGCCCCCGAAGCAACCATCCGAACGATTGCCTATCCTCGACATATCGACGGGCGGAGTCAACGACCGGATGGATGCTTTCCCTTGATTCGGCCAGCGGGCCGCCGTGGAGGGGGACCGACATTGACGGATGTCAATTCTCTCGGGGATTGCGCTCGAAAGTTGCAGCGACGGTGCTCACGAGGAGCTGACGTTCGCCCTGGAGTCCGGCCCACGACGGGTCGTGCGCAGAAGTTGCGCAGCAGCGCGCTCCATGGTTACCGAGCAAGGTCGCGCGCTCCCCGAAGCGCGCATGAATTGCGCGCACGGCGAACTAACGCTTCGCTGGCGACCCGAGGTCGGCTCCTCGCGCGCATCATTTGCGTCCTGGCGGCGCGAGGCCGCCCGACTGGCGCGCCCGTGCCCGCCGCTGATGACGGACGTCATCAGTTCTCACTCACGAGGGCGCACGGCTCATCGCCCGTGAACCGCGTGAGGCGCTCTCATCGTTCACTCCGTTCTGCGTCGCCGGGCGCTCGAACAGCGCCGCAATCCGCGGCCCACGGGAACGACCGCAGGCCTCGCCGACACGCGGCCCCCCCTCACGTCGACTCGCCCCCAGGTCGCACCGTCCCCACAGCGCCAGGGACGTCGGCGTCGGGCCACGGTCTCCGTCATTCGGTCCCACGTCGCCCAGGCAACGCCCGTCGACGTGGACCGGTCGCGGCGCTCACTCACACGTATTCACGCCGCCCTTCGACGCCGCCATCGCCGTCATTTCGCCGACGCCGTCCGGGCAGCGTCCGACGCTGCTGACGTGAGCGCTCCAGCCGTGGCTGTCCACGAGGGTGCCCTCGGGGTTGTAGAGGTTGATCCGATCGGCGGAGCCGAAGCCGAAGGTGAAGCTGCCGCTGGCGTTCTGCTCGAGCACGAGCAGCTCACCCGGTGCGACGATCGTGCCGTGGGGGAACGCGTAGACGTGCGACGGATCGTCGTCCGTGAAGGTCCAGCCCGAGAGATCGAGGGGCGCGGCGGTGACGTTGATGAACTCCACCCAATCGGGGTTCGGGTTCGAGCTGATCTCGTTGATCACCAGCCCCGTGAGGTCCCCCGCGGCGCACTCGTTCGGCGCGCCCTTCGTGGGCGTCATCGGGAAGAACTCGCCCGTCCCCTCGGGACAACGACCCGCGCTGCCGACATGGGACGTCCAGGCGTGAGCGTCCACCAGCGCGCCCTGGGCGTTGAAGAGGTTCACCGCGTCGGCGCCCCCGAGGCCGAAGTCGAAGTCCGCGCCCTCCGCGATCACGAGCCGTCCCCCGGGAGGCACCACCGTCCCTTCGGGGAAGACGTACACGTGCGCGGGGTCGTCGTCCGTCAACGTCCAGCCCGCGAGGTTCAGCTCGCTGCCGGTGACGTTCAGGAGCTCGACGTAGTCCGGGTTCTCCGCGCTGCCTCGAGAGAACACCTCGTTCACCACGACCCCCGAGGACGCCGGCGTGTTCGGGGTCGCGCCCGGTGCGCCACCCGAGACGAGGGGCCCGATGCGATAGAACACCTGCGCCTCCTCTCCCCCGTCGTTGTCATTGATGACGTAGGTGCCCCGAGGCGTGACCGCCACGGTCTCCACCTTCTCGAAGTCGAAGCGGAAGCTCGTGTGCAGCAGGTCGGCGGCGAGCACCTTCGTGACCGGCTTCGCGCTGTCGTTCACCGCACCGGTCGACAGGCGAAACGCATACAGCCGCTTGATGCCCGCCGTGCCCGTTCGGCGCTGATCCCGCTCCACCACCACGAACTCGTCCCCGCCGAGATGCGCGATGTCCGACAAGAACACGTTCGCTGCCGGCCCCGCGTGGTTCGGCTCCAGCGTGTAGAAGTAGAAGTTCCACGTCCCCCCATCGACGTCGTACTCGCCGATGCGGGTGGTGTTGCCCGCGTCCACGCCCCCGCTCAGGGGTCGCTGGAACGCGACGTACGCCTTCAACCCGCCGGGAGCGTCCGGGAGCGTGTCCACGACCGCCACGCCCTCGAAGCCGTTCCCGGTGAGGGCGGTCCAGTCGATCCCGTTGGGGTCCCCTTGGGCCGCACACGGGAGGTCGACGATGCCCGTCTCGTTCACGGAGGCGTCCAGGCGCCCCTCCGGAGTGACGAACAGCAGGCGGTTGCGCTGGGTCGGCACCCCGTCGCAGGCGCCCGAGGTGCTACCGCCGTTCCTGGCCGCTCCCTCGGTCGCGATGACGTATCCGCCCTCCGGGTTGAGGGACAGTCCCTCGGGGTCGTACCCGGTCAACGGCTCTCCCGTCGCCGTGCTCAGGAGCAGCTCGTCGACGAGGTTCATCCGGTGGCTCGCCTCGTCGAGGGCGAAGGTCCAGATGCGCTGCCGCTCGAAGACGTTGTCGGGCGTCGTGACGAGCTGCCCCTCGACCCCGTTCCAGGCGCCGCCGCTGATGCCTCCGAAGGGCACGGACTCGCTGTAGCCCCGGAAGACGTTCGGGCCCAAGGACCCCACGGCGCCCGGGTCGCTCACTGCCTGGTAGATCCAGACGCCGCCCCCGAGACCGCCGTCCCCCTCGCCCGCGACGACGAGCAAGTTTCTCTGGGGCAGGGCCACCAGCCCCTCGGGACGAAACGGCGCCGGGAGCATCTGGATCACCCGCGGCGCCGTCGGCTCCTCCACGTCGAGCACCGTGAGCGACGAGTTGCGCTCCCCCAAGACGAAGGCGAAGTCCCGCTGTCCGAAGCGTGCGGCGCCACACCCCTCGGGCTCGACGCCCCGCGCCGCGGAGCGGCTGTCCGGATACTGCCCGTAGCGTGAGGCGAGGAGCTCGAAGCTCGCGCCCGGATCGTGGACGACCGTGCCGTCCAGATCGAAGAGGGTGAAGTTGCGCGACCCCGGGTACACACCGTCGACGACGCTCGTGTCACCCTCGTTGGCGGTGAGGAAGTGTCGCCCTCCGGGCAACAGACACACGGCGTCGGGCTCCCGCCGCCCCGCGAAGGGCTCGCTCAGGGAGATTTCTCCGTCTTCGGCGAGGTCCGCGTCGTGCGTGGCGACCCCCGCGTCGATGTAGCGGGTCACCGTGAGGGTCACGAGATCGATCACCGCGATCGCGTTGTTCTCCTGCAGGGACACGATGGCGGTGGTGCCGTCGGCGCTGACGTCGATGAACTCCGGCTGCGCGTCGGCCCGGTGCTCCCCGACGTCCGGCGTCATGGGGATCGTGGTCAGGGTCGAGGCCGCGGGGTTCTCGTAGTCGATGCTGACGACCTGCAGGGAGCCGGGACGCGGGGACGCGGTCGCGCCTTCGTCTTCGATGGCGACGAGCACCTTCGACCCATCGGGGGTGACGCGCACCGCGTCCGGACCGACGCCGATGTCGATCTTGCCCGCGATGGTGCGGGTCGCGACGTCGATGAAGACCAGCGCCCCCGGGTAATCCGCCAGAGGATCCTCCGTGTCGATCACCGCGACGATCGCGTACTTGCCGTTGGGGGTGATGGCCACGGAGGTCGGATCGCCCTTCCCCGGGTGGGTCACCTCGCCGCTCACGTCGACGCTACCGAGCAGCCGTGGGCGCGTCGGCACCGTGATGTCCACGAACTCCACGCCGCCGGTGACCGCGTTCGTGTAGGCGAGGGTCATCCCGTCCGGCGTGGCCGTCACGATCTCCGCGGCGGGGCCGGTGGGCGCGTGGAAGCGACTCAACAGCTGGAACCCGGCGGCGGGCTCCGTCGCAGGAGTACACAGGAGCGCCTCGTCCGTGCGCTCGTCTCCCTCCAAGCGGCCGTTGCGGTTGGCGTCGATGCCGGTGATCGCCTTGTACCCTCCCGCCGGGCACTCCGCGCCCGGCGCCAGCAGCTCGAGCTGCAGCAAGCTCCCCGGGCCTCCGCCATCCCCGGGAGCGCCCAACGCCCCCTTTGGGCCCCGTCGACCTCGGCCTCCGTCGTCTCCGGCGCGCCCATGGCATACGTAGGAGCTCACCTCGACCTCATCGTCGTCCAGCCGGCCATCCCCGCTGGTGTCCCTGCCAGCGCGCACCACCTGCCCTCCCTCAGCGCAGTTCGCCCCCGGAGCCTCGCTCTCGATGCGGACCAACGAGCCTGGCCCGAAAGTCTCGCTCCGACCCGCGTCGCTCCCGTCGACGCTCCCGTTGCCGCATCCTGCCGCGACCGACAGCGCGGCCGCCAACACGTACGTCTCTCTCTCGAACTTCTTCATGGGGTCTCCTTGGATCGGAGCCCCTCGTACCAGCTTCTTTCAGCTCGTTTCGCAACGAGTCCATCACTCGCGCGGCAGCGACGTGACATCTCTCCGACGAGCCCGCGAAGCACGCTCAACGGGCGCCCCGCGGCGCCCCACGACGACGTGCGTGCTCCCGCGCTTCACGGCGCCGTCGCGCGAACGCGTGCACTTCACGGCGCCGTCGTGCGAACGCGTGCACTTCACGGCGCCGGAGACCCCCCACAAAAAAAGCCGTCGTGGGCAGCGTCGATGGGGTCGAGCTTGCTGGCCCACGACGTCAAGGTCGTTGGCGGCCCCCCAGGGGGCACACGTTCGTCGTCAGCCGACGGTCGCGCGCGACCGTGGCTCGGCGCGTCTCACGGCGTGTACGCGTAGACGCGCACCCAGTCGTAGTATGCGGCCGTGGGCAGGCTCGCGGGGTCGAGCGTCCCGGCCCAGGCCGTGAGGTCCGGCGTGTTCTGCACGGGCCACACGTTCATCATCAGCCGGCTGTCGAGGGTGAGGAACTCCTCGATCTGATCGGTCTGCGTGTGGACGAGTTCGTCGTCGATGTAGAAGCGCACCTCGGTGGGGAGCCACTCGATGGCGTAGTCGTGGAACTCCGCCGAGGGATCGAAGCCCGTGGTGACGTGCTTCTCGTGGGTGGTCCGCTGATTGGCCGCGTTCCAGTGGATGACGTTGTACTGGATCTGCGTGTTGTCCTTGCCGAGGAACTCGATGTCGATCTCGTTCCAGTTCTCCGGCTTGTCTGGATCCGCGTAGTGGTCGTAGAACGTGAACAGGGACGACACGACGCCGCTGCCCGGCGCGAAGCGGATGCGCGCCTCGAAGCGCCCGTAGCCGAAGAAATCGAGCGTGCGGAGCTCACCGCCGACGTAGTCCCGGCCGTCGGAGGTCGGGCTGTCCGCTGCCTGGAGCCCCAGGCGCAGGTAGCCGTCCTCGATGGTGACCATCGAGGCGTCGAACTGGGCCGCGTTCTCGTCGAAGGTGTGCGAGGCCGTCTGCCAGCGGGTCAGATCGAGGGTGTCGAAGTGATCCTCGAACAGCAGCGTGAAGTTCTCCCGATCGGGCGTCTCCGGCGTGTCGTTCGGCGGGAGGGGCGGCATCACCACCGGGCCGCCACCCGTCCCCGGGCCGGGATCCGTGTCTCCTCCGCCGCCCGTGCCGGGGTCGTTCGTGCCGCCGGTGCTCGTCGAACCACCGGTGGCGGCGCTGCCTCCCCCGTCGGGTCCTCCCGTGTTCGAGTCGCTCGTGTCGCCATCGCTACAAGCGCCCGAGAAAAATGCACAGCAAAGGACCAGCGCAGCGGAGGTGGACCGCTCGAAAGGAAGACGTCGGAGCATGGCGCCAAGTTACCCACCTGCGGCTCGGGGGCGCTTCTCGATTTCTGCTACAGTGTACTGATGGGCACCGCGCCGCGTCGCCTCGCCGTGTCGTCGCAGCGACGCGAGGCGCCCTGGCACGCTCTCGGCCCCCCGGCTACAACGATCCTCGCGTTGAATTCCCTGCGCATCGGCCCCCCACCGCCCGTCGCCGTCTGGTTCAGCTCGGCGAGCTCCACGCGCATGCCGGTGCACGAGCACTCGGTCTGGGAGCTCAACCAGCTGCACTGCGGCACGATCGAGTACGACGTCGGCGGCGTGCGCGGCGCCGTCTCCGCGGGAGAGTGCATCTTCATCCCGCCCCACACCCCGCACCTGCTCACCCACGCGAGCCCGGACGCGGCCCTGTGGGTGCTCGAGCTGAGCGGCTCCCTCGAGGCCCATCGCCCGGGCGCGCGGGCCCTGGGCGCCGCCTTCGTCACCCGTCCCCCCTGGGATCGTTTCCGCGCCCTCGGGCGCGCCGCCCGCAAGCTCTGGCTCCGGCCCCGCGGCGCCGCCCTCACCCAGGCCACCGACGAGGTCCTGGCGGTGCTCGCCGAGGCGCCTGGACCGGGCGAAGTCCGCGTCCCCGCTCCCGTGCACGAGGCGGTCCTACGCGCCCGGCGCCTCTGCGAGACCGTGAACGACGATCGGGAGCTCGCCATCGACGAGCTCGCCCGACGCGCCGGGATCAGCCCGAGCCGCCTGGCGCACCTGTTCCAGGATCACGTCGGCATCACCCCGCTCCAGTACAGGAACTACTGCAGGGTCCAGGAGTTCATCCGGCGCTGGGACGGCACCGACCGGAACCTGCTCCAGGTCGCCCTCGACGCGGGCTTCGGGAGCTACCCGAAGTTCCACCGGGTGTTCTCCCAGGTGTGCGGGGCGCCCCCCCGCGAGCACATGAACTGGCTCACGGAGCGGCACATCGATCCCCGCGCGCGTCTCGGCGCCGATGCCTGAGCGGCTGCCCCCGCCCGCTCCGCGCGTTCGCGACTCTGCTCGGCTCGTGACCCCGCTCAGCGCTCGACACGCTCGAGGGCAGCGCGCGCCTCGTTCGCCAAGGGCGACTGGGGGTGACGGCGCAGCAGCGTGCGGAGCTCCCGCCGAGCCCGCGCCCGATCGCCCCGCTGCTCCGCCGCCAAGGCGGACGCCAGGAGCTCGCTCTCCTGCCGCAAGGTGCTGCGTCCCCGCTGCGCCGCGGCTCCGTCCGCCCGGGAGCGCGCTCCTTGCGACGTCCCCGCGCCCGCGAGCGCCTCGTCCTCCGAGCGCCCCTGCTCCGCCGCCGATCCCGCGGAACCGCGCGCGTCCTCTCCGCACCCGGAGCCCTCGCCCGGACCGAGCACGACCGGCGAGGCTCCCCGCCGCTGCACCTCGACGGAGCCCTCGCTCACCCGCACGCAGGTCGTGCGGCGCTCCGCCGGACCCGTCCCGTCGTCTTCTCGCAGCGTGACGGTAAATTTCGTCCCACGCACGACCACCCGCGCGTCCTCCGTGAGCACGCTGAGGGTGGCCCCCGGGCCCAGCTTGGGCACGGTGAGCTGCACCTGCCCCCGCTCGAGGCGTAGCTCCTGCCGCCCGGGCTCCCCGCCCGGAGCGCCCAGGGCCAGCTGCCCCCCCGGGCTCAGCTCCGCCACGTAGCCGCTGCCCCCGCGCAGCACCGCCGGAGCCTCCTCGGAGCTCTCCACGAGGCTCGCCGCCCCCAGGCGCGAGCCGGGCAGGATCTCCAGCTTGCCCGTCGACAGGCGCCCCGAGAGCAGGATCGCGTAGGGCTCGCTCGCTCCCTCCGGGCCGCCCGCCGTCTCTCTCTCCCCGTCGGGTCCCCAGCCACCCCACAGCAGCAACACCCCGGCCGCCGCTGCCAGGGCGGCCGCTCCGGCGATCCACCGCGCGCGCCGCTGCCGTCGCGCCTGCTGGTGGCGGCGACGCTCCTCGGGCAGCGCGGCGATCTGGGCCTCCAGCCACGGGAGCAGCCGCCTCTGCTCGGCCTCGATCTCCTCCGGGGTGGCCACGCCGATGGGGCCGTTCCGCAGGGGCTCGAGGAGCTCTGGCACGGAGTCGCGGGTCGTCTTCACGCTCGCCTCCCGGGGGAAATGGCAGCCGCCGCCCGGCGCTTGAGCTCCTGCCGCGCGCGCCGCAGACGCGACTGGGTGGCGCTCAGCCCGGCGCCCTTCATCTCCGCGACCTCGTCGAGGGGGTGGCCGAGCACGTCGTGGAGCAGCAGCGTCTCGGCGAGATCCGGGTTCATGCGGGAGAGGATGTCGTGGACGCGCACCAGCTCTGCCCGCGCCTCCATCCGTGGCTCGGCGCGCTGCCCCGTCGGCAGCTCCGCGACGGCGACGTCCCCGTACAGCCGCTTCGCCTCGCGGCCACCCTTGCGCAGGGCGTCGAGGGCCACGTGGGCGGCGATGGCCGAGGCCCACGTGCGCAGGGTGCTCCGTCCTTCGAAGCGTTCTTCCGCCACGCCCCGCAGGATACGCTCGAAGGTCGTCTGGACGAGATCGTCGAAATCCCGGTGACGCCCGTGCAGCACCCGCCGCAGGGCGCGGTCGATGGCCGGGCGCAGATGCTCGTAGAGGGCCAGGGCCGCCCGAGGATCGCCCGCCCCGAGGGCAGCGAGGAGCGCCTCGTCGGTCCAGACGGGTGGACTCTCGGTCACGGGTGGCGAGCTGGGGCGGGAGAACGCAAAGGGCACAGGGAACCGAACAGTATGGTCGTCCGACCCCGCCGAGTTCACGCAAGAAAGATCCCACGGCGTGTGCGGGTGCGCCGCCCAGGCTCACCGAGAGGCCTGCCAGCGCACGCCGGCGAGCGCCCCCACGCCCCACCACCCCTCCCGCAGCCGCGGCTCCTCGGCCACGTCCACGACCAGGCGCGGCCGGAGCACGCTCAGCTCCCCGCCCACGAACACCGCCCAGCCGCCTCCCCACCACACCAGGACGTCCGCCCCGGCCCGCGCCCCCAGCCGCCAGGCAGCGTCCGCTTCGGTGCGCTCCCCGCCCGCGTCCCGCGCCTGCAGCGACACATGCTCCCCCACGACCTCCCCCCGGAGCTCGAGGGCCACGGGCCAGCTGGAGGCGGCGAGGTGCACCCCCAGCCCCGCGGACGCGCCCAGGGCGGACACCGACAGCTCTTCCCGCTCACCCCGGGACCAACGCAGCTGAGCGAGCATCAGGAGCGGGCGATCGCAGAGCCGCCACCAGGGCCTCAGGCTCCCCCCGAGCCGCCCCACGCCGTCGTCGGTGGCCAGCGCGGCGAGCACCGCCCCGTCGACGCCCCAGGGGGGGCACGGCGACCCTCGTGGAGGCTCTTCGGGGTCCGTCGCGAGGAACACCGGGGGCGGGAGCGGATCGCTGGGAGGGGCGTCCGTGAGGGGGAGCTCGCCGTCGGGCGGGGTCTCTCGCTCCGGGTCCGCGGAGCCGCTGGCGATCACGTAGGCGGCGACGATCAGCCCCAGCGCCCGGTAACGCTGCTCGAGGGGATCGTCCGCGTCGAACTCGACGTCGCGGGACATCACCTCGTCCTGCCCCGCGTCGCTGCGCGTGAGTCGTACGTGAGCGTGTCGTTGCTCCGCGTCCCGCCAGCGGAGCTCCGCCAGCCACCGCGACTCGCCCGCGCCCTCCGGCGCCGCGCTGCAGCGTCCCTCCCCGAGCGCCTGTTCGCAGCCCTGCACCGCCGCCGCGACCTGCGCGCGGTCCCCGTCCGCGGCATGGATGCCCACGAGCTGAGCGATGACGAGGGCGGGGAGGAGCACCGCGCCCAGTGTTCCACGAAGGTGCCTCCCAACGCGACACCCACGGTGAACCCTCCCCCACTCTCACCCGCGCGGTGAACTCGGGTAAGCTCCCGATCGATGCCCGGCCCCCCCACACTCGACCGAGCGCCGCGGCCGTCGATCGTGCGTCCTTCAGCTCTTCGGCTGCCGACGTCCTCGTCTCGGGGACTGCGCGCGACGTGCCAGCGGGCGCGGCTCGGAATCCTCGGGGTGCTCGCGCTGGGGGGCGCTGCCTGCGACGACGAAGCTCACTTCCACTTCCTGGCTCCTCCCGGCGGGAGCACTTTCGGTGGCGCGCCGAGCGCGGGTGGCGGTGCTCCGAGATCCGGCGGCGCGGGCCCTCTCGGCGGCGAGGGGGGCGCGGCGGGTGCGGGGGGATCCGGCGGCTCGACGGCGGCCTCCCTGCTCCTCCACCGCTACGATTTCGAGGGAGAGGGCACCACGGCGGTGGATCGGGTCGGCGACGCCGACGGCGCCATTCTGGGGGGCGCCACCCTGACGGGCACCGGCGAGCTCCTCCTCGACGGCGTCGACGACTACGTCGCCTTGCCCCCTCGGCTCGTCAGCCATCTCCCCGCGGTCACCTTCGCCGCCTGGCTCACGTGGGAGAGCGAACCCAGCCGCTGCTGGCAGCGCATCTTCGATTTCGGCAACAACGACGCGGAGACCCCGGGGGACGCCGGGCTCGCCACGAGCTCCGTGTTCGTGACGCCCTCCAACTGCGGCGCCGCCTCTCAGGATCCGCCCCACGTGCTCACGGCCGCCCGGGAGGTCGTCGGCAGCGTGCAGTGGGTCCGCACCTCGTCGCCGTTGCCCGTCGAGGAGCCGGCCTTCGTGGCCCTGGTGTTCTCCGACGTGGACGAGCGCTTCGAGCTGTACCTGGACGGCGAGCTCGTCGCGGGAGAGGGCGTGCGACCCGCCATGTCCTTGGCGGACCTCGACGACACCAACGACTGGCTCGGACGATCCCAATGGATCCAGGACCAGGGCACGTTCCTCCGCGGGCGCTACGACGAGTTTCGCATCTATCGGGGTGCGCTGAGCCCCCAAGAGCTCCGCGAGCTCGCCCGGCGCGGACCCGACGCGCCCTGAGGGGGCTCGTGGGGGGCTCGTTCCAACGGGCCCGCGCCGCTCCCCGATCCAGGAGGCGCGAGGCCACAAAACTGCCGCGAGCCTAAAAGATGACCATCACCGGCAGGGCCCGGCGACAAGCCCTTCACCATGTCACCCGCTGCGCCCTCACCCGGAGCGACGAGCGCTCCGCCGGATCTGCTCCGCCGCTCGGCGCGCCGTCCTCTCCGTCCAGGCCGACGGCGCACCCTGCTGCGCGCGACCACGGAGCTCCTGGGGGCGCTCGCCTGGGGGTTCGCCTTGCTCTCCCCCCTCGGCTGTCACGGAGCGCTCCTCGAAGGGGACGAGGCCGCCGAAGGGAGCCGCGACGACGACGACGACCCGAACGCCCCTGGCGGCGGCTCCTGTCTCCCGCGCATCGAGCAAGCGCTCATCTTGCTCGATGAGCTCGCCTTCGTGAGCTCCCTGCGCGACCTGCTCGGCCCGGCGGCCATCGAAGGGCGCCTCGCGCCCGACGTCTACACGAAGACCTTCGCCCGCAAGGGGTACGTGGCCAACACGTCCGTGGTGAGCACGCGCCTCGAGTGGGCGCTCCACGTCACCCGAGACCTCCCCCAGGAGGCCGCCGAGGTGACGGGCTGCGACGGGACGGACGCCACCTGCGTGCGCGCCTACCTCGAGGACTTCGCCCACCGCGCGTTCCGGAGGCCCGTGCTCGCGGAGGAGCTGGACGACCTCATGGAGGTGTACGCGCAAGGCGCGGAGTCGAGCTTCGGCGACGGCGTGCAGCTCGCGGTGCAGGCGGTGATCGTGTCCCCCTCCTTCAATCATCGCACGGAGTACGGCTCACCGCGAGACGATGGCTTCTACGAGCTGACGCCCCACGAGCTCGCCAGCTCCCTCTCCTACCTGCTCACGGACAGCCTCCCGGATCCCGAGCTCCTCGCCGCGGCGGACTCGGGCGCCCTCGCCGACCCCGAGGAGCGCGTGCTGCAGGTGCGACGTCTGCTCGAGCGCTCCGAGGTGCGCGGGAGCGTCGAGAAGACCCTGTTGGCCGCCTGGACCCTCGGCAACCTGTTCGGGAAGGTGAAGGATCCCGGCCTGTATCCGGAGTTCTCCGCCGCTCTGGCCTCCCAGATGTACCGGGAGACGGAGCTCTTCCTCGAGAAGCACCTCTGGGGCGACGAGGGGCTCTCCTCCCTGCTCACCGCGCGCACCTCGCCGATGAACGCCGCCCTGGCGGATCTGGTCGGCGTGCCCTTCCCCGGCTCCGACCCGACGGAGTTCGTCGAGGTGCCGCTGCCCCCGGAGCGCATCGGCCTGCTCACGCAGCCCAGCGTGCTCGCGACCCTCTCCCGCACGGACAGCACGTCCGTGGTGGCTCGTGGGCTCTTCGTGAACGGCCCGCTGCTCTGTCTGCCCAAGATCCCGTCGCCCCCCGAGGACGCCATCGCGGAGATCGAGGCGCAGCTGGAGCACGACATGACGGAGCGGGAGCGCGCCGAGGCCCGCGCCAGCACCAGCCCGTGCAACAACTGCCACAACCAGTTCGACGGCTTCGGCTTGTTGTTCGAGACCTACGACGCCATCGGCCGCTACCGCACGACGGAGAAGGGCGTCCCCATCGACGCCAGCGTCGACTTCAGCAGCCACGCGACCTTCGACGGCCAGTACGCGGACGTCGTCGAGTTCGCGGAGGACATCGCCGAGCGCCCCGAGTTCGTGCAGTGCGTCACGCGCCACCTGCTCGTCTACGGCACCGGCGAGGAGAGCCTCGGCAGAGACGCCTGCGAGGTTCAGCAGGCCAGCGACGGCCTCACCGGCCAGAGCAACCTCGCCGACGTGCTCGAGGCCATCGCCCGCTCCCCCGCCCTCTCCCTACGCAAGGAGGACAGCGCTCCATGAAGACCTACTCTTTCTCCCGCCGCAGCTTCATCGGCAGCGTCGGCGCTGCGGTCGGCCTCATCGGCCTGCTCGATCGCCTCGAAGCCCAGGAAGAGGGCAACCCGGCGCCCCGGCGCTTCCTGATGATCCAGCGCCCCGTCGGCACCATCTTCGCGAACTGGTGGCCCACCGGCACCGGCAGCGATCTGTCCACCTACGAGCTGTCGCGCATCCTCACGCCCTTCGCGCCGCTGCGGGATCGCATGGTCGTGTTCCGCGGCCTCGGGCTGCCCGCCGGGGGTTCCGCGGGTGGGGGACACGAGCGCGGCACCGTGCTCATGGTGACCGGGAGACGCGCGCCTCAGCTCTATCCCGGCAACGGCGGGGACGATCCCTACGCGGAGGGCGCGAGCGTCGATCAGCTCCTCTTGCAGAGCTCCAGCGTGCTGCAGGACGTGCCGATCCAGTCCCTGCAGCTGTCCTGCGATCGGCGCGCGGACACCCCCGGCGAGGTGTCTCCCCGTCACCTCTCCTACTCGGGCCCGCGCGCGCCGATGACGCCGTACTATCAGCCGCTGGAGGCCTACGAGCGCCTCTTCGGCACCCTCATGCCCGGGGGCACCACCAGCGACAACCTCGAAGCCCTGGCGCGGGCGCGGGCCGGGAAGAAGAGCGTGCTCGACTTCGCCCTCCGGGATCTCGAGCGCATGCGCACGATCGCTCCGGCGGGGCAGCGCGAGAAGCTCGACGCCTACGAGGACGCGGTGCGAGAGCTGGAGCGGGAGCTCGACGCGGATCCGCGCGACCCCGCCTTCTGCGGCGTCGACCAACCTCCCGACGTCATCCAGGTGAGTCAGCGCGTGGACCCCTACGGCGGCGCCAACGTGTCCCCCGAGCGGGACGACGAGAAGCACCGCCGCATCGGCGAGCTGCACCTCGCCCTCGTGAAGGCGGCCTTCCGTTGCGACCTCACCCGCACGGTGACCTTCCAGTGGTCGCCGGGCACCAACCACGTGAGCTTCGGCGGCATGTGGCCGCCGGACGCCGCGGTCTTCAAGGTGCATCACACCACCAGCCACAACCCGGAGACGGACGACGTGCGCGAGTTCCTCACGCGCATCGAGGTCTGGTACGCGGAGCGGGCGGCGACGTTCCTCCAGGAGCTCGCGGAGACCGAGGACATCACCGGGCGACCGATCCTCGACACGACCCTCGTGCCCTACGTCACGGAGGTGAGCCACGGCTTCAGTCACAGCTGGAACGACATGCCCTGGCTTCTCTTCGGCGGCGCGGAGACGGGCCTACGCGGAGGCCAGTACTGGGCTCACAGCGGCGGGCGCCCCTCGTCGGCCACCGGGAACAACATGCGCTCCACCAACGACTACTGGATGGCCTGTGGGCAAGCCTTCGGCGTGCCGGATTTCGTCCTGGGCGACGACGAGACCATGTACTTCGGGCCGATCGACGGAATCTTCGCGTGAACCGCTGGCGTTCGCGGGCCGTTCGTCCGACGACGCTGCGCCCGACGACGCTGCGCCCGACGACGCTGCGCCCGACGACGCTGCGCCCGACGATGCCGCGTCCGACGACGCCGGCGCGCCGCGCAGTTCGACTTACGTCGCGCTCGACCATCGCGACAGAACTTTCCGTCTACGGTCCGCGAGTTTCTTCGGTCACCCCGCGCGAACGTCTTGAGCTCCCGAGTGTCACCCAGGAGACTGCTTAGGATGTCTGGGCGCGCGCAGGGGAACATCGAAGAGAGGCACCTGCGGCGGCGACGCACCCTGCGGGACCTCACGCTCCGTCTCACGCCGCTCTTCGCGGTCGCCGCCCTCGCCGGCGCCTCGTGCACCGCTGCCCTGAGCGATTCCCCCGACGACGAACCCATGGCCTCGAGCTCGGGAGGCGCGACGAGCGGGACCGGCGGCGGCGCCCCGGTGATCGAGTGCCCGCGGGGGCTCGACCCCTGCGGCACGAGCTGCGTCGATCTCCAGACGTCGGTGGCCCACTGCGGTGACTGCGACGCGCCGTGCGCGACCGGAGAGCTCTGCTCGAACGGCACCTGCGGGTCCGAGTGCGCGGCGCCCTACGAGGAATGCGACGGCGCCTGCGTCGACACGCGGAACGACGCCGCCCACTGCGGCAAATGCGACGACGCCTGCTCCGCGGGCACGCCTTGTTTCGGGGGAGACTGCGGCTGCCCGGACGACACGACGATCTGCGCCGGGCAGTGCGCGGATCTCTCCTCCGACCCCGACCACTGCGGCGCCTGCGACTCCCCCTGCGCCGACGACGAGCTGTGCGTCAGCGGCAGCTGCGTGCCCGCCGGCGCCGGCTGCCCCCTGACGGACTGCAGCGGCACCTGCGTCGACACGCAGAACAGCGTGGCCCACTGCGGGGCATGCGGGCAGCAGTGCGCGGCGGGGCAGCGCTGCTCCGAGGGCGAGTGCGAGTGCCTCGACCCGGACAAGGTGCGCTGCGGCTCCCGCTGCGTGGACTTGCAGGCGGACGTCGCCCACTGCGGCGAATGCGACAACGCCTGTACGGGCGGCTACCCGTGCACGGAGGGCGCCTGCGCCTGCCCCGAGGGCCAGACCCTGTGCCAGGGCACCTGCGTCGACACGGAGTCCTCCGTGCTCCACTGCGGCGAATGCGACAACGCCTGCCCCGGGGAGGAGACCTGCGTGACGGGCCGCTGCTCGGGCGACGTGGGCGACGATTGCACGAACGTCCTGGCGGCGGACATCACCATCCGGGAGATCGCCGTGCTGCAGGCGGGCAAGGTCTCGATCATGAACGGGGGCGAGGAGGTGGAGAGTCGCGCCGCCGACGTCATCGCCGGCAAGAACGGCGTCCTCCGCGTCTACACCGACACCAGCGCGAGCTTCAGTCCCCGCGTCCTCTCGGCCCGCCTGAGCTTGCTGAACGGGGAAGAGCTCGAGCAGGTGTTCCACAAGCGCACCGTCTCGGCGTCCTCCTCCGAAGCGAACTTGGCCAGCACCTTCAACATCGAGGTGCCCGGGGAGCTCATCACCTCCTCGACGAGCTACGTCGTGGAGATCGTCGAGTGCGGCGACTCCCCCGCCGGCACGCCCCTCGCCCCGAAGTACCCGACGGATGGCGCCGCGCCCCTCGCCGCGCGGGACGTCGGTCGCCTCAAGCTGGTGTACGTGCCCCTGAACGCTCCCAACGGCGTCACCCCGAACGTCGCCCCCGAGCGCCTCGAGCTGTACAGCAGCTATCTGGCCTCCATGTTCCCCGTCGCAGGGGTGGATCACAGCCTCGGCGCTCCCCTGGCGATCTCCGGCGACCTCCAGGCCGAAGGCACCGGCTGGACGGAGGCGCTCGTCGAGCTCCGCGACCGCCACGCCACCGACAACGCCGCCAACGACGTCTACTACTACGGGCTGTTCGAGCCCTCGGCGTCGAACTACTGCAATCGCGGCTGCGTCGCGGGCATGGGCTACGTCCCCGAGGCGGGCAACAACGCGCGGCACTACCGGGTCGCCATCGGGCTCTCTCGCGGTAGCCGGGGCGACGCGGAGACGATGGCCCACGAGATCGGCCACACCCACGGGCGGCCCCACTCCCCCTGTGGCGGCCCGGACTCCCCCGACCCCAACTACCCTCACGGCGGCGGTCAGATCGGCTGGTGGGGCTTCGAGGCCACCAACACGCTCCACGCGCCCGATCGCACGGACATCATGGGCTACTGCCGAGACCAGTGGGTGAGCGACTACGTCTACCGCCTGCTGACGGAGCGGGTGGCCACCATCAATGGCGGCACAGGCTTCCGCTCCGCGGACCTGCCCATCGCCACCTGGCGCTCCGCGGTGACGGACGCGCGGGGCCCCCGCTGGGTGACCTCCTTCTCCAAGCCGGCGCAGGCGACGGGGACCCCGGAGCGCGCCGAGATCCTCGACGCCGCCGGGAACCCGCTGCTCGAGGTGACCGTGTATCGGATCCCCATGGACCACCTGGGCGCGGCCGAGCTCATGGTGCCCGAGCCGGAGCCCGGCTGGCACTCGATCCTGTTCCGCGGACAGCAGGCTCCGCTGCGCTTCGACGCGGGGACGATGTCCCTCCCGTAACGCCGGGAGGGCTCGCGGTGACGCCATCACGGTGCGGGTGCGGCGTAGGGAGCGCCGTGCGGCGTGCGGCGCCGTAGGGAGCGCCGCGCGGCGTAGGGAGCGCCACCCGGCGCCCTCTCGTGGGCACCGGACGGGCGGAGCTCAGCGGATGATGTCCTGCTGCAGGATCCCACACTCCCGGAAGTCGAGGCTCGTCTCGATGCGGAAGTTCGAGCCCGTGGGGTTTCTCTCGGCCTGGAACAGGTCGAGGGTGTAGACGTTCCCGACCTCGATGCCGAGCGCCTCCGCGCTCTCATCGAGATCCACCTCACCCTCCACGGGGCCGTGGATGCCGCCGAGATCCACCGCGAGCTTCCCGTTGATGAAGACCCACACGTCGTCGTCGCCGCGGAAATTGAAGACCTCGCCGCCCTTGTACTCGAAGGCCGTGTGCAGCTCCGTGGTGAACAGGAAGTTGTGGGGCCGCCCGCCGCCTCCGTAGTGGATCTCGTCCCAGGAGTTGTGCTCGTCGAGGGGGAAGAAGTCGTCCGAGTCGAACACGAAGGTCCCCTCTTCGCCCGGCTTCGGCTCGAGCCACAGGTCCATGACGTAAGCCACGTTCGTCTCCTCGGTGGTCACGTACCAGTCCGAGAAGTCGTCGATGACGTTCGGGGAGCGATCGGGGTGGATCACGGGCTTGCGATCCGCACCGAGCGTGGCCTGGACGAGGCCCGTGTACAGCTCCTGGACGATCGGCCCCGGCGGCTTGTGCTGACCGAAGTCGACGTGGGTCGAGGAGAAGTCCCGCGCGATCACCCGCAGGACGTTCGCGCACACGTTCTCGCTCGGCTCGTCGAAGTCCGCGAGGGGCCCGATCACCTTCCAGCCGCCGTTCGTCTCCGGCGTGAAGCCGTCGGGCAGGGTCTCTTCGATGACGGCGACGGGACGGCTGCCCCCGTGTCCGCCGGGGCTCATGGGCCCCGGATCGATGATCACGGAGCCGGCGCCGGGCGCGCTGCCGCCGCTGGCGTTGCCTCCGCCTCCCGAGGCCGCGGGAGCCGCGCCAGCGCCCGCGGGGCCGGGCGTCTCGTCACCGCTGCCACACCCCACGTACGCGAGGCCACCGAACAGCCCCACGAGCAGAGGGCGCAGAGACGCACCGAGCCAGGGTCGAAAGAGCCCTGTGTGCGATCGAGGAGAGACTGTCTTCTTCATGAGGGAGCCCTTTCACTGTCCCACCGCACCATGGGCTCCGCAACGACGCGGTTCGAGGGACCGCGCCAGGGGTAGTCCCCACGAGCACACGACCTCACTCCCGCGGGCACGACGCCGCGCTCCCGAGCGCGATTGACAGCGCCGCAGCGCGCCCCGATCGTGGCCGCGGACACCGACGCGCGAACCCCGAGACTCAGACACCGACGCGCGAACGCGGGAGCACCAAGCGCCATGATCGACGGCCATTCATCCCTCCGACGCGGCCGCATCGTCCGCGCATCGCGGGGCGACGACGCCCGCACGACGCTCACGCCCACGAGCTCGTTCGCGGAGACGGACCCACACGCCCTCCCCGAGACCGACACGTCGCGGGCGGCCTCGACCGACGACGCGATCGGAGCCGCCCTGGGAGCGCGACGAGCCGCGGCGCACGCCCTGGCGAGCCAGCTGCCGGACGTCGTGGGCCTCGCGCGGCTCATGGCCGAGCGCCTCGTCGGCGCGGCCCTGGCGGAGTCGGATCAGGCGCTGCTCCACTTCGCGACGCGACTGCTCGACGAAGCGCGCGGCGCGCGACGCCTGGAGCTCTCCTGCGCTCCCCCCGACGCCCCTCGGCTCGGGCGGGCGTTGCACGCGCAGGGCCTGGAGCGAGACGTCGTCGTCAACGCCGACGCCGCCCTCCCGCCGAACACCCTCGTCCTGGACACGGACCTCGGCCGCCTCGAGGCGAGCCTGAGCGGCGCCCTCGACGCCCTCGAGGACGCGGCGCGGCGCTGAGTCGTCGTCGCCGCCACGTCCTGCGCGAGGCCACGTCCAGCGCGAGAGCACGCCGTGCGCGAGAGCACGCCGTGCGGAAGACCACGCCGTCCGCGCGAGACCACGAGGCACCCCACCGCGCGACCGGCCACGCCGCTGGAGCCCCGACGGCTCCGGAAAACGCCCGTTTGCCGCGCCGCTCAGGCCTGCTGGGGCGCGAACTTGCGTCCCAGCGCCACGCACACGGGCTCGGGCGTGTAGCGGCTCACGTCCCCGCCGTGGCTCGCGATCTCCCGCACCAACGACGCGGAGATGAAGCCATAGCGGGTGCGCGTCGGGAGGAACACGGTGTCGATCTCCTCCGCCAGATCCGCGTTGGCGTGGGCGATCTGCAGCTCGTACTCGAAGTCGGCGCCGACCCGGAGCCCCCGCACGATCACCCGCGCGTTGACCCGCCGCGCGTAATCCGCCAGCAGGCCCCCGAAGCTCTCGACGGTGATGTTCGGGATCCCCGCGCACACCTCACGCATCAGCTCGAGGCGCTCCTCGATGGTGAACAGCGGGCGCCGGCTCGGGTGCACGCCGATGGCGACGATCACCCGCGGGAAGAGGTCTGCGGCGCGCCGCACGACGTCGAGGTGGCCGTGGGTGGGGGGATCGAAGCTCCCCGGGTAAATCGCCAGGTGCGCGCCCTGGCCGCTCATCGGCCGTCACCCGTGGCTTGGGCGGGCTGGGCGGCTGGGGCCGTCGTGGGCGACGGCCGATCCGCTCCAGCGGCCTCCGCTGCCTCCGCGGCTGCTGCGGCCTCCGCCTCGGCGCGCGCCGCCGCCCGCTCTTCCGCCTGACGAGCCCGCGCGTTCGCCTCCTGCTCGAGCACCTCGGGGGGCAGATCCTCGAGCCACACGGTCCGCCCGCCGTCCGCGAAGGTGACCCGGAAGGTGGCGACCAGCCCGGAGCCGGCGAAGCCATCGAGCTCCACCCCGAGGCTCTTCTCCACCTCGTGGATGGGGGCGCCCAGGATGCCCGGCACGTTGGGGATCTCGAAGGCGCCGAGCCGCAGCATGGGCAGCCGTCCCATCTTCACCCCGCTCTGGCCCGGGAGCGCGCTGAACCCATTCACGTCGACGCCCGCCTTCTCCCAGCCGCCCTCGTCGAGAGCCACCGGGTACGCCATCGTCGTGTGCACGAGCAGCGACGCTCGCGCGCCCTCGGACTCGGCGCTGAAGCTCGCGGGCAGGACCATGGCTCCGCCGCGCACGTAGCCGGGGTGCACGGTGGTGGCCTGGGGCGGCGGCGGCGGCTCGAAGGAGCGCACGACGAATTGCCCCGCGGCGAAGTCGACGGTCGCGTGGAGCTGTCGCAACAGCTGGACCCCGATGAGGAGCTTGATGGGGGCGTTCAGCTGCCGCGACAGGCCGGAAAGATCCTTGCCGATCGCCGGGACGTCGCTCACCTCGATGCGCTCCGCGAAGCGCAGCGAGACCCAGCCGCCCTCACCGCCCGCGCTGGTGTCCACCACCGTCTCCGCGGTGTCCGTGGCGATCATGGCGAGGGATGGCTCACCGTTCACCTCCACGGGGACGAGCAGGGTCGTGTTGCCGATGCGCGGCATATCGAGGGCCGCTACCAAACCGCCCCCGATCTCGAAGGGCCGCCGACCACGCCCACGGCGCGCCAGCTTCGCGACACCCTGGGCCCACGGATCGCGCACGCTGGGATCCGCCAGCAGGGCGTCGAGCTCGGCGGCGGCTTGCTCGACGCGCCCGGCGTACCAGTGGGCGCGGGCGCGCACTCCGCGGGCCTCGCTGTCGTTCATGCCCTGGGTCAGCTGCACCGCCCGATCCAGCTCGAGCCGCGCGAGGGCGACGTGGGCCGCGAGGAGCCTCACCTTGGGCTCGTCGGGCAGCGCCCTCAGCGCCTGCTCGCTGGCCTCCGCGGCGTCCTCGATGTCTCCGTGGCGGTAGCTCGCGTCCGCCCGCTCGTACCACTGGCGCGCGCCGTCGGGCCACGCGGCCTCACCCGTGGCGGCGCCGCCGCAGCCGCTCGCGGCGATCAGGAGGATCGAGCCCCACAGCAGGGACGAGCGCGCCCGCTGGCGAGCCCCGGGGCGAGCCCGTAGGTGGGCCCGTGAGCGAGCCCGTGAGCGAGCCCGTGAGCGAGCAGAGAACCGCGAAGGGGCGAGGGAACGGTGCACCATGAGAGAGATCGGGGGAGACGGGGAAGCTCGGGCCGCACGAGGGATAACGCATCACCACCGTGAGGTCGAGGCGCCCTTTGCAAGAGAGAGGCAGGAGGGAGGCGCGACGGCTCCGACCACTTTGGGCCAGCGGACTACGCCAGGGGCTGTTACGGAGCGCCCAGAGCCGAGAGCGCGTGTCACCGAAAGCCCACGGCCTCCGGCGACGAGCGGCCCCGGGGAGCCCCCTGGGACGCGGCCGACTTTGCTGTACCATGCCCCCCATGACTTTCCCGAAGCGATCGGAGATCGAGCCCCGCCCGACGGCCTGGCGGTGGAGCCACTGGCTGGTGGCCCTGACCGGAGCCGCCGCGCTGACCCTGGGCTGTGGCGGCAGCCAGCCCCCCGCGGAGACGGCCTCCGAGCCCCCCGCCGCGGACGCGGACTCCGCACCGGACGACGTCGCGGCGCTCCCCGAGGAGGAGCCCGAGGAGAGCTGGGGCGACGAGGACACGACGACGTCCGACGACGCGCCGCGCAGCGGAGCCGCCCCCGACGCCGGCGCGACCAAGGAGACGCGCACCCTGGAGGTCATCCAGAAGGTCGTGAACGAGCGGCGCGCGGCCGTGCGCGCCTGCTACGACAAGGCGCGGGAGAAGAACTCTGCCCTCCCCGGGGGCGATTTCGTCGTTCGGATCGTGATCGACCCGGAAGGCGTGGTGAAGAGCGCGGAGCAGGATTTCGACGCGAGCGCGGTCAAGTCTCCGGACCTGTCGAAGTGCGCGATCGCCGAGATCCTCACCTGGAAGTTCCCGCCGTCCTCCCGTGGCATGGAGACGAAGGTGAACTACCCGTTCAACTTCAAGCCCTGATCAACCTCGCGCCCCGAGCTTCTCACCTCCGAGGCGAGACGAACGCCTGAGGCGGGGAAGCGCGGCGCCGGGTCGAACGGCCGCAGGGAGGCCCGGTCACGGAACGTCCCATCCAAGAATGAAGCGAGGGCAAGAACGAAGCGAGGGCGCTCACCTACGTTCCTGCGTAGACGGACGCCCCGTTCGTGCCCGATTCAGCATCGTTGCGGGGGCGGACCGTCCGGGGAGGGTCCGCCCTGCGCGCCGAGCGAACCTCAAGCCTTCTTGGCGCGACGCTTGGCTGCCTTGCGAGCGGGCGCCGCGGGTGCCTCGACGGGCGCAGCCTTGGCCGCAGTCTTGCGGGTGGTCTTGCGGGCAGGCGCCTTCTTGGCGGTCTTCTTGGTGGCGGTGGTGCTGGCCGCAGCCTTCTTGGTGGTCTTGCGAGCGGGCGCCTTCTTGGCGGTGGTCTTCTTCGCGACCTTGCGAGCGGGCGCCTTCTTGGCAGTAGCCTTCTTCGCAGTCTTCTTTGCCGCCTTCTTGGTGGCGGTCTTCTTGGCAGACTTCTTCGCCGCCTTCTTGGCGGTCTTCGCGGCCGGCGCCTTGGCAGCGGCCTTCTTGCGGGTCTTCTTTGCAGCCATTGTTTTTGTGCCTCCCTACAGGTCGGGAGCGGAGCGAAGGGAGTTCGTCCACCCCTAGGGTATGTTGCAAGACGTATATTGCCACCTAGTGCGATGTGTCAACGAAAAAAGTGCGAGCGCGGTCGCTGGAGGCCGTTTGTCCCCATGAACCGCCCCGCAAACTTTGCATACGACACAGGCGTGCGGTGTTTCTCAGCCCCCCGGCCCGTCGACGCCCGCGGCCAGCTCCGTGGAAGCGTACGGCGACGAAAAGCCTACGAACTGCGCTGACTTGACGATCGCGACACCCCTGCGGTACCGGACATCCGGTCTCCTGAAACCTCCCTCCAGGACCCGGCAAAAAGATGCGTGTACGCCCCACCCTGCTTCCGGTCGCTCTCCTCGCCCTCACGACTAGCTGGTTCACCGGCTGTGGCTACTCCCAGGAGGAGTGGGACCAGAAGTCCCGCGAGAACGAAGAGCTCCGGGCACGCCTCGCCGCGGAGCAGCAGGCACGCGGCAAGTCGGAGGCGGACTACGCCGACGCCCTCCAGGAAATCGAGACCCTGAAGGGCCAGCTCACGGAGCGCGGCCTCAGCCTCGACAACATGAGCGCCAGCCTCGCTCAGCAGAAGAAGGCCCTCGAGGAGTACAGCGCCCGCATGGAGCAGCTGGAGCAGGTGCGTAAGCGCTTCGAGCTCCTGCGCGCCAAGCTGGACCAGCTCACCAAGCTCGGCCTCAAGGTGCAGGTGCGCGGCAACCGCATGCTCATCCAGCTCCCCGGCGACGTGCTGTTCGACTCGGGCAAGGACAAGCTCCGCAACGAGGGCAGCGAGATCCTCCTGAAGGTCGCGGAGGTCATCCGGGAGGATCCGGACCTGTCGAAGCGTCACTTCCAGGTCGCCGGTCACACGGACGCCAAGCCCCTCGTGGGCGGCACCTTCAAGGACAACTGGGGGCTCTCCGCCATGCGCGCCCGCTCCGTGCTCGTGCTCCTCACGACGCCCACCGAGAAGGGCGGCGGGGGTCTCGATGAGAACCACTGGAGCGCCGCGGGCTACGGCTCGACGGACCCGGTCGCGGAGAACGACACCGACGACGGACGGCGGCAGAATCGACGCGTCGAGCTGGTGGTGCAGCCGAACGTCGAGGAAATGCTGAACCTCAACAGCCTCACCGCCGCCGAATGAGCGTCCGGCGGGCCGCGGTCGTCGACATCGGGACCAACTCGGTTCTCCTCACCATCGCGGCCAGGACGACGCTGCCCGCCGATCCGGAGGGCGCTCCCCCCTCGACCCCTCGAGGGTCCGAGGACCCCGCGGCAGCGCCGCGCTCCGTCGTGGAGCGCGTCGTGGAGCCCGTCCTCGAGCGCGCCACCATCACGCGCCTCGGGGAAGGCGTGGACGCCACCCGAAAGCTCTCCCCCGCCGCCGTCGACCGTACTCTCGAGTGCCTCCGGGACTACGGCGCGCGCATCCGCGAGGCGGGGGTGGACGTCATCGCCCTCGTGGGCACCAGCGCGCTGCGGGACGCCCAGGGCGGCGAGGCCTTCATGGCCCGGGCGGCGGAGCTCATCGGGGCGCCCCTGGAGGTCATCAGCGGGCAGCGGGAGGCCGAGCTGACGTTCCGCGGGGCCCTCAGCGGCCTGGACGTCCGGGGCCCCGTCACCGTGTTCGACATCGGCGGCGGCTCCACGGAGATCATCTCCGGTGACGCGCCCCTCCCGGGGGCCCTCCGGGCGAACCCCGGCGGCCCCCGAGCGGGCGCTCCGACCTTGCGGGCTTCGTTCAGCTTCGACGTCGGCAGCGTGCGCCTGACCGAGCGCCACGTGCGGACCGATCCTCCCCGCGCGAGTGAGCTGGACGCCCTGCGCAAGGACATCCGCGCCCTGCTGAGCACGGCACCGCCGGCCCTCGCCACCCTGTTTCGTGCCCCCACCGACGCAGAAGGCGCCGCAGCACAGGGCGCCGCAGCACAGGGCGCCGCAGCACAGGGCGCCGCAGCAGAGGGCACGGATGCGGAAGACCTTCCCAGGCCCCCGTCCAGCCATGCCCGCTCGGCAGCGGCCCCCCCGACGGTCGTCGGCGTGGCAGGGACCGTGACCACCCTCGCCGCCGTCGAGCTCGGGCTCGAGCACTACGACCCGACGCGGGTCCACGGCGCCACCCTCTCCGCCGAGAGCATCGACGGGCTGGTCACGCGCCTCGCCTCCCTGCCCCTGGCGGAGCGCCAGAAGTTGCCGGGGCTCGAGCCGCGGCGCGCCGACGTCATCGTCGCCGGTGCGGTGCTCTGCTCGGAGGTGCTGCGGGCGCTGGGTGCCCCCCGGCTCGTCGTCTCGGACCGCGGCGTGCGCTGGGGCCTCCTGGACGAGCTGCTGTTCCCCTGAGCCGTCGTGCTCACCGCCGGGTGCCCGTCGCGCTCACCGTCAGGCGACGCGCCGGGACCTGGATGCCCTGGGCCCGTGTGGGGAGGTCCGTCCCCCGCTCTCCCCCGATGCCCCGCAGAGAGCCCCGCACAGGGCGCGAGCGGGCCGCGAGCTCCGAGCCGATCCTCGTCGGGGACGGGTAACCGGGACAGAGAGCGCGAGCGGCCCCCGCACGACGTCGCGAGGGGGCGCACGGACGGACACGGACGCCGCGCGCACGAGACCCGACGGGCCCGGTGTGGAGCGCTCCCGCCGCCCGGAATTTCGGTGCGCGCCGCCCCGATCGATGGCTCCGTGACTACCGCGTGACCGCCGCGTGACCGCCGCGGTGACCGGCGCGGTGACCGGCGCGCGCGGTGCTCTGCCTTCGGAAATGCCCCCTCGCACCACGCCCTGGAGTGCGGCTCGGGCGCCGGCCAGAGCGGCGCTCGATGCGAGGCCTGCGAGCGCTCTTCCCCTTGAAAACGGCTGCGGATCGCGCCGCCGCCGATCAGCCGCGCCCCGCGAAAAGCCCGGCTCGCGCCCCGCGAAAAGCCGACCTCGCACCCTCCGAAGCGCCGCTCCACGCCACGCGGCGGACGGCGCGCGTGCAGGCTCACGGGACAACCGGCTCGGTAGGTGTCACACTGAAGGCACGGCCGGCGGCGAGCATCGATAAGCCGGAAGTTGACACATCGCCCTCTTCTGACTACAGTGCTGCGCCTGGCGACCCCTGTCCAGAATCTGCCCCTCCGAGTTTTCGGCGCGGGTAGCCCTCGCCCCCATCGATGATGGGGTTCTTCACCGGGCTCTTGGGGAAGGTCGCCGTCGACTCGATATCCAACCGAACCGACTCTTCATAGAACGGCCCGTCATCGCAGTCCACACCGCGCGTCGGCGCCGCAGAGGGCTCGCAATCTCGGCCCGCTTACCCAGCACCGATCACGGAGTTGGGGCCCGTCGACCCACTCGGCGCTCGTACTTGGACCCTTGGATGACCCTGATTGAGCAGATTCGCCCGATTGAGCCGTACGCCGGCCTGGATCGAAGAGCTCGAGCAGGATCGCAGCAGAGAGTGAGTCAGCGGGCCAATTTTTTTGGAATGAACCTCCTCCCTCATCCGTTGTCAGCGTGCCCATCGGAGGTCCAGAGCGTGCTCCGCTCACGGGCGACCGAAGCCAGGAGCGCGTCCCGCTCTAGGCGATGTAGTGCACGCAGGAGAGGGTGAGTTCGAAGTGTGCGTCACGGCCGTCCCCCGGCGCGCTTCCGACAACGGAGCGCTCCAACGGTCGTCAACAAGGAGACATCATGCAGGCAAGCCAGGAAGTTGAATTCAAGGTCGGCGACAAGGCTGTCTATCCCGCCCAAGGTGTTGCTGAGGTCATCAGCATCGACGAGAAAGACATCGCCGGAAGCACCCAGCGGTTCTACGTGCTCCGTATCCTGGATACGGACCGCAAGATCATGGTGCCCGTTGCCAATGCCGACGCCGTTGGCTTGCGTCAGGTGATCAGCGAGCAGGAGATCCGTGAGATCTTCGATATCTTGAAGGAGCGCACGATCGGCTTCGATACCCAGACGTGGAATCGGCGCTATCGCGGCTTCATGGACAAGATCAAGACGGGGTCGATCTACGACGTCGCCGAGGTCTTGCGTGATCTCTATCGCTTGAAGGCCAACAAGCAGCTGTCCTTCGGCGAGCGCCGCATGCTCGACACGGCGCGCTCCTTGATCGTCAAGGAGATCGCGATCGCCCGCGAGCAGACGGAAGACGACGTGAAGGACGAGATCGAAGCGATCTTCTTCTCGAACTGACCCGGCCCCCCGGAATCTCAGCGTTCCCCCTCGGGAATGGCGTACGCGCAGCTCACCTCGAGCTGCGCGTCGTCGTTTTGTGACCGCCGCTGCCCGGCCCGAGCCAGCTCGTGAAGCGGGCAACCCCCGACGCGACGGGCGGCCTCCGCACGACCGCAACGCCGCACGACCGCAAGGTGCGCAAACGCCCTGCGCGCCGCGCGCCTGCAGCCGCCTTGCACACCGAGCAGCGAGCGCCCTGCCCGCCGCACGGCTGCG
>Ga0207873_1000963_pt1 | contig 29495 bp, 25 predicted proteins | sample BGWIniCompost_FD_187373 | JGI IMG/M metagenome (GOLD analysis project Ga0207873, IMG submission 187373) | Cellulose adapted compost microbial communities from Newby Island Compost Facility, Milpitas, CA, USA - BGW Initial Compost (SPAdes)... ...
TACACGGACCGCAACACCAGCACGGACCCGCCACCCGCCAAACCCGCCGCCTGAACCTGACCCGAAGCCCGGACGGGCCCGACCACACCTGCCCCGAACGAGACGGTTCGGGGCTTTCCCGCGCCGAGAGGCGCCACCCACACGCCACGACGGACAGCTTTCGACGTCAGAGCAACAGAAAACCCGCCTCCCAGCCGACTTGCGGCCAGGAAGCGGGTATTTCGTCAGCTCGAGTGCCTCTTTTTCGTTAGCACCCGCTGGTGGAGGTGCGGGGAGTCGAACCCCGGTCCGCTGAGCCATCCGCGTCGGCATCTCCGAGCGCAGCCATCAGCGAGCTTTCGGCCGAAGGGAAGCTGATGGCACAGACCCCGTCGGCCTATCCGGAATCGATCTTTGCCTACCGGTCCCGGACCCCGGCAAACGCATCCCGCTTGGCGACGCCCGACTCCGACGGGGCGGGAACCCGCCGGGCGGACGGGCTGCTACTGGGTGTTAATCAGGCAGCCAGTGCGAAGTTGTCTTCGGCACTTGTTGTTGGTACCGGCTTGATAACGGGGCATCCGGCGACCCCGGCTCGCTTCCGACGCTTCAACACCCAACGTCGAAACCAGTTCACCCCCTCGTATTCAGTTGTCACAACCAGCCTACCCGGTGGGGGTATTCCCGAAAAGGCCGTAACGCATCGCACCCTCCTGTGACCTGTTTTCCGAACCCAGCCAGCGAGACGGGGGAACGATGCGAGCTAGATGGACGATGATCGGGGCGTTGGCGGCAGTCGCCATCGCCCTCCCGGCCGCCGGACAGGAGGACCTGCCCGAGGATCTCCACCCCGCGGATCGGGTGCTCATCCACAGCTACAGCTCGGAAGCCATGCAGCTGCTGTGGGCGACGACGGACGAAACCACGACCGAGCCCTGCGAGATCGAAGAGGGGACCGTCTACACCTTCACGGAGGAGGAGGACGGTGTCGTGGTCCAGGCTGCCGACGGCGAAGTCCTGACCGACGGCTGCGCAGTGACGGCCACGGACGTCCAGGGGCCCAACGGGCAGGTGAACCACGGGACGGTGGTTTCGTCGTTCGTCAAGGCCCTGAGGGAAGCGGGGTATGAAGGAGGCGTCGGTTGCTACGTTCAGGCGATCGCCCGCACCGACTACGGCAAGGGTGATCAGCAGGTGAGGGTCCCCGACGCCAACACCGCATCCGAGGAAGTGAACGATCCGGAAGTCGAATTCACGATCACGGAGGTCGACTGCGGGGGAACCGAACCTGAGACCGAAGCCACCTCTGAGAGCCCGGCCGACTCCGGCGAGCCTGCGGCACCTCGAGCTGCGGGGAAGGGCAAGGGGAAGCCCGACTGGGCCGGGACACCCGGACCACCCCCGCATGCCAAGGGAAGGGGTCGGCGCTGATCCTTCGGCACCTCCCGAGCACCGAAGAGAGAAGGGCCGAGACTCTCGCTCTCGGCCCTTTCTCTGTCCACTCACCTGCAGAGGACTCGAGACAGTCGGCGGCAACACAACGCGGATCCGAACGAGCTTGCCCGCTTCGTCACGTCGGTGGCTTCCGGTGACCGACGAGACGGAGCGAAACCGACCGGTCCGAGTATCGGGCCCTCAGGGCCCGGAGAGAAGAGGGCCGAGACAATGTCCCGGCCCTCTTCCTCACGTGTCCTGACCGAAGTCAGGAGTCGAGAGCGCGCCAGCCGAGCGCCCTCAACAGGAACGAAGCCGCTTGCTGGCGGGTGACCGGGTCGTCCGGGCAGAACCGGTCGTTCGTAGGCGGGTTGCATCCCGCGGTGATCCCGGCCGCGGCCAACCGGTTGATGTCCTGCTCGTGCACGCTGTTCTCGTCGTCCACGAAGGCGTCGTCGCTTCCGCCTTCGGTGAGACCCAGAGCCCGCACCATGAACGACGCCCACTGCGCCCGGGTGACCGAATCCTCCGGGCAGTAGTTGTCGTTCGTAGGCGGGTTGCAGCCCACCGTCAGCCCCACTGCGGCGATGGCATCGATGTCTCCCTCGAACGTGGTGCCATCGTCATCGGTGAAGGCGTCTTCGCTACTCGCCCTCAGGTTCAGCGCCCGGTTGAAGAACGCTGCCGCCTGACCACGCGTGAAGACATCCGTCGGGCAATACTGGTCGTTCGCCGGCGGATTACAGCCGCGGGTGATCCCGGCGGCGGCGATCACCTCGATGTCCGCCTCGTGCACACTGCCGTCGTCGTCCGTGAACACACTCCCCGCTTCGGCTCGGGCCAACCCCTCGGTCTGCCCGCGGATCTCACCGCCCGGATTCGCAATCGTGTGGACGTTGACATAGGCGGTGCCGGCCCGGAGGTGATCGATGAGCGTGTCCATCTCCCCGTCGAAGACGTTGGCGGTGGGCAGCAGGTCCGCTTCGGTGATCGTCCCCTGGGCGAGGATACCGTCGACGTTCACTCCTGCGGGCTCGGGCCCGAAGAGGAACACCGCCACAGGCCCGTTGACACCCGCCGGCCCGATGTGGATGTGGGCCATGATGGTGTCGACCAACCCGTAGGTGATCAGCGTGTAGTTGATCGCGTCCTGAGACGGAGCGATCGACAGCGCGGCGATGCCCGTGCCATCGGTCGCAACGGCCGGAACCTCGTTCGCTCCCGACAAGGAGGCGGACAGGTTGAACGCCGCCGGGGCGAGTTGGCCCCTCATCTCTCCGCCCGGATTCGTCGTGGTGTGGACGTTGACGTAGGCCCCACCCGTCCGAATCGACTCGACGAGCTGAGCCATGGTGTCTACGCCGGTCATCGGCAGCAGATCGGCCTCGGTGATCGTTCCCTCGGCGAGGAGGCCGTCGGATGCGACACCTGGATCCACCGGGCCGAACAGGAACACCACCGGCGGCCCGTTCTCCCCCGGCGCCCCGACGTGAATGTGGGCCATGATCACGTCGTCGAGGCCGCTCACGTAGAGGCGGTAGTCGATCGAATCCCCGTCCTCCGATATCTCGACGGCGACGTAACCCGACCCGTTCGTAGTGACCGCCGGTACTTCCTCGTCGCCCGTCAGGCGGGCATCGAATGCGCCGCCGGCGGCGAAGTGTGAATCGGCGGCGGCGGGCCCTCCCAGCGCGCCTACAAGCGCCAACACGATCGCGAGGATGGCTGGTCTTCGCATGTCTCCCTCCCAAGGTCGACAGATGCGGCCCGAGCCGAACTGTCCCGGCTCACACGGTGGCCACACGTCGAACCATTACGGAGGCGAGGCCTGTTCGGTTCGCGTCAGCGGAAGCGGCGGCGAGCGCGCTCCATCTCGCGCTCGTGCTCGCGCTTTTTGAGGTCGGCACGCTTGTCGATCGTGCGCTTGCCTCGGCCGAGTCCGATCTGGACCTTTGCTTTGCCGTCTTTGAAGTAGAGGCGCATCGGGACGAGCGTCAGGCCCTTCTCGGCCAGGGAACCGGCGATGCGGTCTATCTCCCGCCGGTGGAGCAGCAGCTTGCGGCTCCGCTCGGGATCGTGCCCTCCCAGGCGGGCGAACGAGTAGGGGGCGATATAGGCGCCGACGAGCCAGACCTCCCCATCACGGATGTAGGCGAAGCTGTCCTTCAGGTTGGCTTTCCCGGCCCGCAGGCTCTTCACCTCGGAGCCGGTGAGGACGAGTCCCGCCTCGAACTCGTCGATGATCTCGTAATCGTGTCGCGCCCGACGGTTCGTAGCGACGACCTTGATGTCGGCCACCGTCAGCCCCCCACGTAGCCGCCGGGGTCGACCGGCGTCCCGTTGACTCTCACTTCGAAGTGGAGATGGGGCCCGGTGCAATACCCGGTGCAGCCGACATAGCCGACCACCTGACCCTGGGCCACCTGCTGCCCGGCCGACACCGCCATCGAGGACTGATGTGCGTACAGGGTGGCCAATCCGCCACCGTGGTCGATCACGACCGCGTTGCCGTAGCCTCCTCGCACCCCGGCGGACACCACCACGCCGTCGCCTGCAGCGTGAATCGGCGAGCCGGCGCTGGCGCTCATGTCCCAGCCGGTGTGCATGCGCCTCGTGCCGAAGATCGGATGGACCCTATAGCCGAAGCCAGAGCTGACACCCCCGGGGACGGGTCGGATGAGCGGCCCGCCGGGCCCGGCACTGGTCGACCCAAGGGCGGCGAGTTCCTTCTCAAGGGCAGCAGCGTCCGCCTCGAGGCCTTCCTTGTGCTCCTCGAAATGGGCAATCTCGGCGTTGAGGGAGGCGACCAGTGCCTCCGCCGCTTCCGCCTCGGCCGCGTATTGGGCGCGAAGGCTGTCGACTCGGGCGACCTCGGCTTCCTGTGTCTCCCGCTGCTTGGCGAGCTCAGCCAGCAACCGTTCCTGTTCCTTGCGTTGCTCATCGAGGATCTCCTGCTGGCGCTGCTCCTCCGCCTCGAGCACGTCGAGCTGGCGAAGCAGCTGGCTCGAGTCGCCACGGGCACCGTCGACGTAGGCCAGCCCGACCGCGGCCTCCTCGGCATTGGCAAAGCTGAGCACCCGGGCGGGTGCCGTGGTGGCGTTCATGTACATCTCGACCACCTGGCGCGAGAGCGCGTTCCGGGTGTCCTCCTCCTTGAGCCGGGTGGTGGCGAGCATCGACTCGAAGTGATCCAGCATCCGCGTCACCGCGGCGAGCTCTTCTTCCCCGGCCGCGATCTCGGCGTTGATGGAAGCCAGGACCCCCTCCGCCTGACGGAGCTCGGCCGTCACCTCGTCGAGCCGCGCCTTGGTGGCGAGGACTTGCTCGGCCGCCTGGGTGCGGGCGGAGCGCGCCTGTTCGATCTGGGCGGTGAGACTCTCGATCTGGCGGTTCAGCTCTTCGAGCTCCGCCTGGCTTGCTCCCGAAGCAGCACCTGCGAGGAGGACCAGCGTGAGGACAGCTGCGCCGAACGTCAAAAGTCGGCGCATCGTCACACCGGCTCTAGCGCCCGCCTCACGCCGGCGGGGCGCCCGCCATCGGCTTCACGGAGATAGCGGCTCAATCCCAGAAGGGATCCGAGCACTCCGGCAGCCGCCCCGAACAACAAGAACACGACTCCCCAGCGCAGGAAGAACGCGTTCGGTATCTGCAAGTTGACGAGTTGAATTCCTTCGGCGGCCCCCGCCAGGTTGCGACCCGCGACCCACACCGCGAACACCGCCAGGGCCGCGCCGACCAGGCCCTCGATGAGGCCCTCGAGCAGGAACGGCACGCGAATGAACCAGTTGGAAGCGCCGACGAGCTTCATGATCGACACTTCGTCACGACGGGCGTAGATGGCGAGGCGAATCGTGTTGGCGATGAGGATCATCGCCGACACGCCGAGCACGATCGACAAGCCGATGCCGAGCAGGTTGAGGACCCGGGACACCGCCGATATCTGCTCTATCTCCTGAGCAGCAGAGGAGATCCGGTTGATCAGCTGGGGATACTGCTGGAGGCGAAACTCGACCTGCTCGTAGAGCTCGATGTCGGCCAACTCGATCCTGATGGACGTGGGCAGGGCAGAGGGGTTCTGCAGCGCCTCGATCATCTCCGGGTTGTTCCCGAAGAGGTCGAGGTATTCCTCGTAGGCGGCGGTTTTGTCCACGTAGTAGGCGTTGGCCACTTCCTCCCACTGCATGACTTCGTTGAGGAGGTTCTGGTGGGCGTCGGCAGGGACCCCATCCCGGCCGGCGTCGTTGAGCCAGACGATCAAGTGGACGCCCTGCTGCCAGGCGATCGTGTTGATCCGCACCAGCTCGTTGACGGCCAGAGCGGAGAAGGCCAGCCCGAGGGAGATGAACACGGCGAGCACCGCGCCAGTCACGACGAGGATGTTGCGGCGCAGATTGACCAGCGCCTCCCGGAGCATGAAGGCGACGCGGCTCACTGCTCCCCCACCGTCTCGTAACGGCCCGCCATCTCGTCGCGGATCACCACGCCGTTCGAGAGCTGGACGACCCGCCGCTGCATGGCGTCGACGATGGCGTGGTCGTGGGTGGCCATCACCACGGTCGTCCCCGTCCGGTTGATGCGGTCCAAGAGCTTCATGATCCCGACCGAGGTGGCGGGGTCCAGGTTTCCGGTTGGCTCATCGCAGAGCATGATCGGCGGCCGGTTGACGAAGGCCCGGGCAATCGACACGCGCTGCTGCTCGCCACCCGACAACTGGCGCGGATAACGCTCGGCCTTGTCGGCGAGGCCCACCAGATCGAGGACCTGCTCGACCTGTGGTCCGATCACCGACCGGGGCCGGCCCAGCACCTCCAAAGCGAACGCAACGTTCTCGAAAACCGTCTTGTTGGGCAGGAGCTTGAAGTCCTGGAACACGGTGCCGATCGAGCGACGGAGGAACGGCACCTTCCAGGCGGGGAGGGAGGTGATGTCTTTGCCGGCGACGTAGATGGTGCCGCGGGTGACGGCCTCCTCACGGAGCATCAGCCGGATCAGGGTGGACTTGCCCGAACCGGATGGGCCCACGAGAAAGACGAACTCGCCTTTGGGAATGTCGAGGGACACGTCGCGTACCGCGACGGTGCCACCCTCATAGACCTTTGTTACGTCCTCGAGTCGGATCATGGCGGGAAACCTCAGTCTGCCAGACCACCCTGGCACGGCGGGGGATTACGGAACGGTACTACTCAGGGCCGCATATCCCTAGCCCACGTCCGGCTCAGATCCGGTCCATTTACCCCAAGGCTCGCCTGTGTCCAGGTCGGGTGCCGGCGTCCATCGACGAATGTCGAAGTGTGGTTGACTCGATGGAACGGATCGATGAGGCAAGCAGATCGGGTCGAGTCCCCGCGCCGGGGCGAACCCCCGCGATGGCGCGGCAAGAGGTCCACCATCCCGCTCCTGGTGGTGGGCTCCATCGTCGCCGTCGGCGCGCTGGTCCGCGCCCAACTCCTCGACCAGGTGATACGTCGCGACGAGGCCCAGACCTATCTCCAGTTCGCCGGCAGCTTCACGGCGGCGCTCACGGACTACTCGCAGCCGAACAACCACATCCTCCATTCGATCCTGGTGAGAGTCTCGACCCTGTTGGCGGGGGGCGAGCCGTGGGCCATCCGCCTCCCTGCCTACCTCGCCGGCGTGGCCTTGATCGGTGTCGTCTACTGGTGGGTGTCGTCGACTGCCGGAAGGAGGGCTGGATACGTCGCCGCCGCCCTGGTCGCCGGGTCGTCGGTTCTGATCGAGTATTCGACGATCGCCCGCGGCTACACGATGATCGCGGTGGCGTTCGTCGCCCTCCTCGAGATCAGCCGTCGGCTACTGATCCGCGACACACCTCGTCTGTGGACGGCTTGGGTGCTGGTAGCACTGCTCGGCTTCGTCACGGTCCCCGTCTTCGCCCTGCCTTTCGCCGGCGTGGCGGGGTGGTTCACCTTCAACGTTGTCGCTGATCTGGGTTTCACCCCTCGCCGGACGTTGCTTCTCCGGGGAGGCGGGGCCGTCGCCGTTGTGGGAGCTTTGACGGCCGTGGCCTATCTGCCGGCGGTCGCCGCCAATGGGTTCGATGCGATCGTGGCCAACGACTTCGTTCGAGGCCTGAGCTGGGGTGATCTGCCGCAGCTCTGGAAGGCAGGGCTCGTGGATCTCGAGAAATGGCTCCTCCGGGATTGGTACGTCGTCCTGGCCTATCCCGTTCTGGCAACGGTGGCGGCTCTACACGGACCAGCGAAGGCCGACCGCCTCTTTTCGCCGGCGCTGGTGCTCGTTGGACCTGCGCTGCTGGTGGTGGTGCAACGCTTGGCTCCGCCGGAACGCATCTGGTTGTTCCTCTGGCCGCTGACCCTCGGGCTCGTCGGCATCGGGGCGCGATCGGTGCTCGACCGAATCCCGCGCCTCGGCAGCAAAGGCTGGCTGGTGGGCGCCGCCGCGGCGATCCTCGCCGTGGTCATGGGCTGGAGGGTCCTCTCCACCGACCAAGTGATCCTGTCGCGGGAGGCCGGGATATTCCGCGACGGCCCCGAGGTAGCGGATTGGCTGGTACCGCGGCTGGAAACGGATGACCGGGTCGTCGTGGAGAGCCACCCCCGGTGGGTGCTCGCCTACTACCTGAACCGGCATCCGGTCGGGACTGCCAATCTGGCACGCGACTATGCAAACGCCGAGCGGCTCTTCGTGGTGGTCTACCGCCCCCGCAGCCAGGAGCTGCCTTCGGTGCTGGCAGAGGCCCACGTCCGAACAGACGAGTTCACGGCTCCTGATCGTGTCGCCCGGATGGACGAAACGGAGATCTTCCTGGCGGAGCGTCAGAACTGACTGATCAGTTCTGCTCGGCGGTGGCGCGACGCCACCGGAGGTACGCCTCGACGAAGGGCATCAGGTCACCGTCGAGCACCGCCTGCACGTTGCCCACCTCGAGGTCGGTGCGCAGATCCTTCACCATCTGATACGGCTGGAGGACATAGGACCGGATCTGACGGCCCCATGCCGCCTCGCCCTGCTCTCCCCGGATCGAGTCGAGGTGCTCACGGTGCTCCTGACGGGCGAGCTCGGCCAGCCGGGCCTTGAGGATGGCCATAGCTCGGTTCTTGTTCTGGAGCTGGGACCGCTCGTTCTGGCACTGGACGACGATCCCGGTCGGCAGATGGGTTATTCGCACGGCGGAGTCGGTCTTATTGACGTGCTGCCCCCCGGCCCCCTGGGCCCGGTACGTGTCGATGCGCAGGTCTTCGTCGCGGATGTCGATTTCGGTGTCGTTCTCCAACTCTGGGATCACATCGACCGCGGCAAACGACGTGTGGCGGCGAGCGTTGCTGTCGAACGGGCTGATCCTCACCAAGCGGTGGACCCCGCGCTCGCCTTCGAGCATCCCGTAGGCGCGGTGGCCGCGGACGGTGAGGGTGGCGGACTTGATGCCCGCCTCCTCCCCTTCGGTCCAGTCTTCGACCGTGACATCCATCCCTTGATCGGAGAGAAACCGCTGATACATCCGCACGAGCATCTCCGCCCAGTCCTGGGCGTCGACCCCTCCCGAGCCGGCATGCACCGTGAGAATTGCGTTCTCCTCGTCGTACTCCTCGAAGAACAGGGATTCGAGCTCCAGGCGGTCGAGCTCCGCCGACACCCGCCTCAGCTCCTCCTCGGCTTCGGCCCGGCTGGCTTCGTCGCCGGCCTCGGCGGCGAGCTCGGCCAGCACCTCGGCATCCTCGATGGCCTGTTCGAGCGAGTTGACGCGCTCGAACAAGCCCTCGTAGTTGGCGAGTCTCTGGGTCACCTGTCGGGCGGTGTCGGGGTCGTCCCACAGTCCGGGGGAAGCCGCTTTGGCCCGGAGGTCCTGAAGCTCGACCTCCTTGTTCTCGAGGTCGAGGAACTTGCGCGCCGCTTCGAGTCGCTCGCGCAATGACTCTGCGGTGGGGACAGTCAGTTCAGCCATGGAGGGGATTCAGGCTACGGCGCCGTGGCACTTCTTGTATTTCTTGCCGCTCCCGCAAGGGCAGGGGTCGTTGCGCCCCACCTTCTCCGTCGTCACGGGCTCGCGTCGCTGTGGAACGGAAGCGGGCACCGCGGCCTTCGGAGGAGCGGCCGACGTCACCGTCGTGGCGGTGACCGGATCGGACTCCTTGGCGAGCTGGATGCGGAACAGATATCGGACCGCATCGCGCTTCACGGCGTCGACCATGTCCTGGAACATGTCGTACGCCTCCCGCTGGTATTCGCTCAGCGGGTCGCGTTGGCCCATCGCCCGCAGGCCGATACCGGCCCGCAGGTAGTCCATGTCGGCCAGGTGGTCTCGCCACTTGTTGTCGATCACCGACAGCAGCACGGACCTCTCGACTTGGCGCAGCACGTCGGAGCCGAATTCCTTTTCCCGCTGCTCGTAGAGGGCGAGCGCCTCCTCGACGGCCGCGTCGGCGAGTTCACTCGCGGCGGGCTGGCGATCGAAGGATTCCGGCCCGAGCTCGGTGGGATAGATATTCGATAGCTCTTTTCTCAGCTCATCCCAGTCCCAGTCGCGGTGGTCGCCTTCGCCGATCACCTCGGCGACGGTCTCGGACACCGCGTATTCGATCCACTCCTCGACGAAGTCCTGGTCGAGGTCTCCCTCGAGGATCGAACGGCGCCAGTCGTAGACCACCTCGCGCTGGCGGTTCATCACTTCGTCGTATTTCAGGACGTTCTTTCGGATCTCGAAGTTCTGTGACTCGACCTGTCGCTGCGCCCGCTCGACGGCGCCCGTCACCCACTTGTGCTCGATGGGCATGTCGTCGGGGATGCGGAGCCGGTCCATGATCATCTCGACCCGCTCTCCCTGGAACCGTCTCATCAGCTCGTCGTGGAGGGACAGGTAGAAACGGGACTCACCGGGGTCACCCTGACGGCCCGAACGGCCACGCAACTGGTTGTCGATGCGGCGGGATTCGTGGCGTTCGGTGCCGATCACGTAGAGGCCACCCGCCTCGAGGACCTTCTGGCGGTCGGGCTCGATCTGGGCGGCGTACTTCTCCTTCAACTCGGCGAGGCGGGACTCGTACTCGGGATGTCCGGGTTCGATCCCTTCCTTCTTCAGATCGGCCTTGGCGAGACCCTCCGGGTTGCCTCCCAGCATGATGTCGACACCTCGACCGGCCATGTTGGTGGCCACGGTCACAGCGCCCGGACGGCCCGCCTGGGCGATGATCTCGGCCTCACGGGCGTGCTGCTTGGCGTTGAGGACCTCGTGGGGGATGCCCCGTTTCGTGAGCAGCCGAGACAGCAGCTCTGACTTCTCGATCGAGACGGTGCCCAACAGGACCGGCTGGCCCTTGGCATGGCGCTCGGCGACGTCGTCCACCACCGCGGCGTACTTGGCCTCCTCGGTCTTGTAGACGAGGTCCGGCTGGTCGACACGGGCGACCGGCTTGTTGGTGGGCACGACCAGCACCTCGAGCCCGTAGATCTGGGCTAGCTCGGCGGCCTCGGTCTCGGCGGTACCGGTCATGCCGGCCAGCTTTTCGTAGAGGCGGAAGAAGTTCTGGAGGGTGATCGTCGCGAGAGTCTGGTTCTCGGACTTGATCGGGACACCCTCCTTGGCCTCGATCGCCTGATGGAGGCCCTCGGAGTAGCGGCGGCCCTCGAGGATCCGGCCGGTGAACTCGTCGACGATCTTCACCTCTCCGTGGTCGACGATGTACTCGACGTCCCGGTGGTACAGCTCCTTGGCCTTCAGCGCCGACTCGAGGTGGTGGACGAGATCCACGGCGGCATAGTCGTAGAGGTTTTCGACCCCCACAGCCCGCTCGACAGCGGCGACGCCCTCTTCGGTGACGAGCACCTGACGCTTCTTTTCGTCGACCTCGTAGTGGATGCCGTTCTGGAGCCGGGCGGCGATCCGGGCGAAGTCCTTGTACCACTTGGCAGAGTCGGCCATCCGGCCGGAGATGATGAGGGGTGTCCTCGCCTCGTCGATGAGGATCGAGTCGACTTCGTCGATGATGGCGAAGTGGTGGCCGCGCTGGACCATGTCCTGCTTGCGCATGGCCATGTTGTCGCGCAGGTAGTCGAAGCCGAACTCGTTGTTGGTGCCGTAGGTGATGTCGGCGGCGTAGGCGGGGCGTCGCTCATCGGGAGTCATGCCGGATTGGATGAGCCCGACCGTCAACCCGAGAAAGCGGTGGATGGCGCCCATCCACTCGGCGTCACGGGAAGCGAGATAGTCGTTGACGGTGACGACGTGGACGCCTTTGCCTTCGAGGGCATTGAGGTAGGCGGGCATCGTCGAAACGAGCGTCTTGCCCTCACCGGTCTTCATCTCGGCGACCATGCCGGCGTGGAGGGCGGCGGCGCCGATGATCTGGACGTCGAAGGGCCGCTGACCGAGGACGCGTTTGGCTGCCTCGCGAACGGTGGCGAACGCCTCGACCTGGATGTCGTCGAGCGTGGCACCGTTGGCGAGCCGCTCGCGGAACTCGACCGTCTTTCTGGCGAGGGCGTCGTCGTCGAGAGCTTCGAACTCGGGTTCGGCGGCGTTGACGGCGTCGACGATCCCCTGGAAGGTCTTGAGGTTCCGCCCCTCGCCCATGTTGAGGAGCTTGGAGAAGAGGGACATCGAACTGTGAGTCTACCGGACGCCTCCGAGTAGCCCTAGGGCCTCGCGCTATCCGGTACCTAGGTGGTAGGTGGTGAGTGGTAGGTCATTGTCAGCGAACCAGTGAGCTACTCGCGACCTACGACCTACCACTTACCACTCGCGACCGGCTTGACGAGAGAGCGGGCTACGCGTCGATGAGGCCTTCGCGGATCGCGAAGAGGACGGCATCGTGGCGGGACCCGAGGCCGGTTTTGTCGAGGATGTTGCGGATGTGGTTCTTGACCGTGTTCTCGGAGATGAAGAGCTTCTCCGAGATCTCCTTGGAGGTGAGCCCCTCGGCGACCTCCTTCAGGATCTCGATCTCTCGCCCGGTCAGGGTGGGCTGGCGCGTGACGGCTACATCGCGCGTGCGCAACATGCGGGCTACGACTTCGAACAGCTTGGCCGCCATCTCCGGAGACGTGCCCGCTCCCCCCGCTTCGATGTCGCGCAGCGCCGACACCAGGCGCTCGAGAGGGGTGTCTTTGGTGTAGTAGCCGCGGGCTCCGGCCTTGATGGCCGCCAGGAGGTCTTCGCTCGACTCGGAGGAAGTCAGGAGGACCACCGCCGATTTCGGCGACTCCTGATTTATCGCCGCCACCACTTCCAGTCCCGACATGCCGGGCATGAGGACGTCGAGGAGGACGATGTCGGGCTGGTGCTCCTTGGCGAGCGAGATCGCCGACATGGCATCGGCCGCGGTGGCTATCACCTCGAAGCCTTCTTCCTTCACGGCCGCTGCCAGGGCGGCGCGAAACAACTCTGCGTCGTCGACGATCAGGACCGTGCTCATGTGGTTCTCCCCCTCCGCCGTGATCGGGGGCGGTTCACACGGCGGGAAGCGTTTTCCGTGCGGGTGGTTGGTGACATCTCTCGTTACCTGGCAGGCGGGGCGAAGATCGCTTAATCATCGGCCGGTCCGGACAGCCTTTGAAGTGGCATTTGTCCCGCGCAGTGCGGACACTAGTCACTTCGCGAGTCGATCTCCTGATCCGGGCCCCTGGCCGAAAGACTCATTCCCGACCTGAGGGATGTCGTCGCCGTGATCGCTCCCATGACCCGCGGGAAGAGGCGGGCCGCCGCCGCCAACGTGGAGCCCGTGGTGACGACGTCGTCGACCAGGAGGACTGGCTCGACGACCGGCCGGCGGAGCCTGAAGGCAGGCGCGAATCCATGTGCTCTGCCGGCCCGGACCCTTCCCCAGAGTGGCGCCCAGAGAGCGCGAACGACAGGCCGGCCCGTCAGGCGGGCCAGTGCGGAGGCGAGCTCGAGGGCAGGGTCGATTCCGTAACGGAGGCGGCGCCAGCCAACACGAGGCACCGGGACCAGCACGGCGTCATCGTCGACCGCCTCTGCCATCGCCTCGGCGAGAACGGCAGCGGCTGCCACCACGCCTCGGTACTTCAGATGGTGGACGAGGGCACGGGCGGTTGCTTGGTGGCGGTAGGCGGGCGAGATCACTCCGAGCGAAGGCAGATACTGCTGGGGTGCACGCCGCAGGTCGCGCCGACACTGGGCGCAGAGCGGGGACTCGCCCAGTCGCTGGCACGTGAGACAGATCACGCCGGCAACTTAACCGAGGTCAGTGACAACCTGGACGGCGCCGGCTCAGGCGGTCCCCTCCTGCCAGCTGGCCAGGTAGGCGCGCTGCTCCTCGGTGAGCTGTTCGAGGCCGCCCCCGAGCCGGGCCAGCTTTATCGAAGCCACCTCTCGGTCGATCTCCTCGGGCAGTGTGTAGATGCGCGGCTCCAGGTTCTCGCGGTTCTTGACGAGCCATTCAGCTGCGAGGGCCTGGTTGGTGAAGGACATGTCCATCACGTCGGCGGGGTGGCCCTCGGCGGCACCGAGGTTGACCAGCCGGCCCTCGGCGGCGACCAGGATTCGCCGCCCGTCCTCCAACTCGAACTCCTCCAGGTTGTCCCGGACGAGCCGCCGCTCGACGGACATGAGCCGCAGAGCCTCCAGATCGATCTCGATGTCGAAGTGGCCGGCGTTGGCGAGGATCACCCCGTCCTTCATCCTCTCGAAGTGGCGCCGACGCAGAACGTGCTTGTTCCCGGTGACCGTGATGAAGACGTCGCCGATGGCGGCTGCGTCGTCGGCGGTCAGCACCTGGTGGCCGTTCATCGCCGCCTCCAGCGCCCGGATCGGGTCGACTTCCACGACGACGACGTTGGCGCCCATCCCGTCGGCGCGAGCCGCCACCCCCCGACCGCAGTCGCCGTAGCCGACAACGACGACCGTCTGACCGGCGAGAAGGATGTTGGAGGCGCGGATGATCCCGTCGAGCGACGACTGGCCGGTCCCGAAGTGATTGTCGAACAGGTGCTTGGTCGCCGAATCGTTGACTGCAACGACCGGCACACGAAGCGTCCCGTCGGCTGCCATCGCCCGCAGACGGATCACGCCTGTCGTGGTCTCTTCGGTCGAGCCGATCACCTCCAGATCCCGTCGTTCGGTGTGCAGGATCGTGGCGAGGTCGGCGCCGTCGTCCATCGTCACCGCCGGGGCGTGGTCGAGGGCGGCATGGATGTGCTTGTAGTAGGTGTCCGAGTCCTCGCCCCGGATGGCGAACACCGAGATCCCCTCGGCGACGAGAGCGGCTGCTACGTCGTCTTGGGTGGAGAGCGGGTTGGATGCGCAGAGAATCGGCTCGGCTCCACCGTCCCGGAGGGCCAGCATGAGGTTTGCGGTTTCGGCCGTCACGTGCAGGCAGGCGGCGACTACGTGACCTTCGAGCGGCCGCTCCTCTCGGAAACGCTCCCGCACGGTGGCGAGAACCTCCATGCGCCGGCCAGCCCAGGCGATCCTTCGGGCGCCGGCCTCGGCGAGGGACGGATCTGCGATGTCGTAGTTCATTGGCGTCCTTTCGGCCTCGCGGGGTAGTCACCGCCTCTCGGGTGTGTGAGGAGGGGTCCTATGCTTCGGTGAGTCCAATCATTGCGGAAAGAGGAGAAGGTGACGAACTCCGTCAGGCATGTCTCGAAACCTTGGGGCTCGGAGATGATCTGGGCGGAGACCGATCAATATGTCGGGAAGGTGATCCGAATCCACGCCGGTCATCGCCTGTCGCTCCAGCTCCACGAGGAAAAGGACGAGTCCATCCTGGTGACGAAGGGCAAGTTGCGCCTGCACACCGGCCCGGACGCCGACAGCGTCACGTCCCGAATCCTCGAACCGGGCGAGTCGGCTCACATCCCACCCGGTCTGGTCCACCGCTTCGAGGCCGTGGAGGACACCGAGCTGATCGAAGTCTCCACGCCGCAGCTGATGGACGTCGTCCGTCTGCAAGACGACTACGGCCGCGAAGGCACGAACGAGCCCTGATCGGAGCGGTTGCGGTTCACTGCCTTTCCGTGGCCTGCCCCACGAGCATGACGGGTATCCCGTCGACTATGGGATATCCCCTGCCGCAACGCGCACAGACGAGGCGGTCGACCTCCAAGCTGACTTCCCCGTGGTCGACGGGACACACCAAGAGCGCGAGTAGCTCTGGGTCGACCATCAGCCCTGAGCCTCGATGACGTCGCGGACCTGGGCCACCAGCTCGTCGACCGCCGTCTTGTCGGGCGCCTCCACGTTGAGGCGCAGCAACGGCTCGGTGTTCGAGGGACGCAGGTTGAACCAACGGTCCGGCCAGGAAACCGTCAGCCCGTCGAGGCGGTCCTGCTCCGCGTCGGCGAAGTGCGCTGCCACGGCCTCGATCGCCGCCGTCTGGTCACTGACACGGAAGTTGATCTCTCCCGAGGCCACGTATGGCTCGACTTCCGTCCGGATCTCTGACAGTGGCCGGCCATCCTCGGAGACCACCTGCAGCAGAACCAGCATGGCCAGCATGCCGGAGTCGGCCCGGAAGTTGTCGGCGAAGTAGTAGTGCCCTGAGTGCTCGCCACCGAAAACGGCACCGGTCTCGGCCATCACCTGCTTGATGAACGAATGGCCTACCCGTGAGCGGATCGGTCGTCCGCCGTGCGCCAGGATCGTCTCGGGCACGGCCCTCGAGGTGATCAGATTGTGGACGACGGCGGCCCCGGGGTTGCGGGCGAGGAACCACCTCGCCACGAGGGCGGTTACGGTCGACCCCGAGAGCGGTTGCGCCCGGTCGTCGACGAAGAACGCCCGGTCGGCGTCGCCGTCGAACGCTACGCCGAGATCGAGGTTCTCCCGTTCGACCAAGTCGATGAGGTCGACGAGGTTGGCGGGGTCGAGCGGATCGGCCGGGTGGTTAGGGAAGGTTCCGTCCGGCTCGAGATAGAGTCCGCTCAGGGAAGGAGGTATGCGATCGAAGATCCTCTCCAGGACCACTCCCGCCATCCCATTGCCGCCGTCCACACCCACCCGCAGCGGGCGAAACGCCTCGGGGTCGACGATCCCGAGTAGGTGGTCGACGTAACCAGGGATCGGGTCGAAAGCCGTGACCGTGCCGCGGCGGTCCGCCTCAGGAAGCGACGATTCGGCCAGGCGGCGGATGTCGACTAGCCCCGACTCAGCGCCGATGGGTGCCGCGCCCTGCCGACACAGCTTGATCCCGTTGTACTCCGGCGGGTTGTGGGAGGCGGTGATCATCGCCCCCGGCATCTGCCGGGCCCCGGCCACGTAGTAGACGATGTCGGTGGCGACTTCTCCCAGGTCGAGTACATCCACTCCGCGCGAGGTCGCTCCGTCGATGAAAGCCGCGGCGAGGCCGGGAGACGAGAGCCGGCAGTCTCGGCCGACTGCGACCACAGGAGCACCGACGAATTCGGCGAAGCCGGCACCGATCGCCCGCGCCGCTTCCTCGGTCAGCCCTCCCGGCTCCGTGCGGCCCCTGACGTCGTAGGCCTTGAAGATGGAACTGAAGTCGGCCATGCACGGGGATTCTATGCCCTCACCTCGACGGAGGATCCGGACAGGTTCAGTCCGGGATCGGAGATAGCGTGGCGAGCACACGACTCCCGGAGGAAGCATGATCGATTTCCAGGTCGTAATCGACTCGAACGATCCCCATCGCATCGTTCGCTTCTGGGCCGATGCGCTCGGCATGGAGATCGAAGACCACCACGATCAGGTCGTGGCGATGCTCGAGGCAGGACACGCCACCGAGGAAGACACAGTCACGATCGACGGCCGCAAGGCTTGGAAGGAGGGCGCGGCGTTGCGGGACCCGGAGGGGCGCCGGCCGAGGATCCTCTTCCAGCTCGTCCCGGAGCCGAAGACCGTGAAGAACCGGGTCCATCTCGACCTCCGGGTCGGCGAGAACCGCGAAGCGAAGATCGAGGAGCTGATCGCAGCCGGTGCCACCCGGCTGTGGGAAGGCCAACAGGGGCCGTTCACCTGGGTGACTCTCGCCGATCCCGAGGGAAACGAGTTCTGTGTGACCTGACTCGTCTCCGGATCGGACACCGGGCGTGAACCCATACACTGGCGCCCCGTGCCCACCTTCTCGATCGTCATCCCGGTCTACAACGAGGCGCGCTACATACCTGTCGGCCTGCCCCGCCTGCTCGCCGACCTGGACGCAGCCGAGCTCGATTGCCGCGTGCTGATCATCGAGAACGGCTCCACCGACGGAAGCGCGGCCGTAGCCGAGGAGGTGGCAGGCGACGCCCCCGTGGAGGTCCATTCCCTTCCGGTCGCCGACTACGGGGCGGCGATGTACGAGGGGTTCCGACGCGCCGACGGCGACTGGATCGTCAACTTCGACATCGACTACTTCTCTGTTCCGTTCCTCGAGTCGGTGTTGAAGCTGGCCGACGAGGCCGACCTCGTCATCGCCTCCAAGCGCGATCCGGCTTCCGAGGATCGGCGTCCATTGCTGCGCAGGCTCGCCACTGCGGTGTTCAACTTCCTCCTCCGGAGCCTGTTCGGCTCGTCGGTCTCGGACACCCACGGTATGAAGGCGTTCCGCCGTGACCTGGTGGCCGACCTGATCGAAGCTGTCGTGAGCCGTGAAGACCTCTTCGACACAGAGCTCGTGTTGCGCGCAGAGAGGAAGGGTTACCGGATCGTGGAGGTACCCGTGATCGTCGAGGAGTCGCGTCCGGCCCGGTCGATCCTCAAGCGGGTTCCGCGGACGCTGCGTGGGCTGTGGCGGATTCGCCGGATCCTCGGATCTTCCTGAGCCCCAGCCCGGCCAAACCTCCCAAGCCGATCACGGTCAACAGCCAGCCGACGATCTCGGGCCACTGGTTGCGGAACTCCAGCACGACTTCTTCCTGGGTGGGGACGACCACCATCAGCGAGGGAGCGGCGTGGTAGGGGCCTTCGGCACCCTCGGCCACCCAGTTCGGAAAGTAGGAGACCTTGACCAGGTGCGGCACACCGACCGCGGTGGTCTTGAAGCTCACCCGGTGGTCCTCGATCTCGACGTCAGTGACCGCTCCCTCGGTCGACTCGGGCAGCGGTGTGCGAGGCAGATCCGACAGGTCGTCTATGCGCGGCCAGTCCTCGGGTCCTTCTGCCGTCACCCAGTGATCGAGCAGGTCGAGGTCGTCGAACCACTCGAGGGCGACGTCGTTGAAAGTGGGCCCGGCGGAACCGGCACCAACCAGACTCAGCACCTTGTGGGTGATACCGCCGTCGGGTGCCTCGTATACGGCGGGCTGGAAGCTCGCCGGTTCGACGAGGGCCGGCGTCTCCACCATCTCGAAGATGGTGAATGGGGGCGACTCGGTGACATACCGCAACTCCGGCATCGAACGGGCTTTCTCGGCCGCCTCCTCGTTGTAGGCGACGTAGTAGCGGATCCCGTACAGCTCCATGTGGCGGACGCCCCGATCCATGGCGAAGTTGTGATATTCGAGACCGGGGACCGGGTTGGACGGGTTCACCGCCATTTCCCCGGCGAGGATGAAATGGAACGGTGTCGTCAGGCTCGACTCGAAGTAGAGACCTTCCATCGACGGGTGGGACCCCTGCGTCCAGTACGGGATGAGCATCGGCGACATCGGCGTGCCGTACTTGTTGAGCCCGTCGTCGCCGCTATCCGGCTCCCACACCACCCTTCCGGGCGGAAGTGTGGCCAGTGTTTCCATCAGGCCCTGATATTCGGCGAAAGGCTCCTTCGACTCGTAACCCTCGTAGTTCCACTTCGCCCACCCATCCACGAAGGACACACCCGCCAAAGCGCCGAGCGCCAGCACACCGGTTGCGGCGGCGACCACGAGCGATCGCACTCTGACGGGGCCCAGGTACAGGAAGGTGAGACCGAACAAGGCGATTGTGATCACGGCGATCACCCACGGCAACCACCTCGGGGCGTCCGGGTTCGAGAAGGCGAGAGCGACTGCCACGACTCCCATTGCTCCGAGCATCCCCCGCCCCCACCACATCGAGGCGCGCTCGGGGAGCCGCCGGATGATCCAACGGGCGACGAAGCCGACGGTGATGGCGGCGAGGAACGCGATCCCGAAGTACCAGTACGGCAGCAGGCGACCGTTCCAGAGCTTCCACCGGGGCTCGGTGAACACGTCAGGGAACGTCTCGTGGAGAAGAGACGGCAGGGGGTAGTAGATGACCGGGAGCAGCGTGAACGTGGCAATGGGGACGACCCGCGACGATCGGCGGGCGAGTATCACCGCCCCGGCGACAGCCAATGGCAAGAGCAGCCACAGCTCGGCGGGGAGTATCTCTTCCAGTTTCGAGAGTGGCGTCCAAGCCATGTCCGACGTGTAGCCGATCCTCATCAGGAGGGGCAGAGCCCAGAAGCCGGCGAGGGCAAACCCGCCGAGCCAGACGAGGACGGTGTTGAGGCCTCTACGCCAGAAGAGGACCGGGATCGAGGCGAGGACGACGACGATCGTCGTGATGATGTGGCACAGGGCGGTGAGGCCCAGGAACACCGCCGCCCAGACGAGGTAGCGGCGGTCGTCGCGAAGACCCCTGATCAGATTGCCGAGGTACAGGAGCGAGAAGGCGAACGACCAGGAGAACGAGAACTCCCCGGCGAGCGTCGAGGCGATGTTGCCCCCATAGATCGTGTAGCTCTCCATGAAGACGAACACGACTCCGGCCGCAGCGGCCACTACCGAGACGGTCCGCCCGAGCTTCAGTGAGCGCGCCAGGTAGTAGGCGGCCGGCGGGGTGCCCAAGAGACCGAGAACGGTGACGATCTTGAAGGCGACCCCGTAGGGCAGAAAAACGTCCAACAGGACGATGACTAGGGAGGGCAGCGGGAAGTAGAAGTAGAAAGCCGGAAAGCCCGCGAACCAACTCTGGGACCAGCCCAAGATCCTGCCTTGCGGGAGCAGCACATCCCGCAGGTATGCCGGGCCGAGGACATGGGCGCCCATGTCGCCGCCCGTGGGCGTGTTCGCCGCCAGGATCAGGTGCGGGTTGAGTACGGCGAGGACGACGAGTGACATGCCGGCGAGCAGGAACGCCGGAACCCACCACCGTCCCCGCACGGAGGCGCGGGAGATCACCTGGGGGTGTTACGGACGATTTCCAGGACCTGGCTCAGGTCGATCTGCGTGCCGTCTCGGTCCCACCACTTCTCTTCGCACTTGTGGCACGAAAAGAAGTGCACCTCGGTGCCGTCAGGCAACCGATGTCTGATCTCGATCACGTCGTGCGCGTGACACTGCGGGCAGTCCATTGCAAGCCTTGATTGAGCCGGAGGGTCGGAGTCTACCTACCTCGCAAAGGTTTTCCACAGAAGCCGAACGACTCAGTCCTCTTCGAGCAACCTACCGATGTAGCGGCTCCGACGACGCCCGTTTTCGGTCCAGTAGGCGTACCAGTAGGGGCCGTGAGGGCAGCGGGTACACGACGCCTTGCCGCAGCGAACAGCCTGCCGTCGCAGACTCACCGAGATCTGCGAGTCGGGCGCCAAGGCACCGGATCGTTCGAGGCGTGCTCGGGCCAGGATCATGAGCCGTCGCAGTTCATGGTCATCGAGGTCTCTGACGGCGTCGATGAGATCCCGATCCAGACCCATGGCCGATGCAGGATCAGGCGACGTCGAACGCGAACAGTGGCGTTACAGAGCGCCGGTCGGTCAGGGTCCAGCCCATCGGCGGCGTGAGCCGGTCAGCGTGATCGACGCACAGGGGGTGGCCGGACTCGGCAGTCGCCGTCGTCAGATCCTCGAGCCACACCGCCCGCTCGGCGTAGTCGTACGACATGAAGGTGGCAGCGGGGTTGCCGCAACGGGCGCATCTGGAAACCATGGGCGGAAGCGTAACCGAGGGGCCCGGGAGTTCTTGGCATTGCTCCGCGACGACCCCGGCGGGGTCAACCGAGGCGCCGGAGCCGTCTCGGAACCCCGCCCCGCCACCAGGTCGCCGACCCATCAGACTCCACTTCGAGCACCGAGGGGACGGCGTCGACGCCGAGACGCTCGAACACGTCCGGGTTCTTCTGCCAGCTGAGCTCGGTGTGGGGCACTCCCCTGCGCACCAACTCGTTCCTGGCCCGCACGCAGGTTTCGCAATCGTCGGAGGTGAGGAGGTAGACGCCGCTGGCCAGACCGGTGGCTGGGACCGGACGAGCCCGAACGATCGGCCGGCGACGCAGGACGAAGACCACCGCCACAACGAGGGCAGCGACGACGACCACGACCAGCAGACGGGTGGTCATCCGGGGGCGAGCGGGTCGGCCAGGTCGCCGGCGAGGCCGTTCTCCGTGTTCGTCGTCCAGGTGACGACCACGTCGCCGTCGGCTTCCAGGCGTCCTCCCACCGGCCGGGCGGTGATAGGCACCTGCACAAGCGTTTGAGGCGGCACGGCGACGGACGTGATCGGTCTCCCGGTGCCCGACTGCAGTTCGGCAGTCACCTCCACGTCGCCGGGATTGAACACGTGGACCACCGAGTCTCCGAGCCGCCCCGCACCCGAGAGCCGCCACGAGGGGGACGCGGCGGACGAGCCGGGCACGACCGCGTTGGCCCCGTCGCCCGAAAAGCGGAGAGCCGCCGCAACGGGGTTGGCAGACAGGACTCGGATGGCCCCAGCCCCCTCCAGGAGATCGCCTACGGGAATCGTGATCTGGCTCTGGGCGGGTATCACGTCTTCGTACGCCGCCTCGAGAAGCCCGTCGGGGCCGTAGACGTCGATCTGGAACGGCGCCTCGGTTGTCCCGGGCGCGAAGAGCACGAGGGTACGGCCGACTCCTTCGAGCGCAGGAGCTGGCAGGTACCAGTCGAGAGCAGCGATGAGACCAGCAGTGGCCGAGATGTCGCTCCCGGTGTCGTGGACTGCCCCCGGCACGACCCTTCCCTGATGCGTGACGATGGCGGCAGAGATCGCCTGGCGTCCCGGCAGGATCGAATGCAGGTCGACTGCGATGAGCGATCGGGGCGGAACGACGATCCCCGACAGCGCTGGCTCGGATTCCACCCCGACCTCGCTGGCCGCGGCGATGTCGACGGTGGCAGCACCGGCGAACGGGTTTGCCAGAGAGATCGTGTAGGTGTGACCTTCCGCAGTGGAGCCACCGAGCAGGACCTGGGCGTCGGGCGAACCTGGCTGGCAGGGGGCGGCCGCCACACCACCACCCTGGAGGATGGTTTCTACCGCCGAAGGCGGTGTTCCCTGGGGCACGAGGACCGGCGCCAGGGCGAGACCGGTGATCTCGCTCAGTTCGAGCGCCGATGTCCCCTCTTCGGACACCTCGATCGCGGCTTCGACCGGAACATCGCCTGCCGAGAAGATGGAGATCGTCGTATCCCTCGCCGCCTCCAAGAAGGTGAGCGCCGTCGTCCTGCGGGCAGCCTCACCCAAAGGGCAGACGGTGTAAGGGGCCGTGGCCTGCGGACTCGGAGGCAGGGGCACCGGCTGAGAGGGCTCGGGAGCGACGACGGCGGCCACCGCCAACGCTGCGACGACCACGAGAGCCGCGACCTTCATCATGTCCGCCTCCCCCAGATCCCGACAGCGAGTCCCAGGACCGAAATCACCGTGCCCGCCCACACCAGGACGGCCTCGACTCCGACTCTGCGATAGACGGCCTCACCGTCACGGCCGGACACGGTCCCGGCCCATTCATCTGGTTGCCAGTCGGGCCCCCAGCCCGGGTCGCCGTTGTACGCCAGCAACACCCTCTCGTCTGTCGGATCGCCCCGGAATCCCGATCCGGCCGCCTGCCATGGCACACCACCTTCGGTCACTGCCACCGGGCGAACCACGGTGTTCTCGAACACGACGAGCCGCTCGGCGAACGGGAAGGTGTTCATGTCGATCTGGGCCTGAAGCGTGGGGCCGATCAGCTCGGAGGTCTGATCTGTCCCGACGAGCCACCTGACACCGAACTCCGCCAGTTCGGCTCCGGGCCGCAGGGTGGCACCAGACGTGATCAGTTCGACGGTGGAGGCCAGAGCGTCGTCGCCCTCGCCCGGTGGGGGAAGGATGGCCTGGTCGAGGGTGGGACCCCGGGAATCGATCAGGCGATACCAGAAACCGGGACCCGGTCGCGACTCCCCAGGCAGCCCATACGGATCGGGGGCGATCAGCAATGCCCGCTCGACTCCCGTTGCGCCGAGGGTGACGAACCCAATCCGGTCGCCCCAGGTGTCGGGCGGGAGACCACCGCGGCCACCGGCTAGGCCGGCGAGGGAGACGATGAAGACGACGACTCCCCCAGCGAGGCCCGCCCACCCGAAGATGTTGCGCTCGCCACGGCGGAGCGCGGCGGCGACTACGAGACCCAGCCCGACGGCGGCGATCGCCAATAGGCCCTCCTGGATGTCGGGCCCCACGAAGTGGGAGCCCGCAAGCCCGCCGAATGTGAGAGCGCCGGCGATGGTTCCCGCCCGCCAGGAGCGAGCGATCATCGCCAGAAGGAGGGTGACAGCTACCAGGGCGACGATCAGCGGGTGGGCATCGATACGGATGGGCACGCCGTCCATCAATACGTCCCGGCGGGAGACCAGGTACGGAACGGCCACGACCGCGGCCATGGTGCCGACGAGCGATACGAGCAGACGAGGCCGAAAGCGGCCGGTCAGTTTCAGGCCCACCGCGAACAACAGAGGGGCGATGCCGAGCACCGGCACGAAGCAGGCGACGAGGCCCGTGAAGAATGTAGCCAGGCCCGCCTGGCCGAGCCATCTCCGCCGACCGATCGCCGGCGAACCCACGACGGACGCCAGGGCCCAGGGGAGGATCCCGATCCCGATGAGTGCCGACCAGCGGCCATCTGTGGCGAGGATCGAAGCCGGGAGCCCGAAGAGTGCCGCCGCACCTCCCAGATACGCTCCGGGCCCGCCGACGCCCAGGCGCTGGGCGAGACGGCCGACCCCGAAGATCCCGACCACGAACGCTCCGAGGGTGACGAGAGAGCGAGCCAGCTCCTCGTTGCCCAGCACGACGAGCGTTGCGACTCCGGTAGGGCCCGTCACAGGGTGAACGGGAGCTGCGGACCCCAAACCGGAGGCGTTCCAACCACCGACGAAACGGCTCAGAGCGGTCGAGGCATCCCCGAAGGGAAGGGCGTGTCCGACGACCGGTAGACCTGTGAGGAACAGAGACCTCATCCCGATGAGGAGGAGGAACAGGACGCCGACGATCGCCCAGGTCGTCGGGGAACTCCATATCTCGGCGGCCCGTCGCGTCACCGTGCTGTCGTCGTCGAAGATCGTGAGGAGGCGATCCGACAACTCCGACCCGACCTGGCGCAGGCGGACAGACCCACGGACCTGATAGCGGAACAGTTCCTCGTCACCGACCTGCCGAACCCGAGCGATGCTGCGTCGGGCGGCAATGGTGGAAGGAAGGTTGACGAGGTTCCATCCCCACGTGAGGAGATACCTGGGGGCCAGCCGCCAGCGTCCGAGGAGCAGGCTGATCAGCGAATCGGCGACCCCGGTGAGGATGGCGAGCGGCACCATCCAGATGAGCGTGATCGGACGATAGGCCTTGAGCATCGCCCGCATCCGGCCCGACTGCTCCCGCCAACCCCCGTCGCCACGGCCGCATCTCCGGTCGTGGAACACCTCGGAGGACGGAACCACGATCACCCGGCCACCGGCGATCCGTACCCGTTGGGAGAGGTCGAGACCGGCTGCGACCGGAGCGAGCTTCTGGTCTATCCCACCCAGCCCGCGGAGGAGGTCGCGGCGGACGAGCATCGAAACCGAAGAGACGAAGGCGACGTCACGGACGACGTCGTATTGCTCGAGGTCGACCTCGCCCTCGTCGAGACCGGTATAAGGCTCACCGAACACGTCGGTGGCCGACCCGACGCTTTCGAGTGTGTCGAGCGTCCCCCCAACCAGGAGCTTCGAGCCGGCGAGGGAGGCCTCGAAACGGTTTGCCTCCGTCACCAGGGCCTTGAGGGCGTCGGGTCGGGGCCTGGCATCTCCGTGGAGAACCCACACATACTCGACGGAGGGGTCGAGCCCGGCCACGACCTCGGCCAGGTCATGGCTCATCACGATTCCAGACGGAGTGCCTTCCGTCTCGGTTCCGATCAAGCGCACCTCGACCAACGGGTAGTCCTGGCGGGCTACCGCATCCAGGGTGGGCTGAGGGTCGACGCCGGCGACGACACTGACGACCGCGACCACGGACGAGGTGTGGGTTTGGCGCGAGGCGTCGGCTTCGAGCTCTTCAGTGACCTCGGCGTTTTCCGAGGGGAGTGCACTCATGCGGTGCGTCATTGTGGAACGCAATCGCCGAATATGGCAATCTCTTCCCACCACGAGCGTTGGGGGGCTGGTGGGCGGGAACGAACTCGGGAAAGGCGGAGGTCGCGCTGAGTCATGGGCGTGAAAGTCACGGCGTTGTCGGGAGGCGTCGGCGGAGCCCGCATGCTACGAGGATTCGCCGCCCTCGAAGACGTCGACCTGACGGCGATCGTGAACGTCGGTGACGACGACGTGATCTACGGGCTGCACGTTGCTCCCGACATCGACACAGTCATCTATACGCTCGCCGGCCAGGAGGGCCTCGCCGGGTGGGGTGTGCGCGACGACACCGTGGCGGTGATGACAGCCCTCGATCGCTTCCCCATCGACACCTGGTTTCGGATCGGCGACATCGATTTCGCCACAAATCTGTTCCGCACCGCCCGTCTCCAGGACGGTTGGACGCTCAGCCAGGTGACGACTGCCGAGGCCGCCGTGTTCGGCGTCGAGGTGACGATCCTGCCCGCCTCGGACGACCCCATCCGCACCGAGGTGCACATCCCCGGCGAGGGGTGGCTCCCGTTCCAGACCTACTTCGTCGACCGCCAGCATCTGTCGCCTGTCGACGATGTCCGGTTCGTGGGTGTCGAGAGCGCGAGGCCGGCTCCCGGCGTTCTCGAGGCGATCGAAGACGCCGACCTCGTCGTCATCGGACCGTCCAATCCCCCTCTCTCCATATGGCCGATGCTCGCCATCCCAGACGTTGCCGACACGATGATGGAGGCCAGGCGCGTGGTTGCCGTCAGTCCCCTGATCGGAGGCCGTCCCATCAAGGGGCCCGCCGACAAGGTGATGGAAGGGCTGGGCCTGCCCGGAGGGACGGCTGGAGTGGTCGCTGCCTACGACGGAATCCTCGACGAGATCGTCGTCGACCCGGTCGATGCCTCCGACTCCGCTTTGGACCTCGGGGTGCGAATCCGCGTCCTCCCCACCCGGATCAGCGATATCGACGCTGCCGCCGCACTCGCTTCGCGACTGCTCGAAGAATGAACCTCGTGATCGAGCCCGTCGAAGGTATCGGGGAGGTCGAACCGGGCGACGATCTCGCCTCCCTGCTCGCCGAGGCACTGCGGCCGATGTCGCCGACTGACACTGACGTGCTCGTGGTGACCCACAAGGTGGTCTCGAAGGCGGAAGGCGCCGTCGTCGAACTGAACGACGACGGACCGGACGCCCACCGGGCTTTGGTGGAGGAACAGGCGGTCCGGGTGTTGAGGAGGCGAGGGAACCTGGTGATCGCCGAGACCCGCCACGGCTTCGTGTGCGCCAACGCCGGCGTGGACCGCTCGAATGCCCGTCCCGGCACCGCGGTCCTCCTTCCTGAGGACCCGGACCGGTCGGCCCGGCGAATCCGTGATCGACTCGGTGCCGTGCTCGGGGTGCGGCCCGCCGTCATCATCAGCGACACTTTCGGCCGACCCTGGCGGCGTGGGCTGGTCGACATAGCCATCGGCGTCGCCGGGATGCGACCGATAGAAGACCTCCGGGGCACCACCGATAGCTACGGACGCACCCTCGATGTGACCGAGGTGAACGTGGCCGACGAGTTGGCCGCCGCCGCCGACCTGGTCATGGGCAAGGCCACGGGACGCTGCGCCGCCCTGGTCCGCGGCTTCACACCACCCCAAGGCGAAGGCTCAGTCGTCGATCACGTGGTTCGCCCTCCACACGAGGACCTGTTCAGGTAGCCCTCACTTCGGTCACGACCGATCTCGCCCCCCGGCCGGGACTTCCGCCTTCCGCCTTCCGACTTCCGCCTTCCGACTTCCGACTGGACTCAGGCCAGCGGTCTACCGATGCCCACGTAGTCGAACCCGGCCGCCCGTACTTTGGCGGGGTCGAGCAGATTGCGGGCGTCGACGATGCGGTGACCGCGCATGAGCTTGCGCACCTGAGCCATGTCCACCTCGGTGAACTCGGGCCATTCGGTAGCAACCACCAGCACATCGGCACCGCGCGCCGCCTCCAGCGCGGACTCGGCTCGGACCAGGTCGGGCGACTTCGCCTCAGGGTCGTAATAGACGACGTCGGCCCCCTCCTTGAGGAGAGCCTGAGCGACCCGCAACGCCGGTGACTCGCGTATGTCGTCGGTGCCGGCCTTGAAGGCCAGCCCCCACATCGCCACCTTGCGTCCCCGGAGGCCGCCCCCCGCCGCCTGCCGGATCTTCTCGACGATCCGCTCCCGCTGCATTGCGTCGGCTTCGATCACTGCCTTGAGCAGTTTGAAGTCGTAGCCGGCGTCTTCGGCGACCCCGATGAGCGCCTCGGTGTCCTTGGGGAAACACGATCCCCCGTAACCGGGGCCCGGCTGGAGGAAGTGTGGCCCGATCCGGTGATCGCGGCCCATTCCGTCGATCACGTCGAGGATGTCGGCGCCGACCGCCTCGCACAGGTTGGCGAGCGTGTTGACGAATGTCAGCCGCGCCGCCAGATAGGAGTTGGAGGCGTACTTGATCATCTCCGCCGAGGTCGGGTCAGTCACGACCGCAGGGGTAGATGGGTCGTAGAGGGACACGATCTCGTGGGCGACCTCGTCGGTGAAGGCACCGACCACGATCCTGTCCGGCTTCATGAAGTCGGCTACCGCCCGGCCTTCCCGCAGGAACTCGGGATGGGAGGCGATCGCCGCCCCGCTGCCGAGCGAGGCGATCCGCTTGGCGAAGCGAGCGACCGAACCGGGCGGCACGGTCGACTTGACGACGAAAATGGCGCTATCGGGAACGACCGGCGCCAACTCGTCGAGGACCCCCTCGACATAGCTCAGATCCGCCCGCCCATCGGGACCTGGTGGTGTCGGTAGGCACAGGAAGATGAACTCGGCGCCCTCGGCGGCTTCCCTGTTGTCACGGTGGAACGTCAGCCGGCCGCTCGATCGGCCCTCGGCCAGCAACTCATCGAGACCGACCTCGTAGATGGGCACACCCCCCGATTCGAGAGTGGCGACCCTGGCGTCATCCCGCTCGGCCAGCCGCACTCGATGACCGAGGTGGGCGAGCCCGGCACCGGTTACCAGGCCGACATACCCGGCCCCGATGACTGCGATCTCTCTCACTGACTCTCCTTCAGGAAGCCGGATCGCCGGCGTCGGCTCCCAGCAGCACAACAGCGTCTACACCTTCGGGCACTGGGCCCACTTCGACCGAGCCGAAGCCCAGCTGGTCGATCAGCACCTCGCCGGCGATGGCTCGGTTCTGGCCGACGATCACGACCGTGGTGTCCTCCCGCCCGTCCGCGTTGTCGACCCTGTTCACTGTGTATCCGAGTTCGCCCAGCCGTGATGCCCAACGTCCTGCGTTGCCGGCGATGCCGTTGGCGTTGAGGACGTCGACGGTCACGATAGCGTCGCCCCCTTCGACGTCCAGGGGGGATCCCGTCCGGAACGCCTCCAACATGGCGGCGGCCGCCGGCTGCTCGAGCACCTGGATGGAGGCCCCGCCCCGGGTCGCTCCCTCCGTGGGGAGCGTGGCGGTTTCGATGTCGGAAGGCCCGATCTCACGCAGCGAGAAGGCGAGTTGAGTGAGTGACGAGTCGGCAAGGGCGGCGTCGACCGTCATGTGCTGGGCGATGGACGCGACGATGTCACCTGTCTCCGCGAGCGTCGACGGACGCTTGAGCTGGTCGAGGATGGCGAGGACGAGGGTCTGCTGGCGTTCCGTCCGGCCGATGTCGGTGGCGTCCACGCTCACCCACTGCCCGTCACGCAACTCCTGGTACGAACGGGACCGGGCATACGCCAATGCCTGGAACCCATCGAGGATGACGGTCCCTCCGGGGATGTCCAGTTTCGACTTCGGGTCCCGAGCCGGGTAGTCGAAAGTCATCTCGACACCGCCGATCTCGTCGACGAGGGCCTGGAATCCGGCGAAATCGACCTCGACGTAG
>Ga0207873_1000964_pt1 | contig 29459 bp, 32 predicted proteins | sample BGWIniCompost_FD_187373 | JGI IMG/M metagenome (GOLD analysis project Ga0207873, IMG submission 187373) | Cellulose adapted compost microbial communities from Newby Island Compost Facility, Milpitas, CA, USA - BGW Initial Compost (SPAdes)... ...
AGGAAGCCCGCCGCAAGGCCGCCGAGGAAGAAAAGCGCCGCAAGGCCGAGGAAGAGCGCAAGCGGCGCGAGGAAGCCGAGCGGCGCCGCAAGGAAGAGGAAGCGCGCCGCAAGGCGGAAGAGGAGCGCAAGCGCCGCGAGGCCGAGGAAGCCGCCCGGCAGCAGCGCGAATCCGAGTTGCAGGCGCAGATCGAGGCCGAGGAAAGGCGCTTGGCCGCGATACGCTCCGGCAAGCTGGCGGAGTACATTGGCCTCATGGATAACCGCATCAAGCGGCAGTGGCAGGAGCCGCCGAACCTCGGCGAGAACTTCTACTGCGAGTTCCGCGTGCGGCAGATCCCCGGCGGCGAGGTGGTTTCGGTGAACCTCGTCCGCTGTGACAACGAGGTGCTGCGCCGCAGCTGCGAGGCGGCCATCTGGAAGGCCTCGCCGCTGCCGCCACCGCCCGAGCCGTCGCTGTTCGAACCGTACGTCAACATCGTCTTCAGCCCGGAGAATTGATCATGCGCGTTCTCAAGTTCCTGGTTCTTCTGGCAATTTTCAGCCTGCCCGGTGTCGCCGCGGCGGAAATCACGGTGCAGGTGACCCGTGGCCTGGGCGACGCGCAGCCCATCGCCATCGTGCCGTTCGGTTTCGAAGGCCAGGGCCGGCCCGCCGTGGACGTGGCGGCGGTGGTGGCCGCCGACCTCGAGCGCAGCGGCCGCTTCAAGCCGTTTCCCGTCTCGGACATGCTGGAAAAGCCGGTGCGCGCCGCGGACGTGAAGTACCAGAACTGGCGCGTGCTCGGCGTCGATTACGTGGTGGTGGGCAACATCCAGGTGCAGGACGGCGGTTACGTCATCCAGTTCCAGCTCCTCGACGTGTATCGCGGCCAGCAGCTGATGGGTTACAGCGTGCCCATCCGCGGCGAATACCTGCGCCGCGGCGCGCACCAGGTAGCTGACCTGGTCTACGAGGAACTCACCGGCGTGCCGGGCGCGTTCTCCACGCGCATCGCCTTCGTGCTTGCCACCGGCAAGGGCGAGGACACGCGCTACCAGCTGGTGGTCGCCGATGCGGACGGCGAGAACCAGCGCACCATCCTGCGCTCCGCGCGCCCGCTGATGTCGCCGACCTGGTCGCCTGACGGGCGCCGCCTGGCCTACGTTTCCTTCGAGAACCAGGTCGCCGAGGTCTTCGTGCAGGAGCTGGCCAGCGGCCAGCGGCAGAAGGTCTCGTCGCGCGAGGGCGTCAACGGCGCGCCCAGCTTCTCGCCGGACGGCCGGAAGCTCGCCATGACGCTGTCCTCGGAGGCAGGCAACCTGGACATCTGGGTCAAGGACCTGGAGTCCGGCGAACTGACGCGGGTGACACGGCATCCTGCCATCGACACCGAGGCGGTGTGGGCGCCGGATGGCCGCACGCTCTTTTTCACCTCGGACCGCGGCGGCGCGCCGCAGATCTACCGGATCGACTGGCAGGCGGGCAATGATCGTCCCGAGCGCGTCACTTTCGAGGGCAATTACAACGCCCGCCCGACGCTGTCGCCGGACGGCAAGCTGCTCGGCGTGTTGCACCAGTCGAACCGGGGCTTCAACATCGGGGTGCTGGACCTGGCCCGGCGCACGTTCAACGTGCTGACGGAGGGCCGCCAGGACGAATCGCCGAGCTTCGCGCCCAATGGCGCGATGATCATCTACGCGACCAGCGAAGGTAACCGCGGCGTGCTCGCCGCGACTTCCGTGGACGGCCGCGTGCAGCAGCGGCTGGCGGTGCAGGAAGGCGACGTGCGCGAGCCGTCCTGGTCGCCGGCGCAGGAAGCGGGACGCTGAATGGGGTAGGCGCGGCCGGTTGTTCCGGCCGGGGATAACGACTGTTCAATTGCTGGAGGAAGACTCATGAGCAGGATCAAGGTTCTTGGAGTGCTGGCTTCTCTGCTGCTCGCGGCCGGTTGCGCCTCGACGGACACGCAGGAGGTGCCTGAGGATTCCCGCGAGACCGTGGGCACGGAAACGGGACGCGAGGCCGGCGGCGTCGGCCAGCCGGAGCGCATGAGCATCGACGAGCGCCTCCAGGATCCGGCCGATCCGCTGTCGCAGCGCGTGGTCTACTTCGAGTTCGATCGCAGCGACATTCCGCGCGAGGAGCTGGCGACGCTGGACGCGCATGCCCGCTTCCTGGTCGAGAACCCGAACGTGCGGATTCGCCTCGAAGGCCATGCCGACGAACGCGGCAGCCGCGAATACAACATCGGCCTCGGCGATCGCCGTGCGCAGGCCGTGCGCCGAATCCTGCTGTTCCAGGGCGTGTCCGCGGACCAGATCACCACGGTGAGCTATGGCGAGGAACGGCCGGCGGTGCAGGGCCAGGGCCCCGAGGTTTGGGCCAAGAACCGCCGCGTTGAAATCATCTACCTGCGCTGATAGCCATGAAGAAGAAGCTCGCAGGAATCCTGTTGGTCGCCACGGCGCTGGCCCTCGGCGGCTGCGCCGTGCGCGATGACGATCCGTATGCGGTGCGCGTGCGCGACCTGGAACAGCGCCTCGCCAACATCGAACGCATCCTGCAGAACCAGAGCCTGGTGCAGTTGATGGGCCGCATCGAGGAACTGCAGAACGAGGTTCGCCTGCTGCGCGGCGAGGCCGAGACGCTGCGTTACGACATGGACGGCGTCAGCCAGCGGCAGCGCGACATCTACCTCGATCTCGACCAGCGTCTGCAGGCGCTGGAGAACGGTGGCGCGCCGCGGGGCGGCGGGGCGCCCGCGGCCAGCGGCAGCGATCGTGACGATTACCAGGCCGCCTTCGGGCTGCTTCGGGAATCGCGCTACGACGAGGCCCGCCGCGCCTTCGAGGCCTTCATCGAGAAGCATCCGCAGAGCAGCCTGCTGCCGAACGCCTGGTACTGGCTGGGCGAGGTCAACTACGTCAACAAGGCCTTCCAGCCGGCGATTGAACAGTTCCGCATCGTGGTCGACCGCTTCCCGCAGTCGAACAAGGCGGCGGATGCCTGGCTCAAGCTCGGCTATTGCCATTACGAGCTCGGGCAGTGGGCCAAGGCGCGCGAGGCGCTGACTTCAGTGGTTGATCGCTTTCCGGATCATTCCGCTGCCAAGCTTGCCGCGGAACGCCTGGAGCGCATGCGCCGCGAGGGGCGCTGACGGGTGGTATCATGGCGGTTCACGATTGCTGTGAACCGCCATGACCATTGATCTCCAGGCGGAATCCGCACGGGTCCGGAACGAAGTGCCGGCCGAGCGGCGTCTGCGCATCACCGAAATCTTCCATTCCCTGCAGGGCGAGTCGCGGACCCTGGGTCTGCCGACGGTATTCGTGCGCCTGACCGGCTGTCCGCTGCGCTGCGTGTACTGCGACACCGAGTACGCCTTCCACGGCGGCGGATGGCAGTCCTTCGAACAGATCCTGGCCACCGTGAAATCCTTCGGTGCGAAGCATGTCTGCGTCACCGGCGGCGAGCCGCTGGCGCAGAAGGCCTGCCTAGGGCTGTTGTCGCTGCTCTGTGATGAAGGCTTCGAGGTGTCGCTGGAGACCAGCGGCGCGCTGGACGTGTCTGCCGTCGATCCGCGGGTCATGAAGGTGATGGACCTGAAGACGCCGGCCTCCGGCGAGGAAGGGCGCAACCGCTGGGAAAACCTCGACGCGCTGACGCCGCATGACCAGCTCAAGATCGTGATCTGCAATCGTGAAGACTACGAGTGGGCTCGCCGGCAGCTGCAGGAAAGGCAGCTCGCGGCGCGCTGCGAGGTGCTGCTGTCGCCGAGCTGGGGGCAGCTGTCGCCGCGGGATCTGGCCGAATGGATACTCGAGGACCGCCTGCCGGTGCGCATGCAGGTCCAGTTGCACAAGATCATCTGGGGCGAGGAGCCAGGGCATTGAAACAGCGTGCAGTAGTGCTCCTCTCCGGCGGGCTGGATTCCGCCACGGTGCTGGCGATGGCGCGCGCCGAGGGCAGGGAATGCTACGCGCTCGGCTTCGACTACGGGCAGCGTCATCGCGCCGAGCTGCGTGCCGCCGAAAACGTGGCGCGTGCGCTGGGGGCGAAGGAGCATCGCGTGGTGCGGCTCGATCTTCGCGCCATCGGCGGTTCCGCGCTTACCGATGACGCCATTGCGGTTCCCGATGCGCCGACCGAAGGCATTCCCGTCACCTACGTGCCCGCACGCAATACCGTATTCCTGTCCATCGCGCTCGGCTGGGCGGAGGTGCTGGAGGCCGAGGAAATCTTCATCGGCGTGAACGCGGTGGACTATTCCGGTTACCCGGATTGCCGTCCCGCCTTCATCGAGGCCTTCCAGCAGCTTGCCAACGTCGCCACGCGCCAGGCCGTGGAAGGCCGGCCGGTCGCGATCCGCGCGCCGCTGATGCATCTGTCCAAGGCGGAAATCATCCGGCGCGGCGTGGCAGCGGGCGTGGATTACTCGATGACCATCTCCTGCTACGACGCCGATGAGGCAGGACAGGCCTGCGGCAGCTGCGATTCCTGCCGCCTGCGCCGCGCGGGCTTCGAAGCCGCCGGCGTGCCTGATCCGACCCGCTATCGCTGACACATCCTGGAAGAAGAAGAAACTTGGAATCCCTGATCGTTTCCACCGTGACGGTGGCGCTCGCCGAGATCGGCGACAAGACCCAGTTGCTCGCGCTGGTGCTGGCGGCGCGTTTCCGCAAGCCGTGGCCGATCATCGCCGGCATCCTGCTGGCCACGCTGGTGAACCACGCCATTGCCGCGGAAGTCGGTGCCTGGCTGGCGCGCCTGCTTTCGCCAGACGTGCTGCGCTGGATCGTGGCGGCATCCTTTCTGGCGATGGGCCTGTGGGCGTTGATCCCGGACAAGGACAGCGGTGCAGCGGCGAAATACCAGTTCGGAGCCTTCCTCACCACGCTGATCGCATTCTTTCTCGTCGAGATCGGCGACAAGACGCAGATCGCCACGGTGGTGCTGGCCGCGAAGTACGCGAACGTCTTCATGGTCGTGGTGGGTACCACGCTCGGCATGCTGCTCGCCAACGTGCCGGTGGTGCTCGCGGGGCATTTCGCCGCGGAGAAGCTGCCGCTGCGCGCGATTCGCATCGTTACCGCGCTGCTGTTCATCGCGCTCGGCGTTGCGGCTTTCCTTGGCGGAGGGATGACGCTGGAAGGGTGAGGTGGTGGGCCGTGTAGGATTCGAACCTACGACCAATTGGTTAAAAGCCAACTGCTCTACCGACTGAGCTAACGGCCCCCTGGGAAGCCGCGCATGATATACGAACTGGCCGTCCCGAGAAAACCCGCAAAAGCGCCAGTCCGGCGTTTCACCGTGGCCCGCGTGGGAAACCCTCTGCTAAAATAGCGGGCCGCGCCCGGCTGGCCCGGGCACTCCGTTCCGCCACTTCCTTTACCAGGGGATGCACTGTCATGAATCTCGAGGAACTGAACGATATCGCGCTTGCCATGGTGGCTCCGGGCAAGGGCATCCTCGCCGCCGACGAAAGCACGGGTACCATCAAGAAGCGTTTTGACTCCATCGGCGTGGAAAGCACCGAGGAGCTGCGCCGCGCCTACCGCGAAATGCTGTTCACCGCGCCGGGCATGGAACAGTACATCAGCGGCGTCATCATGTATGACGAGACCATTCGCCAGTCCGCCGCCGACGGCACGCCGTTCCCGCAGCTGCTGCAGAAGCTCGGCGTCGTTCCGGGCATCAAGGTGGATACCGGCGCCAAGGATCTTGCGCTGTGCCCGGGCGAGAAGATCACCGAGGGCCTCGACGGCCTGCGCGAGCGCCTCGCCGAGTACTACGAGCTCGGTGCACGCTTTGCCAAGTGGCGCGCGGTCATCACCATCGGCGAGGACATCCCCAGCAACACCTGCATCGAGACCAACGCGCACGCGCTGGCGCGCTATGCGGCGCTCTGCCAGGAAGCGAACATCGTGCCTATCGTCGAGCCGGAAGTCCTGATGGACGCCGACAACACCATCGAGGAGTGCTACGAGGTCACCGCGCACACCCTGAAGACGGTGTTCGACGAGCTGTACAAGCAGAACGTCGCCCTGGAAGGCATCGTGCTGAAGCCGAACATGGTCATCGCCGGCAAGAAGTGCCCGACGCAGGCGGAGCCGGAGCAGGTTGCCGAGATGACGGTGGCATGCCTGACCAACCACGTGCCGGCCTCGGTGCCCGGCATCGCGTTTCTGTCGGGTGGCCAGAGCGACGAGCTTGCGACCCTGCATCTCGCGCTGATGAACGAGATGGGGCCGCATCCCTGGGAACTGACCTTCTCCTACGGCCGCGCCCTGCAGGCCGCTGCCCTGAAGGCCTGGGGCGGCAAGAAGGAAAACGTCGAGGCGGCGCAGAAGGCCTTCCTGCATCGTGCCAAGTGCAACGGCGCGGCGCACGATGGCACCTACACGCCTGACATGGAAAAAGTGGCGTAAGTTGCCGGCAAAGCGCCCCGCCCAAAGCGGGGCGCTTTTCTCTGTGCGCCCAACTCTGCGTGGGGACCTGAATGCGACAAGAAGAAACGCTGATAGAGATTCGCGGGCTCAAGTACCGGCGCGGTGACAAGGTCATCTTCGACGGCGTCGATCTCGACATTCCTGCCGGCAAGGTCACCGCCCTGATGGGGCCGAGCGGCACCGGCAAGACCACGCTGCTGCGGCTCATCACCGGCCAGCTCGCACCGGATGAAGGCACGATCCGCGTCGCAGGGCAGGAGGTTGCCCGGCTGGACCGTTCCGAGCTGTATGCGCTTCGCCGCCGCATGGGCTTTCTCTTTCAGAACGGTGCGCTGCTCACCGACTTCACCGTGTTCGAGAACGTCGCCTTCCCGCTGCGCGAACACACCGATCTTCCCGAAGCATTGATCCGCGACATCGTGCTGATGAAGCTGCAGGCCGTCGGCCTGCGCGGCACGGTAGACATGATGCCCTCGGAGCTTTCCGGCGGCATGGCAAGACGCGTGGCGCTGGCGCGCGCCATCGTCATGGACCCGGAAATGATCTTCTACGACGAGCCCTTCGTCGGGCTCGATCCGATTTCCATGGGCCAGATCGTCCGCCTGATCAAGCAGCTCAACGAGACCCTGGGGCTCACCAGCATCGTCGTCTCGCACGACGTGCAGGAAATCAGCACGGTGGCCGACCAGCTCTACCTGCTCTCCAACGGCAAGATCGTCGGCTCCGGCGCGCCTAAGGCGCTGCGCGAGGACAACTCGCCCTGGGTGCGGCAGTTCATGCAGGGCCTTGCCGACGGCCCGGTGCCGTTCCACTATCCGGCGCCCTCGCTCGAGGAAGCCTTCCTGGACCGGGAGGACAAGGAATGAGACTGGTACGCGAACTGCGTGACAATTCCGTGGAGTTCCTGACCTCGTTCGGCTCCGCGGTGATCTTCTTCCTGCGGCTGCTGGCCTACACGCCGCGCGCGCTGCTGCGGCCGCGACTGGTTCTGCGGCAGGTGTATGTGGTGGGCGCGGAATCGCTGGTGCTGATCATGATGGCCGGCCTGTTCGTCGGCATGGTGCTGGGCCTGCAGTTCTACACCACGATGGCGAAGTTCGGCGCGGAGCAGTCGCTGGGCGCGGTCGTGGTGCTGGCGCTGGTGCGCGAGCTCGGCCCGGTGGTCACGGCACTGTTGTTCGCCGGCCGTGCAGGCACCGCGCTCGCCTCGGAGATCGGCCTGATGAAGGCCACCGAGCAGCTTTCGGGCATGGAAATGATGGCCGTGGACCCGGTGCGCTACGTGATCGTGCCGCGCTTCCTGGGCGCGTTCATCGCCATGCCATTGCTCACCGCCATCTTCAACGCCATCGCCATACTCGGCTCCTGGTGGGTGGCGGTGCAGCTCATGGGCCTGGACAACGGCCAGTTCTGGTCGCCGATGCCGGACAATGTCGACGTGTTCGACGATGTCCTTGGCGGCGTGCTGAAGAGCGTGTTCTTCGGCGCCGCAGCCGGCCTGCTGGCGGTGTTCGAGGGTTTCCGGGCGTATCCGACCGCCGAGGGCGTCAGCCGCGCGACGACGCGCACCGTGGTCATGACGGCCATGGCGGTGCTGGTGCTCGACTATATGCTTACTGCGATCCTGATCTGAGGAATCAAACATGGGACAGAACAAGAGCGTGGATTTCGCCACTGGCCTGTTCATCTTTCTCGGCCTTGCGGCCATGTTCTTCCTGCTGACGCAGACGACGAACATCGAGGCCTACGGCGATGAGGGATACACGGTCACCGCCCGCTTCTCCAACATCGGCAACCTGAAGGAGCGCGCCCCGGTTTCGCTGTCCGGCGTGACCATCGGCCGGGTGAAGAAGATCGAAGTCGATCCCGAGCGCCTCGATGCGGTAGTCACCTTCACCATCGATTCGCGCTACAGCGCGATTCCGGCGGATTCCAGCGTGTCGATCCTCACCGCGGGCCTGCTCGGCGAGAAATATCTCGGCATCGAGCCGGGCGGAGACATTGAAAATCTGAAGGATGGTGACGAAGTACTGTTTACGCAGTCTGCCGTGGTGCTTGAGAATCTGATCAGCAAGTACCTGTTCGACACCGCTTCAGGAGGTGAGGAATGACACGCACCATCCGATCCGTTCTCGTCCTGTTTGCCGCGGTGTTCGCGCTCGGCGCGAATGCCCGGGAAATGCAGGACCCCGCAAAGTTCGTCGAGGAGCGGGCACAGGCGATTCTCGCCGCGCTGGACGGCAGCCGAGAGGCCATTCGTGCCGATGGCAAGGCCGCGGAGGCCATCGTTGAGCGCGAGCTGCTGCCGTACATCGACGTCGATTACATCTCCCGCCTGGTGCTGGGCCAGCACTGGCGCAACGCCAGCGAGGAGCAGCGCAAGCGCTTCCAGGCGGCCTTCCAGAACTTCCTGCTGAAGAGCTACGGCCAGGGGCTCGCCGACTTCACCGAGGACCGCCTGAAGGTCATGCCGCTGCGAGGCGAACCGGATCCGCGCCGTACCATCGTGCAGACGCAGATCGCCCGCGAAAGCGGCCAGCCCGTGCCGGTCGCCTTCACGATGCGCTGGACGGATGACGGATGGAAGCTGTTCGATGTGATCATCGAAGGCATTTCCTACGTCCGCAATTACCGCACCGACTTCAACAGCGAAGTGCAGCAGCGCGGCCTGGATGCCCTGATCGAGCGGCTCGAGAAGGGCCAGGGCCCGGAAGCGCCGGGAATGGAGAAGGACGCGTCGTGATGGCGGAAGCGAAGGAAGAGGGCGAAGTGCTGCGCGTCAGCGGCGATCTCACTTTCGCGACGGTTGCGGGACTCGCAAGACAGTCATCCGGCTGGAATCCGCGAGTCAGCGCCATCGATCTTGCCGCGGTGGGCGAGTGCGACAGTGCGGGACTTGCGTTGCTGCTGGAATGGCGGCGCCGCGCGCGCCGCGAAGGCATCGATGTCGTCTACAGGAACGTGCCGCCGCGCCTGCTGCAGCTGGCACGCATCAGCGAGCTAGATACCTTCCTCGCCTGACACCTCTTCGGAAGTTTCTTCACCTTCTTCGGAACCCGCTTCGGCGGGTTCTTCCGTTTCCTCGTCAGGAATGTCTTCGAAGCTGTCAAAGTCCTCGTACAGGTCGTCGTAGTAGTCCTCGTCCCGCGGCGGGTTGCCGTCATGGACGAGATACTCGCGGCGCTGCAGGTAGGCGTCACGGATGAAGGCGTAGGGATCGTAGGCGGACTGCAGCTGCGGATCGAGATCGAGCAGCTGCGCGCGCATGTTGACGATGCCGAGCGCCCACACGTAGTAGCGCTCGGGCTCGTCGAAGAGCTGGACCATGGGATCGTACTGGAAGTCGGCCACGAGCGCGCCGGTGTCGCGGACCGTGGACGGGCCCAGGAAAGGCAGCACGAGGTAAGGGCCCGAGGGCACGCCCCAGCGTCCGAGCGTCTGGCCGAAGTCCTCGTTGTGCGCCTCCAGCCCGAAATGCGTCGCCGGATCGAAGATGCCGCCGATGCCGATGGTGGTGTTCACCAGGAAGCGGCCGGTGTCACTCAATGCGTCGAGGAAGTCTCCCTGCAGCAGCTGGTTCACGATCACCAGCGGATAGCTCAGGTTGGAGAAGAAGTTGCTGACGCCTTTCTCGACGGGATCCGGCGTGATCGCGCGATAGCCTTTCGCGACCGGCTTCAGCACGGCGCGGTCCACCGAATCGTTGAACTGGTACATCGCGCGGTTGTAGCGCTCCCACGGATCCTGCTCGGAACGCTCGGAGTTCTCGGGCAGGGAAGCGCAGCCGCTGAAGATCAGCGCCATGAGGACGAGTGCGGGGAAGCGCAGGCTTTTCATGAGCGTCACGTGCAGGCAGACAGGAAGCGCCGATTATACAGGCGCGGCAGCGTCAGTTTTGCGCCTGGCGCCGGGAATTTCGCCGCATCTCGAGCAGTGCATCGGTGACCTCCTTGAGGCGCGCCTCGTACTGCAGGCGTTCCTTGGAGGAAGCGCGGCTGCCGTTGACGGCGAGCGTGAGATGGTCGCGCGCCGCCCCAAGGTTGCCGAAACGGATGTAATACTCGGACATGTAGAAGTGCGACTCGGCGGTTTCGCCGGCCTCGGCCGCCACCTGGGCGAGCACGCGGATTTCATCTGGCACCGGCTCGTGCCGGTTGAACAGGTCGCGCAGCATGACGAGCGCTTCATTGGCGCGGTCGGTCTGGCGGAGCACCTGCGCATGCGCCAGCACCACGGGCACATTGTGCGGGAAAAGCCCGTGGGCACGTTCCATCACCTGCTGCGCGCGGGCTGCCTCTCTCGCCTGCAGCAAGGCCATGCCGAGGCCAATATGGTAGTGCGTGATGCTGTCGTCGCTCGCCAGCAGTTCCTCGAACATTTTCACCGCCTGCTGCGGCTTGCCCGTGCGCATCGCCTGCAGCGCATCTGCATAGGGCTTGCCCAACGGGTTGTCGGACACGCCGGCAACGACGTTCCCCGCGAGGACGCCGAGCCGCGCCTTCATCAGCGGGTAATTGCGCGATTCCTCCGCTTCGCCCGGGGTCATCTTCTGCACCCGTTGCGAGGATTCGATCACGCGGGACATGGAAAGCGGGTGAGTGGACAGGAATTCCGGCATGCGCGAGTTCTGGATGCGCTGCGCACGCTGCATGGTTTCGAAGAAGCTCACCATGCCACGCGGGTCGAAGCCGGCGCGCGCCAGCATCTCGACGCCGATGTAATCCGCCTCGTATTCCTGCTCGCGCGTGAAGTTGATCTGCTCCTGCGCCAGCATGCCCTGGCCAAGCATCATCGCGCCGGTCACGTCGTCGCCGCCGGCGCCGGCAGCGGCGAGCGCGATGGCGCCAAGCAGCACGGCCAGGCCTTTCAGGCCGAGGCTGCTGTTGGCCTCGAAGCGGCGGGCGACATGACGCTGGGTGACGTGAGCGACCTCGTGCGCCAGCACGCTGGCCAGCTCAGATTCGGTCCGCGTCTTCAGCAGCAGGCCGCTGTGTATGCCGATGTAGCCTCCGGGCAAGGCGAAGGCGTTGACCGTGTCATCACGGACGATGAAGAACGTGAAGCGGGTGTCCTGATGGTCGCTGGCGGCAACCAGCCGTGAACCGACGTGCTGGATGTACTCGTTGAGCTCGGGGTCCTCGATCAGCAGGCCGTTGCGGCGCAATTCCGCGGTGATCTGGCGGCCTATGCTCGCCTCGCTGGTTCCTGCCAGCAGGCGCAGGGTGCCGCCGCCGAGCTCAGGCAGCGAAATCACGGGATTGGCCGCGGCCGGAGGCAACAGCTGGCTCAGCAATAGCAGGAAAATCAGGCATCTACGGAGCATCGACCCGACCATATCACGCCGGTCGACCGAGGAGGAGGCCGGAAAGGTGAATTTCCCGGCAAGAAAACGCTGGAGCAGGGCAACAAAAAACCCCGGCCGAAGCCGGGGTTTTTTGCAGTTGCATCAGAACTGGTAGCGAAGGGCGGCGCCGAAGATGTCGGCACTGGCCTCGTAGGTACCGATCAGGGTGTCCTGCATGGACGCGCCCACCTCGTTGAGGACAATGTCGTCATCCAGGAAGAGATGCGCGTAGCCGAAGTCCATGCGCAGGTTTTCGCTGGCCTGCCAGCTGGCGCCCAGCGCCAGCCAGGTACGGTCAGCGTCCGGCAGGCGCGGCGTGCGGGTCTCGTCCGACACCGGGGTCTCGTCATACGCCAGACCGGCGCGGAAGGTCCACTTCGGGTCGTAGCGCCAGTCGAGGCCCAGCGAGTAACGCATCACGTTCTTCCAGTTCTCCGGCTGGACGGTGGGCGGCTGGCCGCTGCCGGTTTCCGGATCGTAGTTGTCGAAGTTGACGCGGATTTCCTCGAAGCTGTCCCAGCCGGTCCAGGTGACATCGCCACTGATCGTGAACTGCTCGTTGATGTCGTGCGCCACCGACAGCGACAGGGTCTGCGGGGTGGTGAAGTCCGCCTGGATGCCCTGGTTGATGAAGCGGTGTGTCGCCGTGAACACCGCCGGCGCGTTCTCGAAACGGGCATCGCCTTCGAGGTCATGGTCGATCTCGCTGCGATAGTGCAGGCCGATGCGCGTGGCATCGTTCTTCCACAGCACGCCGACGTTGAAGCCGAAGCCCCAGCTGTCACCCTCGATCTCCGCATAGCCGTCGTGCTGCTGCGGGTTCAGGCCGAGACCATTACAGGTCACCGGGTTGACGAAGTTGTAGCAGACGATGCCGTAGTCGACGATGTTGGTCAGCTTCACGCGCATGTGCATGGCGTTCAGGCCAAAGCCCAGCGACCAGTTGTCGTTGATCTTCCAGCCCAGCGACGGATTCAGGTTGAGCGTGGTCACGTTCGAATACACGCCCTGGTAGCGGCCCACCCAGTCCGGGTCATAGTCGGTGGAAAGGCCGAACGGAGCGTTGACGCCCAGGCCGAAGGTCCACTCGTCGTTGATGGGGCGCGCGAAGTACAGGAACGGCGGAGCACCGGGCTTGCCGACATCGCCGCCTTCACCGCCCGTGAGCGGCTGGCCGGTGGCATCGACGGCGACTTCGCGGTCGAAATCCGCGCCCAGGATGATGACGCTGGCGCCGAGCATCAGCTCGGTGCCTTCAAGTTCGGTCAGGCCCGCCGGATTGAAGAAGATGGTGGTGGCGTCCTCGGCAATCGCCGCCGAGCCGGCAAAGGCACGTCCCAGCCCTGTCACGCTCTGTTCGGTCAGCTGGAAGCCCGCGGCCATCGTGACACCGGGGACCATGGCTGCCATGGCAGTCATGATCACCCGCGAAAGCACGGGAAGTTTCTTGATTCTCATGGTTTTTATCCCCTCGACCTCATGTGAAAAGGGTGAACCGAGCCGATTTAAGCATACGATTGTTCAAAATGTAAGCGCACTCCTCAGAGAAGCTCGGCGGCAAGATCGGCCAGCCGGGAACGCTCGCCGCGCATCAGCGTGATGTGCCCGGAATGCTCCCAGGACTTGAAGCGATCGACGACGTATGTCAGTCCCGAGGTGGTCTCGGTGAGGTACGGCGTGTCGATCTGCGCGACGTTGCCCAGGCAGACGATTTTCGTACCCGGGCCGGCGCGCGTGATCAGCGCACGCATCTGCTTCGGCGTCAGGTTCTGCGCCTCGTCGAGAATCAGGTAGCGGTTCAGGAAGGTGCGGCCGCGCATGAAATTGAGCGAGCGGATCTTGATGCGCGTGGCCAGCAGGTCGTTGGTCGCCGCACGGCCCCACTCGCCGCCTTCCTCGGACTGCGTGAGCACCTCGAGGTTGTCCATCAGCGCGCCCATCCACGGCGTCATCTTCTCTTCCTCCGTGCCGGGCAGGAAGCCGATGTCCTCGCCCAGCGGCACGGTGACGCGCGTCATGATGATTTCCTTGTAACTGTTCCTCTCCAGCGTCTGCGTGAGGCCGGCGGCGAGCGCGAGCAGCGTCTTGCCGGTGCCGGCGGCGCCGAGCAGCGTTACGAAATCCACCTCGGGATCGAGCAGCAGGTTGAGCGCGAAGTTCTGCTCGCGGTTGCGTGCGGTGATACCCCAGACGGCATTGCGCGGGCTGCGATAATCGCGCAGCACTTCGATGATCGCGTCATCGCCATCGACACGCATGACGCGCGCCTCGAAGTTGTCGTCCTGCTCGGTGAAGATGCACTGGTTCGGATACCAGCCGCTCACCAGCGGGCCGCTGAGCCGATAGAAGGTGCGGCCGCTTTCCTGCCACGATTCCATCTCGCGGCTGTGCGTTTCCCAGAAGTCGTCCGGCAGGCGCGCGAGTCCCGTGAACAGCAGGTCGACGTCGTCGACGGTCCTGTCGTTGTAGTAGTCCTCCGCGTGGATGCCGACGACCGCGGCCTTGATGCGCAGGTTGATGTCCTTGGTGACCAGGGTCACGTGAACGTCCGGCCGTTCCTTCTGCAGCGCGAGCGTGGTGGCGAGGATGGTGTTGTCCGGTTTGTTGCCCGGCAGGGTCTCGGGCAGCAGCGAGGGCAGGGGGCGGGTCTGGAAGAAGATGCGGCCGGAGCTCGTGTTTGCCGCGCCCAGCGGCTTGTGCACGCCGGGAATGGGAATTCCGGCGTCGATCTGCTCCTTGGTCACGCCCTGCATCAGTTCATCGAGGAAGCGGCTGATCTGGCGGACGTTGCGGGCCACTTCCGACATGCCCTTCTTGCCGTTGTCGAGTTCCTCGAGCACCACCATGGGCAGGAAGATGTCGTGTTCCTCGAAGCGGAATATGGCGCTGGGATCGTGCATGAGCACGTTGGTGTCAAGGACGAACAGGCAGGGTTGCTCGCGTTCGCGCCGTGCTTTGGTCACTGGAACCTCCCGCAGGAGTTGAGGAAATCCTGGCGTTACAAGGACTTGATCGCTTCGAGCACCTCTTCCACATGCCCGTTGACCTTCACCCCGCGCCATTCCCGGCGCAGCACGCCTTCTTCATCGATGAGGAAAGTGCTGCGCACGATGCCGAGCACCTTCCTGCCGTACATGTTCTTTTCCTGGATCACGTCGAACAGTCTGCAGACCTTTTCGTCGGCATCGCTCAGCAGGTCGAAGGGGAATTCCTGCTTCGCCTTGAAGTTCTCGTGGGACCTGAGGCTGTCGCGCGAGATGCCGAAGACGCGCGTGTTGCGTGCCCGGAACTTGCGATGGCTGTCGCGGAAGTTCTGTCCTTCGGTGGTGCAGCCCGGCGTGCTGTCCTTGGGATAGAAGTACAGGACGAGGCGTTCGCCCAGGTGATCGCTCAGTCTGAAGGTCTTGTCGCCGGTGGAAGGCAGTTCGAAATCCGGGACCTTCTTGCCGAGTGTCACGTTGGCCATGGTTTCCTCCGTCAGGTCTTGAAGGGCTCCAGGACCGCATCGAGATTGAAGCGGTCGCAGAATTCGGTGAAGTGTTCTCGCAGGGTGCCGATGTGCATGTCGGCCGGGATGTTCACCGCCATCTGCACCGACAGCATGGGCGCGCCGGTGTGCACGGCGGGGTAGGTGCGCGTGGTCAGTTCGGCGATGGTGATGTCACCGGCGATGAAGAAATCGACAAGGTTGTGGACCACGCCGGGCTGGTCCAGGCAGATCACGTCGACGGCATAGGGAATGCGGTCGAGCGTGGCGTTCTTGCGATTGGTGCGCTGGCTGGTGATGCGCATTTCCAGCTCGCGCTCGAGGCGGGGCAGCGCCTGCTCCAGTCGCGCGATCGCGTCCCATTGGCCTTCCGCCAGCACCAGCATCGCGAATTCGGCGCCGAGGTGAGTCATCCGGCTTTCGAGAATGTTGCAGCCGACGTCCGCGATTGCGCGCGTCAGCCGAAGCACCGCCTCGGGCCGAGCACGGCCCAGCGTGGTGATGGAGAGAAGTTGTAGGGACTTTCCGTGCAGGGCCCGCTCCGATGCGTGTTTTTGGGCCAGTGTATCGGCTGACCGTGTTTTGGCAAGTGTCGCCCCTGCCGTCATCGCAATGCTTGTGCGTGCCCCTAGGGAACCTTAACATCCTCGAACTTCCCCACGTTCGCGGAGTATTGCCATGTTCAAGGGCAGCCTGGTTGCGCTTGTCACGCCCATGCGTGACGACGGCAGTGTCGACAACGACGCGCTGGCCTCGCTCATTGACTGGCACGTCGATGCCGGCACGGCGGGACTGATCATCGCCGGCACCACCGGCGAATCGGCAACGCTGGAAACCCAGGAGCACGTCGCCCTGCTGGCGGCGGCCGTGGAGCTTGCCGCGGGCAGGATTCCCATCATCGCCGGCACCGGTTCCAATTCCACCCGCCAGACGCTGTCGCTGACCAGCAAGGCCGCAGAGCTGGGCGTCGATGCCTGCCTGCTGGTCGTGCCGTATTACAACAAGCCCGGACAGGAAGGCCTGTTCCAGCACTACCGCGCCATCGCGGAAGCGGTGAAGTGCCCGCTCATCCTGTACAACGTTCCGGGCCGCACCGTGGCGGACCTGCTGCCGGAAACCGTCGAACGGCTGACCGCCTTCAGCAACATCATCGGCATCAAGGAAGCCACCGGCGACCTTTCCCGGCTGGCGGAAATCAGGAAGCGCTGCGGCGAGGAGTTCCTGCTGTACAGCGGCGACGATGCCACGGCGCGCGAATTCATGCTGCAGGGCGGGCATGGCGTCATTTCCGTGACCGCGAACATCGCGCCCGCCGAAATGGCGGCGATGTGCGCAGCGGCACTGGCCGGAGACGCGAAGCGTGCGCTGGAGATCGACCGGCGCCTGGAAGGCCTGCACAAGGCGCTGTTCGTCGAAGCCAATCCCATACCGGTCAAGTGGGCGCTGCATGCCATGGGGCGCATCCCCGCCGGAATCCGCCTGCCGCTCACCTGGCTGGACGGCGCGAACCGCGCGCCGGTCATCAAGGCGCTCGCCCAGGCGGGAATCAAGGTCTGAATGCCAAGGAGAAAATGATGAGTCGTTACCGCGCGCTTTTGCTTGCCGCCTGCCTGCCGTTCCTCGGCGCCTGCGCGGTGGACAGGTGCAATGCGCTCGTCTACGAGCCCGATGAAATCCCCGAGAGGGCGCCGCAACTCATCATTCCGGAGGGCGTGGTCGCGCCGCCGGAAACCGGCGCATACCGCATTCCTCCCGCGCGCGCCGCGGCCCCCGATACCTGTCTCGCGCGTCCGCCACAAACGGTTGCAGTTCCCGAGAACGTGGAGGACGAGGAATCGCTCGAGGAAGAGTGAGTCTCGTTGCGCCTTGCCGTTGCATCGGGTAACCTTGCCGCCCTTCGTCGCGGGGGAACCCGGCCGAAGAGCGGGAGAGGTGCCGGAGTGGTCGAACGGGCTCGCCTGGAAAGTGAGTGTACGGTAACCCCGTACCGAGGGTTCGAATCCCTCCCTCTCCGCCAGATGTGAAATGACGAGGCCCCCTTCCCGGGGGCCTCGTCATTTCGGCGCCTTGCACGGGCGGCGCAAGCCGCGAGTACAAGCACCGCAAAGCGGTGCGCAGAACCGCGCGCAGCGCGGGCCCGAAGGGCGAGCGGCGCAAGCCGCGAGTAATCCCTCCCTCTCCGCCAAATCCAAAACAAAACGCGCCCTTGCGGGGCGTTTTGTTTTGGATCGCGGACGAGATTGGATTCGAACCGAGGAATGGAAAAGCAGGGTTCGACAGCCGCGCCAACCGCGAGGCATCCCTCCTTGCGCGCCGCAGCGGCATTGCCGGGGACGATGCGTTAGAATGCGCCGTCCTGTTGCAGGAACCACGCAATGGTGGTCCGTATCGGCGTCCTCGCGACGGCCAGCCGTGAACCCCGTCAGGCCCGGAAGGGAGCAGCGGTAACGGTCATGCCGGGCGCCGGGGTTCTGCCGGTGCGGGCCGCCTCCATTTTTCCAGCACGGTCCCGCCTTTCTTCAGCCGCAAGGGGCGTGTGATAAAGTTGCAGCTTTGCAACCATTCCAGCGCGTATTCCAATGACTTATCAGGCTCTCGCCAGGAAATACCGGCCGCGCAATTTCGCCGAGATGGTCGGCCAGGAGCACGTGCTCCGCGCGCTGATCAATGCGCTGGACAACGACCGGCTGCATCACGCCTTCCTGTTCACCGGCACGCGCGGCGTCGGCAAGACCACCATCGCGCGCATTCTCGCGAAATCACTGAACTGCGAGCAGGGCGTGAGCTCCACGCCATGCGGCGAGTGCAGCGCCTGCCGTGAGATCGATGAAGGCCGCTTCGTGGACCTGATCGAGGTCGACGCGGCGTCCCGCACCAAGGTCGATGACACCCGCGAGCTCCTCGACAATGTCCAGTACGCGCCGAGCCGCGGCCGCTACAAGGTGTACCTCGTCGACGAGGTGCACATGCTCTCCAATCATTCCTTCAACGCGCTGCTGAAGACGCTGGAAGAGCCGCCGCCGCACGTGAAGTTCCTGTTCGCGACCACCGACCCGCAGAAGCTGCCGGTCACCATCCTGTCGCGCTGCCTGCAGTTCAGCCTCAAGCGCATGCCAGTCACGCTGATCGAAAGCCATCTGCGCAAGGTGCTGGAGGCGGAAGGCGTGGAAGTCGAGGCCGCCGCGTTGCCGCTGCTGGCGCGTGCCGCAGATGGCAGCATGCGCGATGCGCTCAGTCTGCTGGATCAGGCCATCGCCTTCGGCGGCGGGGCGCTGCGCGAGGCGGAAGTGCGCGCCATGCTCGGCACCATCGAGCGTCATCATGTCGAGGAAATCGTGCGCGGCCTGGCCGCGGGCGATGGCGTCGCCCTGCTGGAATCGCTGGACGCGCTCGATGCGCAGGCGCCGGATTACCGGCTGGTGAACGAGGAGCTGGGCGGTTACCTGCAGCGCATTGCGCGCTTCCAGCTCGTGCCCAGGGGCTGCGAGGACTGGGAAGATCGCGAAACCATCGCCGCGCTGGCGGCGCTGATCGCGCCCGAGGATGTGCAGCTGTTCTACCAGATTTCCCAGCTCGGCCAGCGCGAGCTGCAGCTGGCACCGGACGCGCGCAGTGCGTTCGAGATGTTGTTGTTGCGCATGCTGGCATTTCGTCCCGAGACAGGTCCGGCGACAGGTGGCGTGAACCCGGCGCCGGCCAGCGCGCGCAGCGCACCGTCCGCGGCCCGCAAGGTGGAGACCCCTGCGCCGGCGAGCGCGCCCGCGCCCGCGGTCTCCACGACACCGCCGCCTTCTGCCACGCCGCCTGCCGGGCAGGGCGCGCCTGCACCGGGTGCGTGGAAGGATCCTGACTGGCATGCGCTGGTGCAGGCCTTGCCGCTGAAGGGCGTGGCGCAGCAGCTCGCCCTGAACTGCGCCTACGAACGCCGCGAGGGCGACACGCTGCACGTGCGGCTCGCGCCGCAACACGCGCAGATCCTGACCGACACGCTGGTGGGTCGCATCGAGGCGGCGCTGGAGAAGTTCTACCGCGAGAAGCTGCGCCTCAAGGTGCACGTCGGTGAACTGGAGACCGAGACGCCTGCGCAGCGCGATGCGCGCCGCCAGGCCGCGCGCCAGCAGAGTGCCGAGGAATCGATCGCCCGCGACCCGACGGTGCGCGGCATGCAGGAACTGTTTGACGCCGCGCTCGAACCGGGCAGCGTGCGACCGCTGGAATGACACGGGAGATGATGATGAAAGGTGGCTTGGGCAATCTCATGAAGCAGGCGCAGAAGCTGCAGCAGGACATGCAGCGCGCCCAGGAAGAAATCGCGCAGCTCGAAGTGGAAGGCAGCGCGGGCGGCGGCATGGTCAAGGTGCTGATGACCGGTCGCCACGAAGTGAAGAAGGTGCGCATCGATCCCTCGGTGCTCAGCGACGATCCGGAAATGGTCGAGGACCTGCTGGCCGCGGCGGTCAACGATGCCGTGCGCCGCGTGGAAGAAACCACCAGGGAAAAATTCGCCGGCATGACCGCGGGCATTCCCGGTCTTCCTCCCGGCATGAAGCTGCCGTTCTGACGACGACAACATGTATTCGAAACGAGTCGAGCGCCTGATCCAGGCCCTGCGCTGCATGCCGGGCGTGGGGCCGAAGTCCGCGCAGCGCATCGCCTTTCACCTGCTGGAGCGCGACCGCGAAGGCGCGCGCGAAATGGCCGAGGCGCTGGTGGATGCCTGCGAAAACGTTCGTCATTGCGAGCGTTGCCGCATGCTGAGCGACGATGCGCTGTGCGGCATCTGTGCCTCGAGCAGTCGCGATGCGGCCCTGATGTGCGTGGTCGAAAGCCCCGCGGAAGTGATGGCCATCGAGCAGTACACCGGCTATCGCGGCTTGTATTTCGTGCTGATGGGCAGGCTGTCGCCGCTGGATGGCATCGGTCCCGAGGAGCTCGGGCTGGACCGCTTCGAGCAGCGCCTCGAGGAAGGCGAAGTGAAGGAAGTGATCCTCGCCACCAATCCGACCGTCGAGGGCGAGGCGACCGCGCATTACATCGGCGAGCTTGCCCGCGAGCGCGACATCCGCGTCACGCGCATCGCGCACGGCGTGCCGCTGGGCGGGGAGCTGGAGTACGTGGATGCAGGCACGCTGTCGCATGCCTTCAGCGGCCGCATCGATTTTCGTTGACAGGGGAGAATGCCATGTCGGACTGCCTGTTCTGCAAGATGGCGAACGGCGAGATCACGCCGGATATCGTCCACGAGACCGATGACATCCTTGCCTTCCGCGACATCAATCCGCAGGCGCCAACGCACGTGCTGGTGATTCCGCGCCGGCACATCAGTTCCATCAATGACCTCACCGAAGCCGACCAGGAACTGGTCGGCAAGCTGTATCTCGGCGCGAAGGCCGTGGCCGGGAAGGAAGGCATTCGTGAAAGCGGCTACCGCACGGTGATGAACTGTGGCGCCGGAGCAGGGCAGACCGTGTTCCACATCCACCTGCACGTGCTCGGCGGGCGGGGCATGCAGTGGCCGCCGGGCTAGACGTGAGAGGTGAGAGGCAGGACGTGAGACTACCGCGCCCGCTGCCGATCGCTGTCCACGATTCCAGGACACTCTTGTAACGAAAAAGCGGCCGTCGGCCGCTTTCCTTTTGATGAAGGGTCGGAGGAGCGGCTTCTTCGGCCGTCGCCTCAACTCTCACGCCTCTCACCACTCCCGATACTGCTCCTCCATGATCCCCACCAGCGCGAGATAGCTGGCGTAGCGGCGCTCGTCGATCTCGCCGGCGCTCACCGCACTCTTCACCGCGCATTGCGGTTCGTTGCGATGCATGCAGTCGGCGAAGCGGCATTGCCCGTTGTAATCGCGGAACTCGCGGAACAGCGGCGCGACATCACGCGGCGGCATGGGCCAGAGGCGGTATTCGCGCACGCCCGGCGAGTCGATCAGTTCGCCGCCGGAGGGCAGGTGGTACAGCGTGGTGGCGGTGGTGGTATGCCTGCCTTCGCCGCGGCTCGCGGAGATCTCGCCGATGCGGATGTCCTCGTGTGGCAGGAGCAGGCGCGAGATCGACGACTTGCCCACGCCTGAGGCGCCGACCAGGATGTTGGTCCTGCCTTCGACACGCCCCAGGAACTCGTCCTTGCCTTCGCCGCTTGCGGTGCTGAGAAACACCACCGGATAGCCGATGCGCCGGTACAGCGCGAAGCGCGCCTCAAGCTCGCGTCGCTGCGTGTCGCTGGCAAGGTCCACCTTGTTGAGCACGACGAAGGCATCGATGCCGTTCGCCTCGGCGGCCGCGAGGTACTTGTCCAGGGTGAACCAGTCCACAGCTGGTTCGACGGCGTTGACGATGATGGCCTGGTCGACGTTGGCGGCGAGCACCTGGCGGGCGCGCAGCGAGTCGTAGCGTTCCACCACGCCGTGGCGGGGAAGGATCTCGGTGATGGCGCCGCCATCCACCGTCGGCTCCCAGAGCACATAATCGCCGGCGACGGGCTTGAGCTTCCGTCCCTTGACGATGCAGTCGATGCGGCTGCCATCCTCGCGCTCCACCACCGAGTGGCGGCGGAAGTTGACGATCACCCGGCCACGATGCAGTTCACTCACGCGTGACGTTCCCGCAAATGACGGATTCTCGTTGCCGCAGGCGGATGCGAGTCATAGAACGCCGAATGCAGCGGATCGGGCGTGAGCGTGCTGGCGTTCTCGCGGTACAGCGAAACCAGCGCGGTCTCGAGCGCGCGCGCATCCGCATGCTCGGTGGCGAAGGCGTCAGCCTCGAACTCGTGCTTGCGCGAATACATTGCGCTGAGCGGCGTGAACGGCCAGGTGAACACCGGCAGCACCAGCAGGAAGATCAGCAGCGCATTGTGATGCGCGGGGTTGCTGATGCCGAGCGCGGCGTAGAACCAGGGCTGGTCAACCAGCCAGCCGAGCAGGGCGAGCGCCAGCAATGAAACGGTCGCGCTGATGACGAGGCGGCGGGTGATGTGCCTGAGCTTGAAATGGCCGAGCTCATGCGCAAGCACCGCCTCGATCTCCTCGTGGCTGAGGTCCTCGAGCAGCGTGTCGAAGAACACTATGCGCTTGGAGCGGCCCATGCCGGTGAAATAGGCGTTGCCGTGCGCGGAACGCCTGGAACCGTCCATGACGAACACGCCGGAGCTTTCGAAACCGCAGCGCGCCAGCAGCCGCTCGATGCGTTCGCGCAGCGCCTCGTCGGCGAGCGGCGAGAAGCGGTTGAACAGCGGCGCGATGAAGGCGGGATACGCCCAGGTCAGGAACAGGCTGAAGCCGGTCCACAGCGCCCACACCCACAGCCACCAGAACTTTCCGGTCGCGTCCATGAACCACAGCGTGGCAAGCAGCAGCGGCACGCCGAGCAGCAGCGACAGCAGCAGGCCCTTGAAGAGGTCGGCGATGAACAGGCCGGGTGTGGTGCGGTTGAAGCCGAAGCGCTGCTCCACGCCGAACGTCGAATAGATCGACAGCGGCAGTTCGATCAATGAGCTGATCAGCATGATGCTGATGATCACGCCGGCGCCGATGAGGTAGGGATGCCAGCCGCTCTTCTGCCAGAGCGCGTCGATGGCGTCGATGCCGCCCCCGAGCGTGAAGCCGAGCAGGACGACCGCGCCGAGCAGCATGTCCCAGCGCCCGATCCTCGCCTTGGCAACGGTATAGTCGGCGGCCTTGCGGTGCTGTTCCAGCGGAATCGCCTCGTCGAAGGGTTCGGGCACGGCATCACGATGGGCGCGCACGTGCCGGACCTGCCGCAGGTTCAGCCAGCCGCGGAGCGCCAGCCCAAGGGCAAGAAAAGCGAGGAACAGCCAGGTAAACGGATGCATCATGACTCCAGCGGGAAGCGAGGCGGCCTAAGCCTAGCCTTTGCTAGAATCGCCGACAAGCGCGCACGCCGGGAGCCCGAATGACGCAGAACGCCGAGAATCTCATCTGGATAGACCTGGAAATGACCGGGCTCGATCCGTTCACCGACCGCATCATCGAGATCGCCACGCTGGTCACCGACAAGCACCTCAACATCCTCGCCGAGGGACCGGTGCTCGCCATCCACCAGTCCGACGAAGTGCTTGCGGGCATGGACGAGTGGAACACCCGCCAGCACGGCGCCTCGGGGCTCACCGAGCGGGTGCGTTCCAGCCGCATCGACGAGGCGGCGGCGGAGCGCGAGACCATCGCCTTCCTGCAGCAGTGGGTGCCGGCGAACGCCTCGCCCATGTGCGGCAACAGCATCTGCCAGGACCGTCGCTTCCTGGCGAAATGGATGCCGGGGCTGGAACGCTACTTCCATTACCGCAACCTGGACGTCAGCACGCTGAAGGAACTGGCGCGGCGCTGGGCGCCGAAGGTGGCGGCGGGATTCACCAAGGAATCGAAGCATCTCGCGCTGGATGACATCCGCGATTCCATCGAGGAGCTGCGCCACTACCGCGCGACCTTCATCCGCGCCGACGTGCTCGAAGGCGACGGCGCATGAACGGCACCCTGCAGCTTGCCGACATCGAGGAAGCCGCACGTCGCATCGCGCCGTACATCGCGCGCACGCCGCTGCTGCATTCCTCCAGCATCGATGCGCAGGCCGGTGGCCGCGTGCATTTCAAGTGCGAGAACTTCCAGCATGTCGGCGCCTTCAAGATGCGTGGCGCGGCGAACGCGGTGTTCGCATTGGACGATGCCACGGCGGCGCGCGGCGTGGCCACCCATTCCTCCGGCAACCATGGCGCCGCTCTCGCCCGTGCCGCCAGGCTGCGCGGCATCACCTGCCACGTGGTCGTGCCGGAGGGCGCCAACCCGGTGAAGGTCGAGTCGATCCGCCGCCTGGGGGCGAACATCATCGAATGCGAGGCGACCATGCGCGGCCGCGAGCAGGCGCTGGCGGAGGTCGTGGCCCGCACGGGCGCGGCGGTGGTGCATCCGTATGCCGATTACAAGGTAATGGCGGGGCAGGGCACGGTGGCGATGGAATTGCTCGACCAGCTGGAACAGCCGCCGCAGGTGTTGCTCGTGCCGCTGGGCGGCGGCGGCCTGATCGCCGGCTGCGCGACCGCAGCGAAAGCTCTCCAGCCCGGCATTCGTGTCATCGGCGTGGAACCCGAGGGCGCGGCGGATGCGGCGGCATCGTTCCAGGCCGGGAAGATCGTGCCGGTAGAGCGACCGAAGACGATCGCGGATGGCCTGCGGGCCACCGTCGGCGAACCGAACCTCGCCATCATCCGCCGGCATGTCGATGCGATAGTCACCGTGCCGGACGCCGCCATCATTGCCGCCATGCGCCTCCTGTTCGAGCGCCTGAAGATCGTGGTGGAGCCATCCGCCGCCGTCGGCCTGGCGGCATTGCTGGAAGGCAAGGTGACGCTTGATGGTGGAACGGCGGGCGTGGTGCTCACCGGCGGCAACGCCGATCTTGATCGTCTTCCCTGGATGATGGAGAACGTGCAGTGAAACGACTCGTTGCATGCCTGCTGCTGTCCGGCTTGCCGGCCCATGCGGCAATCCCGCTGCCAGACACCGATCTCTGGGCGGCGAATCTCGTCATCGTCGAAGGCAAGCTCACGGTGGAGCGTGCACGGCGCATCACTGACGTAAAGGGTTACGAGAACCAGCCGGCGTTTGTCGATGAAACCCTGATCATTTACAGCGCCGAAGCGAGTGAAGGGCAGACTGACGTGTTCGCGCTGGACGTGGACAGCGGCGAGCGCGAGCGGCTGGCGGCAACGCCGGAGTCCGAGTTCTCGCCCACGCCGGTGCCGGGTGGCGGTCTTTCCGCCGTGCGCGTTGCCGGCGATGGAACGCAGCAGCTGTGGCTGCTGCGCGACGGCGCGAAGGACTACGAGCTGCTGTTTCCGCTGCTGGAAGGCATCGGTTACCACGCATGGCTGGACGCAAACCGCGTCGCCTTGTTCATGATCATCCCCGGCAAGGAAACCGCCGAGCTGCACATCGCGCATCGTGCCAGTGGCGAGGTCATGATCATTTCACGTGACGTCGGCCGCAGCCTGCAGCCCTGGCCGGGCGAACCTGGAAGCCTCGCGTTCATCGAGCCGGGTGCCGACGGCAAGCGCTGGATCAAGCGTTTCGATTTCGCCGAGCGCAAGCTCACGCCGCTGATCCCGGTGCTGGAAGGCAGCCTGGATTTCACGATACTTCCCGACGGCCGCCTGCTGATGGCGCGCGGCAAGGAGCTGTTCGCGAGCCAGGGCGACAAGTGGCAGCCGCTGGCGAAGCTTGACCAGCTGCCGGGAATCATCACGCGTCTCGCGGTGAATGCCACGGGCACGCGGCTTGTCATGGTGGCGGACGAATGAGAAGGCTCGCATGGTTGCTCGCCCTCTTGCTGCTGCCGGCGGCGCAGGCACAGGAGCCGGATGACATTCTCGGCATCTGGGCCACGGAGCGCGCCGAGGCGCATGTGGAGATATTCAAGCGCGATGATCGCTATCACGGCCGCATCACCTGGCTGAAGGAGCCTTTCTATCCCGAAGGCGATGCGGAGGCCGGGCAGCCCAGGCGTGATCGCGAGAACGAGGATCCGGAACTGCGTGAACGCGAAATCATCGGGCTGGAAATCGTCAACGGCTTTCGCTACGTCGGCAAGGGCCGCTGGACGGACGGGACCATCTACGATCCGGAGAACGGCAAGACGTACAACTGCAAGATGTGGTTGACGCGTGATGGCCGCCTGCGGCTGCGCGGCTATGTGGGCGTGTCGCTGTTCGGTCGCACGACGGAATGGATCCGCGTGCTGAGATGAAAATCGGTTCTTCCCCAGAACGTTTCCATCGCGAGCCAGTGGTAGATTGGATGCAACCTTCAACGGCTCCAAAATTATGTCTGATGCCTCTTCGCGCGACGAGACCCGCCTGCGGCTGCGCAACCTGCGGCCAGAGGATCATCGCGCGCTGAGCCGCCTGATGAGCCGGGCTTACACCGGCATCGAGAACAGCCGCTGGTCCAGGGACGAGTTCGTCGCGCAGATCAATCGTTTCCCCGAAGGGCAGCTCTGCATCGAGGACAACGGCGAAGTCGTCGCCGCTGCGCTTACGCTTATTGTCAATTACGCCCGCTTCGGCGATCGCCACACCTACGACCAGATCACCGGCAACGGTTACTTCACCACGCACGATCCGAACGGCGACGTGCTCTACGGCGTGGATGTGTTCGTCGATCCGGACTACCGCGGCATGCGTCTCGGGCGCCGCCTGTACGACGCACGCAAGGAGCTGTGCCGCAGTCTCAACCTGCGCGCCATCATCGCGGGCGGCCGCATTCCCGGCTATCACAAGTACGCGGACAGCATGTCGCCCGAGGAATACGTGCAGCAGGTCCGGCGCAAGGAAATCTACGATCCCATCCTGAGCTTCCAGCTGGCGAACGACTTCCAGGCACGGCGGGTGATCAAGGGCTACCTGCCCGACGACAAGGACTCGCTCGGCTACGCCACGGTGCTGGAGTGGAGCAACATCCATTACGAGGAGCGTGAAGCCCCCGCGATCGCCGCACCGAAGGTCGTGGTGCGCGTCGGCACGGTGCAGTGGCAGATGCGGCCGATGGAAACCGTCGACGAGCTGATGGGCCAGGTGGAGTTCTTCGTCGATGCGCTGGCGGGATACAACGCGGATTTCGCGCTGTTCCCTGAGTACTTTGACGCGCCGCTGATGAGCCGCTACAACGAATTCAGCCCAGCCGAGGCGATGCGCAAGCTGGCAGGCCACACCGACGAGATCGCGGAGCGCTTCCAGGAGCTCGCGATCGCCTACAACATCAACATCATCGCGGGCAGCATGCCGGTCTACGAGAACGGCAGCCTGTACAACGTCGCCTGGCTGTTCCGCCGCGACGGCACCCGCGACACCCAATACAAGCTGCATGTCACGCCGGATGAAAAGAAATACTGGGGCACGCAGGGCGGGCGCAATCTCAAGGTGTTCGACACCGATGCCGGGCGCATCGGCATCCTGATCTGCTACGACGCCGAGTTCCCGGAACTGCCGCGGCTGCTGTCGGATCGCGGCATGCAGATCCTGTTCGTCCCGTACTGGGTGGACACCAAGAACGGCTATCTGCGCGTGCAGCGCTGCGGCCAGGCGCGCGCCATCGAGAACGAATGCTACGTGGTGATCACCGGCAGTGTCGGCAACCTGCCGCGGGTGGAGAACGCCGACATCCAGTACTCGCAATCCGCCATCTACACGCCGGCCGACTTCGCCTTCCCGCATGATGGCATCGCCGCGGAATCCACGCCCAACACCGAGATGACGCTGATCGTCGACCTCGATCTCGACAAGCTCAAGGAGCTGCGCGACGAGGGCTCGGTGCAGAACTATCGCGACCGGCGCCGGGATCTCTACCAGGTTCGCTGGCTGCCCGGGGAACTCTGAACTTCCCGGTGATCATGTCCGCGGCCTTCTCGGCCATCATCACCACCGGCGCATTGGTATTCCCTCGCACCAGTACCGGCATGGCCGATGCATCAATGACGCGCAGGCCTTCGATACCGCGCACGCGCATTTCGGCATCCAGCACCGCATCCTCATCGTTGCCCATGCGACAGGTGCCGGCCGGGTGATAGATGGTCTCGGCGCGAGCGCGGATGAAGGCATCGATGTCCGCGTCGTTCTGGACATCACTGCCCGGGAATATCTCGTCACCGCGCCATTTCGCAAATGGCGCTGCGGAGAGTATCTCGCGCGAAATGCGTACGCCCTCGCGCAGCACGGCGATGTCCTCGGGCGCGGAAAGGTAGTTCGGCTGGATCAATGGCGCATCCATGGGATTGGCGGTGGCCAGCGTGATGCAGCCGCGGCTGCGCGGCGCGAGATCGCAGGCGTGAATGGTTGCGCCTCGCCCCGGAAGCTTGCGGCGGCCGTGATCGTCAAGCATGGCGGGAATGAAGTGCAGCTGGATGTCCGGCCGCGAATCCTGCGCGAGCCGCGAGCGGACGAATGCACCGGCCTCGGCGGCGTTGGTTGTGCCGGGGCCGTTGCGCGTCAGCAGGTAGCGCAGCATCACCATCGCCTCGCGGAAGAATGACAGGTCATAGGTCACCGGCGCGCGAATCTCGACCAGCGTGCAGATGTCGAGGTGGTCCTGCAGGTTGCGCCCCACGCCCGGGAGGTCTGCCTTCACCGCGATGCCGTGCCTTGCGAGTTCGCTGGCGGGACCGATGCCGGAGAGCATCAGGAGCTGCGGCGAGTTGACCGCGCCGCCACAGAGCAGCACTTCGCGCCTTGCATGAACGATCCGGTCATTGCCACGGACGCGGAACTGCACGCCGGTGGCGTGGCCGCCTTTGATCACGATTCGCTGCGCCAGCGCGCCGGTGACGACATGCAGGTTGGGACGCGCGAGTGCGGGACGCAGGTAGGCGCTCGCGGTGCTGTGACGCCTGCCATCCTTCTGCGTGACCTGGTAGAGCCCCGCGCCTTCCTGACGCGCGCCGTTGAAATCATCGTTGCGCGGAATGCCCGTCGCCACCGCGGCGTCCACGAAGGTCTCGCTCAGCACGTTCGGGTAGCGCAGGTCGGCGACGTTCAGCGGCCCGCCTGTACCGTGGAATTCGTTCGCGCCGCGCTCGTTGTTCTCGGCGAGGCGGAAGTAGGGCAGCACGTCCTGCCAGCGCCAGCCATCGACATTCCAGCCGTCGTAATCCTCGGCTTGGCCACGGGTGTAGCACATGGCGTTGATGGAACTGGAGCCGCCGAGTACCCGTCCGCGCGGCCACCACAGGCGGCGATTATCCAGGTTCGCCTGCGGTTCGGTGTCGTAGTTCCAGTTGATGCGGGTATTGCCGGCGAGCCTGGGCAGGCCGGCGGGCATGTGGATGAATGGGTTGCGATCCGCCGGGCCGGCTTCCAGCAGCAGCACCTCGACCGAAGGGTCTTCCGACAGCCGGTTGGCAAGCACGCAGCCGGCCGAGCCCGCACCCACGATGATGTAATCGAATTCCTGCATCCGCGCCTCCGTCGTTGCGGCATTCTCGCCGCGGACGTGGAAAGAAGAAAGCGCCCCGAAGGGCGCTTTCGTTGATTACCGGATCAGTGCTGCTTCCGGCGCCGCAGGAGGGGCAGAAACGGCAGCATCCAGACGGGCCTGAGTAGTGATGGTATTCACCTGACAGGTCACTGCCGATAGCGAAGGTGGCCATGTTGCTCCCTGACGGGTTATAGAAGCGTTACCACACGACTTCATA
>Ga0207873_1000965_pt1 | contig 29440 bp, 32 predicted proteins | sample BGWIniCompost_FD_187373 | JGI IMG/M metagenome (GOLD analysis project Ga0207873, IMG submission 187373) | Cellulose adapted compost microbial communities from Newby Island Compost Facility, Milpitas, CA, USA - BGW Initial Compost (SPAdes)... ...
AGTATTTCATCTTTATTTAATCTTTGTAAGAACCCGTGATCTCCGTCCCGACTTTGTCGGGAGCGGCGTCCTAAGCCACCAGACGAACGCGCCTATGTTCTTATAATATGCTAAAATAATTCAGCATAAATTTCAGTAACAAAAATAGGCAGAACTTGTTTCAAGTACAATCTTTAATGATGCATCATTTCATGCATTTTTGCTGAATCTATTTTGGGACTTACATAAGGAATTCCCAGATTCATACCACGCAGGAGAAATAGTATAGCAAAAAAGAGTATGAATGCAGGTGCCAGTTTAGTAAGCTTCTGCCTGAAATTTAAACTTATAAATTTTCCAAAGATTGAAACTGCAAACATTACTGGGATAGTTCCAAGTCCGAAAAACATCATAAAAAGCATTCCGTTTATTAACGAGCCTGTTGCAACAGCACCTGCTAATCCTATATAAACAAAACCGCATGGTAAAAATCCATTTAATAAACCGATTGTAAAAAAAGATAAATTACTCTTTACATTAAACAAAGAACTGATTTTAGTTTTCAAAAATGTTAGTGGCTTTTGTAAAAAGGAAAAATTTAAAATCCTGATTTTATATTTTTTAGGTAAGATTAAATATAAAAGAAATACTCCTCCCAAAATTATTGATAACATCTGCTGATAACCTGCAACAGCTAATCTTTCACCAACATATCCAATAATCAATCCCAATAATGAATATGTTATAACTCTGCCAAGGTTATAAATTATTCTTCCAATGAAGAATGTAAAATTTCCTGAAGAAGGAAGAGGCAAAGCCAGTGCAATTGGTCCGCACATACCCACACAATGAAAGCTGCCGAATAACCCTATAAGAAATGCTGAGAAAATTTCCATAATCTTAATTAATTATTATTGATTTTTCTGTTAGGTAATCCTCTTTATTCATAATCCATGAAATTCCTATCTTCCAGAATCCCTTTGCAATTTCTGAAGCACTTAATGATTGTTCTCCTTCATCATTAATTCTTAAAGGAATAATAAAATCCTGATTTGAATCCGATGGACGATAGAAATAAATCTCACCTGATGAAATTTCATTTAATATTGATTTTGGGAAAATGATATTGATATTATTGCCATCGTAATTTATTTCCACATCTTCCTTAAGTTCTGCTGTTCTTTTTTTAATATCAATTTGTTCCTGGTATACTAAAGTTTTTTCATAATAATTTTCTGTAACAAGGTCCACTTTCTGGTTAATAAATATTAACATCATTGAAACAGAAATAATCATAAAAATTATTATTGATATTACTATGCCCGTTCCCCAATTAATCTTCTTCATCATCATCCTCCTTTTTTACAGGACCCAGAAACGAAGTTTTAATAGTTTGTATTAGTTTTTCATTATCATAAATTCCAATAGTAACAGGAGTATTCATCATTTTAATTTCATCTTCAGAAAGCAGAAGTAAAAATTTTGTTTCAAGTTTTTCCTGTGGTTTAAGTAAAATATCCCCTTCAACAAGTTTTATTTCACCTTTTAAATTCTCAAGCTTTAATGAAACCGGGGTTTCTTTAAAAGTTTTGTTTACAATATTTAAATCATAAAGATTGCTAATCATATCTCCAGGTTGTTTTTGATATAACATTCCCGGGGTGCGAAGTATATTTATACTAAAATCAGTCCTTGTTATTAGCAGAAAAATAAGAAGTGAAACAAGTGCAGTTAAAAGAACCGAGTAAAGAATCATTCTTGTTGTAAATCTGAATTTTGTTTTCTTTTCAATTCCGTTTAATGAATCATATCTGATTAGCCCGCGTGGTCTTTTAACTTTATCCATTACATAATTGCATGCATCAATACATGCAGTGCAGTTTACACATTCAAGCTGAATTCCATTTCTGATATCAATTCCTGTAGGGCAAACATCTACACAGAGTTTATCATCAATGCAGTCTCCTAAATTTTGAATTTCCCCCTTTTTTATTTTTCCTCTTGGTTCACCCCGTTTATAATCATATGCAATTACAAGTGAATCCTGGTCGAGTAAAACTCCCTGCAGTCTTCCATAGGGGCAAACAATTGTACAAGCCTGCTCCCTGAAATAAGCAAACACCCAGTAGAACACTCCTGAGAAAGCAATCATTGCTGTTAAACCTGCAAGATGTTCAGATGGCGGGTCTGTTACAATTTTCCACAATTCATCTATGCCGATGATATAGGAGATAAGCATATTTGAAATGAAAAATGATAAAGCAAAAAAGATGGAATGCTTTAAAGTTTTTTTGAAAAATTTTTTCCCGTTAAGAGGAGATTTATTTAATTTAATCTGCTCTCTGAAATCACCTTCAATCAGATATTCTATTTTGCGGAATACCATTTCCATAAAAACTGTTTGGGGGCAAATCCATCCGCAGAATATTCTGCCAAAGATTGCAGTGAAAAGAATTATAAAAACTATTACTGCAATCATTGCAATTACAAAAAGGTGAAAATCATGAGGACCAAAAGAAATACCAAAAAGAATAAAATTTCTTTCCGGAAAATTGAAGAGCATAAAAGGATGCCCATCAACTTTTATAAAAGGTGTAACAATAAGAATTAAAAGAAGCAGAATACTTACATAAGTTCTTGCTTTATAAAAATTGCCGGAAGGTTTTTTAGGATATATCCATTTCCTTTTTCCTTCTTTGCTTACTGTGGCTAATTCATCTCTGAACGTTTCTTCTTTGACCTGTTCCATACTGTTTATAATTTTTTAAGTGAAAGTGATTTTACTTTCACCGCATTGAAATTGACTGCCCTGTACTATCAGCATCTACATATTTTTCCCCTTCAGGCTGCTTTGCATTAGGAGGATTAGTACCCCGAATAGAAATAATATAACTGGCAACCTGTTGTATTTGAGCAGGATTTAATGTTCCCTGCCAGCTAACCATACCTTTTGCCGGAACACCATATTTAATTGTTGAGAAAATATTTCTGATGCTTCCTCCGTGAATCCAGTATTCATCAGTTAAATTAGGACCAACTGAGCCTTCTCCATTAACACCATGACATGGTATACAATTTTTTGAATAAATTTCTTTACCTGCAATTAATGATTCATTATCCGTTAAAAGAGTAACTGTATTTTCATTTAAAAATGCACCTGAATTAATTAGCTGTTCCCTTTCAAGTGCGGCAATTCTCATCTCTTCTTCATACTCCTGGTGAGGCAGCAGACCTCTTTCGAGAACATGGTAATCAATCATATAATAAATTCCGAATAAAATTGTCCCGTAAAAAAGATAATTGAACCAGGGTGGAATTCTGTTATCAAGTTCTTTTATTCCGTCAAAATCATGATCGAGTGTTATATCTTTTTCTTTTTCAATAGGAGCAAGACCAATAAAATAATTTTTTATTCTTTTAAGATATGGAGAAATTACCGGTGCTCTATTAATTCCCTTCCCCATTCCGAAATATCCGAATGCAGCAATAATTAATAATACAACTATCACAAATAAGAGAATATTAAATTTAACCAGAGCATCGGGTGTCTTCTCAGTTTGTGCAGATGCATTTTCTATCAAGAAAAATAAAATAAAAATCTGCATTAAAAATTTTCTGATATTTAAAAATCTATTCATACTTTTTACCTGTTTTATTTGGATTTAAAACATCATCATTTTGAAGAGGAATATTTTCCATCTTTCTTAAATATTCTTTATCAACTTTAAAGAACCAGTAAATCAAAACAGCAAAGAAGAGGATGAAAATTACCAGCGATATTACCGGGTATATTCCTATTCCTTCAATTGATCTTAAAACTTCTTTATACATTTTTTATTTCCAATTAATTATTTCTCTGCCGTTTCACCGGCTTTAATATCTGTACCTAATCTTTGCAGATAGGCAATCAATGCTATTATTTCCTTATTTGGCTCTGCAGGTGCACCATTATTCTGAAGGTCAAGTGCAATTGCTTCAGCCTGTTTTCTTAAATCTTCATGAGCAATTAATTCATAACCTTCTTCATAAGGCACTCCGAGTTTTCTCATCACATTAATTTTTGATGCAAGGTTGGTCGTATCCAGTTCATTTGTAAGAAGCCACGGATAAGGCGGCATAATTGAACCGGGCGACATTGCAGATGGATTTTCCATGTGGAGATAATGCCAGAGATTCGGATATTTTTTTCCTACACGGTGGAGGTCAGGTCCTGTTCTTTTTGATCCCCAAAGAAATGGATGATCATAAACATACTCTCCAGCTTTTGAATACTCACCATATCTTTCAGTTTCAGATCTGAATGGACGAACGAGCTGCGAATGACAGCTTACACATCCTTCTTTTATGTAAACATCGCGACCAAGCAGTTCAAGTGGTGTGTATGGTTTAACACTTGAGATTGTTGGTATATTTGATTTAACAAGAAATGTTGGAAGAAATTCAACCAGACCACCTATTAACACAACAACAGTTGCAGCAAGAGTAAACTGCCAGGGGCGTTTCTCCAGCCAGCGGTGAGATATTTTTTCTTTCTTATCTGGTTTATGAATTGGTGCTGCTTCTGCAGCCTCATCATTTACAAAATGTCCCTGCTTAACAGTTTTGTAAAGATTGTAAGTCATCAAGACAATTCCTGCTAAATAAAATGTACCACCAACTGCACGGATGATGTACATCGGAATTATCTGTGTTACTGTTTCAAGGAAGTTGGGATACTGCAAAAGTCCAAGCGGATTAAATTCTTTCCACATTAAAGATTGAGCTATACCCGACCAATACATTGCAGATGCATAGAAAACTATTCCCAGTGTTCCTATCCAAAAGTGAACGTTAGCTAATTTTTTTGAATAAAGATTTGTATTATAAATTTTAGGAATAAGCCAGTAGAGAATTCCGAAAGTTAAAAATCCATTCCATCCTAAAGCGCCAATGTGAACATGCGATACAACCCAATCAGTAAAATGAGCAATCGCATTAACATTTTTAAGTGAAAGCATAGGACCTTCAAATGTAGCCATACCGTAAGCAGTAACAGCAACAACCATAAATTTAAGAACAGGTTCCTGTCTTACTTTATCCCATGCACCTCTCAAAGTTAAAAGTCCGTTTATCATTCCGCCCCAGCTTGGAGCAATAAGCATAACCGAAAAGACAGTACCTAATGATTGAGCCCAATCAGGTAAAGCTGAATATAAAAGATGATGCGGACCAGCCCATATATAAATAAATATCAAAGCCCAGAAATGAAGTATTGATAATCTGTAGGAATAAACCGGACGGTTTGCTGCTTTAGGAAGATAATAATACATCAAACCGAGGTATGGAGTTGTTAAGAAAAATGCTACTGCATTATGCCCGTACCACCATTGAACAAGAGCATCCTGTACACCTGCATAAACCGGATAGCTTTTCAGAAAACTTACAGGCAGTTCAATTGAATTAACAATATGAAGTACTGCAACAGTAGCCCAGGTTGCTATGTAAAACCATATTGCAACATACATGTGGCTTTCTCTTCTTTTAATAATTGTGCCGAGCATATTTATTCCGAATGCAACCCATACAACAGCAATTGCAATATCAATTGGCCATTCAAGTTCGGCATATTCTTTACTGGTTGTGAATCCTAAGGGAAGAGAAACAGCCGCTGCAACAATAATTAATTGCCATCCCCAGAAATGAAATTTACTGAGGAAGTCGCTGTACATTCTTGCTTTACAAAGCCGCTGCAATGAGTGATAAACACCCATAAAAATTGCATTACCTACAAAAGCAAAAATAACTGCATTGGTGTGCACAGGTCTTATTCTGCCGAATGTAGTAAATGGAAGATTGAAGCTTAAGCCGGGCCAGAAAAGCTGCGATGCTATCAGCAAGCCTACGAGCATTCCTACCAATCCCCAGAAGACTGCAGCAAAGGCAAAGTTCTTTACAATTTTATTATCGTAACTGAATTTTTCTAACTCCATTTATATCTCCTGTAATTGAAATCTTTATTCAAAAAAATTTTTTCATTGAAACACTAAGAAACATTTAAGTCTTTCTTTTCTTCTTCATCAAATAAAATTCTGACTGATGGTGTATACGTATCTTTATACTGTCCTTTCTTTACAGCAAAAAGAAATGCAATTAAAAAACTGACTGCAATCAGCAGACTGAATCCTATCAATACAACAATTACTGAAATAGCAGCCTCCTTTTAGCAATTAAGTTTGTAGAAAGAGTTGCAAACAACACAACCGAAACCGAACTAAGAGGCATCAGTATTGCAGCAATTAATGGTGAGAGCATTCCCATCACTGCAAAACCTAATCCTATTATGTTGTAGAGAAATGATATACCAAAACTTATCTTTATAATATTGATGCTCTTCTTTGAAAAGTTCAGGAAGGCAGGAATTTTATTTATCTCATCAGCATAAAGGATTGCATCGCAGGCTGGTGAAAAATTAGCTGTGTCTTCTGAGATTGCTATACCAAAATTACTTTGTGCAAGTGCACCAGCATCATTCAATCCATCCCCAATCATTAAAACTTTTTTACCTGAAGCCTGAAGTGATTTGATATATTCAAGTTTTAAATGAGGTGATTGTTTAAAACGAATTTCAGAATCTTCACCAAATAATTCTCTTAATTTTTTCTCTTCACCTTTATTATCTCCTGAAAGAAGAGATACTTTATAATTTTTCTTTAAAGAATTAATTAATTCTTTAATGTTCTCCCTGTATTCATTAGAAAAACTGAAATATCCTTTTACTTCATCATTTATTGAGATATAAACTCTTGTACCATAGTAATCATCATTTGTATTTGCTTCTACAAATTCAGGTGTACCGAGTTTTATCTTTAATCCGTTTACAATTCCTTCAATCCCCTTCCCGCTTAAATCTTTGTAATCTTCAATTAAAATTTCTTTAAAATTATTTTCAAAAAAATTTTTTAAATGATGATAAATCTTTCGACTTAGAGGATGAGTTGAATTTTTAACTAAAGCCCGGATATACTTTTTCTCTGTTTCGTTAAGTTCATTTCCTATAAAACTTATTTCAGAACTGTTGGTTTTGGTGAGTGTACCGGTCTTATCAAAAACAATCTCATTTATTTTTGCAAGCTCTTCTATTGATGCAGTATTTTTAAGGTAAAATTTATTCTTGCCGAAAATTCTTAATGTATTACCAAGTGTAAAAGGAGTTGATAATGCAAGCGCACACGGGCACGCTACAATTAAAACAGCAGTGAAAACATTTAATGCAGTTCCATAATCTGAAGGAAGCCAGATTAATGCGGAGACAGCAGCAATAAACAAAATTATAATTGTAAAATATTTGCTGACAGTATTTGATAAAGCAGCAAAGTCGCTCTCATCTTTTTTTCTGAATGCTTCATTGTTCCATAATCTTGTTAAGTAACTTTGAGAAACTTCTTTAACTACTTCAAGCTCGATTGCTTCGCCTGATTGTCTGCCTCCTGCATAAATTAATTCCCCCATTACTTTTTTTACCGGGAGAGATTCACCAGTAACAAAACTGTAATCAATGTTGCCGCTGCCGTTGAATAAAATTGAATCAGCAGGAATGATTTCATTATTTCTTACAATAATTCTATCGCCGGGTTTTAATGAAGAAACCGGAATTGATTTTTCAACTTTATCTTTAATTAATGTAACTGAAAGAGGGAAATACGATTTGTAGTTTCTGTCGAATTTGATACTTGCATAAGTTTTATTCTGAAATAATCTGCCGAGCAAAAGAAAGAAAACAAGTCCGGCAAGTGAATCAAAAAATCCAGCGCCGGTATCTAAAATAATTTCAAAGGAACTTCTTAAGAAGAGAACTAATATTCCGAGAGAGATGGGAAAATCAATATTTATAATTTTTCTTTTTAAACCTTTAATTGCAGAGATATAATATTCTGAAGCTGAATAGAAAAAAACAGGAAGAGAGAAAATGAGAATAATCCATGAAAAAAATCTTTTCAAAAAATAATCGGAAACATCAATCGAAAAATATTCGGGAAAACTAAACAACATAATATTCCCGAAGCAAAAAGCAGCAATACCAATTTTATAGTAAAGTTTTTTATTTACATCTTTTTTATTTTTCTTATCGATGCTTTCGAGATTTATCTGAGGTTCATAACCGATTGATGCAAGAAGCTGAACAATTTCTTTCAGACTAAGTTTTCCTGGATTAAAACGAACTACAAGCTCCTTCTTCAGAAAATCAACTTCTGAATTTGTAATCCCTTCATTTAATTTGTTGAGATTTTCAAGAAGCCAGATGCAGGAGCTGCAATGCATTTGGGGAACAAAAAATGTAACGACGTTTAATTTTTCATCCCTGTAATCAAGTAGTTTGTTGATGATATTTTCATCATCGAGATAATCATACCGCTTTTTCTGAAAATCTTTTAAAGAAATTCCGGGGGAAGATTCAATAGAATAATAACGGCAAAGATTGTTTTGATTTAATATTTCATAAACAGTTTTACAGCCTGTGCAGCAAAAAACCTTATCATCAAAAGATATTAAATCATCTTTGCACAGATCACCGCAGTGATAACATAACTTTTCTATTATTTCAGCAGAATGAGTCAAAGTTTTGTTAGGTTTTACCGCTTAGAATTTTGAGGCAGGCATTTTCTATAACTATGCCATTAGAGAGCTTCGGATAAATGACAGGAATTAAAGAGTAGGAAAAAATTAATTCTTAAATCAGATAAAAAGAGAAAACTGATTCCCGAAGTTGAGAAGAAATAATATTTTTTGGGTTTAGCTGATAAAATATTATTTTTGCGTTTACATTTTGTTCTTTCTTAAAATATTGCCCCGTGGTGTAATTGGCAACACGTCTGACTCTGGATCAGAAGAGTTCAGGTTCGACCCCTGACGGGGCAGCTTCTTTTTCCCTTTCTTCATTTATTTACTCATCAATATTTTCTATTTTACTTCATCACTATTTCATCATTTTATGAAAATTATTGCAGCAATATTTTTACTTCTTTGTAATACAGGGTTAAGCCAGACTTTTCTCTACAATTATTCTTTCGGAAAGTTTAAAAACGCTTCCTCGTTCCATTTAAATTCTGCCGGATTTATTTATGTAACCGATTCGGGTTCCGATGTTTTGTTTAAATATGATACTCTCGGAACTTACCTTAATGAAGTTGGCGGGTATGGCTGGACAGAAGAAGCTTTCGATGATCCTGTTGATGTTTTTGCAACTACTCTAAATGTTTTTGTATGTGATAAAAATAATCACCGCATTCAGAGTTTTGATAAAGATTTAAATTTTATTTCAATTCTTTCAACAAGAGATAGCGATAATTATGAAATGGAGTTCGGCTATCCACTTTCCTGTGCTGTTTCAAATATGGGTGATCTTTTTATTCTAGATTCTGAAAATAAAAGAATATTAAAATTTGATTTGTTTGGCAATTTCATTCAGAATTTTGGTGGAATTGATGCGGGTAGTTTTGTTTTGAATAATCCTGTTGACCTTGCAGTTTCTTCATCTGCAAATACATTTGTAATTGATGGCTCTGACATTGTTGTTTATGATAATTATGGAAATGGTCTTGCCAAAATTGAAACTGGTCTTAAATTAAAATCAATAAATATTATCTCTTCATTACTAACAACAAACACAGAAGATGAAATATACTTTGCAGATTTAAAAGCATCAGAGTTTAACCTGAAGAAAATTAATTTATCAGAACTAAGCCATCAGCCAAAATTTGTTTCATCTTTAATGAATAAAAACAAACTCTACATTCTTACTGATAACGAAATAATGGTCTTCTCTTCAGTTCCTCAGAATTAAAATGAAATTTTCCGGTAAACATTTTTCATTTATAATTTTTGTTCTGCTGCTTTTCTGGTGTGCAGGATTTTCAATTAATGTTATTTCGAATAATTCAGGAACTACCAAAGCGTTAATACCATTATTAAATATTTTTTATGATAATGTTTGTCATCAGCAGAGTGGAAAAAATTTATTAACAGGAGATAATTATTTTCTTGTCTGTTCAAGATGTACCGGAATTTATTTTGGTGCACTATTTTCTTCATTCATCTTTTTATTCCACTTCAGAAAAATTAAAATCAGCCTTAAAATATTTTTATCTGTCTGTGTAATTCTTCTCGCAGATGTTGTGATTAACAATTTTGTCTTTATTTCATATAATAAGATTTCTGCATTTGCTACAGGACTTCTCTTCGGTTCTGTTATTTTACTTATGATAATTGAAATTCTACCATTACCACAAGCAAAAAATGAATAACACGAAACAAAATATTGCCCCTTTTGTCTGTGGTTTTGGTGCTGCAGTTTTATCAATTGTACCGGGACTTAAATCTTTCACCTGCTGCCTTATTGTTCCCTTCGCTGCATTCTTTTCTTTATTTCTCGAAAAAAAAATTAATAAAGATGAACAGCTAATTGATTACAGAAAAGCTGTTACTTTTGGTTTATTAACAGGATTATTTTCTGCTCTCTTTTCAACTTTGTTTGATACTTTGTTAACTCTCTTAACCCATACAAATGATTTTGTTGTAACACTTCCCGATACATTGCGTTTGATAAGTGATTACCAGTTGGGACTATTTATGGATGAAACAATTAATGTTCTGAAATCAATGGCAGAGCAAATTAAACAGACAGGTTTTTCAGCTTTCTACACATTTACAATTTTAGTCAGTAACCTGCTTATCAATACTGTATTCGGTTTAATTGGTGGTTTGATTGGAATGAATTACTTGAATAAGAAAATGTCACAGCAATAATTTAAAATGATAACTGCATTTATCTTTTTTGCACATTTGATTTTTGCGCTTTACATCTTTACAAAAAAGTGGCAGGATGAGAATTTAAAGAGTGCATTTCTTAATCTTGTTTTAATAGGAATTTTATTTTCTGTCGGCTGGACAATAGCGGCGATGATAACACAGATTTTTATGGAGCCTGAAGGATTTGGTATTCAATTTAACAGGGATACTTTTTCTTTAACTATTCTTTCAATTGCAGAATTTTTCTTTTACAGAATTTATTATGGGAAAGAAGGATAAGGAATTAAAAATTAAAAATTATTGATTATTGAAGTCTGTATGGGAAAACTATTACTGCAGTTTGTTCAGCCTGTTTTTGATTTGGTGAGAGTGGTTCAAATCTCCATTGTCTTAAAGCATTGATTGCAGCATTCTCAAGTTTTGTATCTGCTTTTGTCTGCGGTATAATAGTGCCTACAGTACCATCGGGCAGAATTGTAAACCTTAATCTTATATCAACCTCTTTCTGAACACCTTCAGGATAAGTAGGAATACTAAAGCTGTAAATTCTTCTTTTGCCTTTACCTCCCCAGTCAATATCATAGCCAAAACTTCCCTCTCCTTCTGAAATATTTCCCTGTCCTTCTGTAGTTGCTTCATCAATTGTTTCTTCTTTAGATTCTGTTTTTGAAGCTATAGAAACTTCTTTATCCTTATTGGCAGGTTTAATTGTATTTTCATCTTCAGTTGTTTTTGCTTTCGGAAGTTCAACCTCCTTCACTTCAGTTGATTTGTCAACAGTTTCATTTTTTTCTTCAGGTTTTGAAAGCTCTTCAACTTCTGTAATCTGCGAACCGGTTGCTCCTGAAGAACCCAATTCCCCCGAAACACCAAATGATAATTCAACATATTCCTGTTCAGGATAATCGATTGAAAATTTCAGTACAAGAAAAAGCAAAAACAGCAGTAAGTGAAACAATAAAGATATTGAGAAAGAAAGATTCTTTATTGATTTATAACTCCACTGGTTTTTTGCTTCTACAATATTCATATCTCTTTTAAACTTTAATCTTTAAATTTTTAAATCTTTAAATCTTTTAATTTTTTACAACCTCTCCCTTTCCGTTTCAATAGTAAATTTTTCAATTCCTGAAGTTCTCGCAGCATCAATTACTTTAATTACAAGATCTACTGCAACTGTTTTATCGGCACGGATAATTAAATTATCCTCCAGATTTTCACCTTTAAGTTCATTAAGCTTTGCAGGAAGCTGGTCAATATTTATCTCTTCATTACCTGCATAAACTGCTCCGCCTGCAGTTAATGTCACAATTAATTTAGATGGAGTTGATGGTTCATTTGTTTTAGAACCGGGCAGTTTTACTTTTACCCCTGTTTGAATTACAAACTGGGAAGTTAAGAGAAAGAAAATCACCAGCAGCATCACAATATCAGTCAATGAAGAAAAACTGAAAATGCTTATAGGTTCATTTGATGTTTTAAAATTCATATTTCATTTTGTCAATTTTTAATTAATAAAGAATCATTAAAGATATATTAAATATCCAGTTCGATTTCCTCTTCAACATCTGCAGTTTGAGAAGAGCTGTCCTGTATAACATCAATAACATCATTTGCTACAGTTTCCATTTCGCTGACAGCTTTTTTTACTGCAGAAAGGAAATAGTTATAAAATGCAAGAGCAGGTATACCTACAATTAAACCAAAAGCTGTAGTTATCAAAGCTTCCCAGATACCACCGGCTAAATCACTTGGGTTTGCAGAGCCGGCAAGATCTTCAATAGTCATAAATGCCTGGATCATTCCTGTTACAGTTCCCAGAAACCCAAGCAGAGGAGCAATACCTGCAACAGTTGCAAGAACAGATAAACCTTTTTCAAGTTTATTTATCTCCTGTTTACCTGCATTTTCAATTGCTTCTTTAACTCTCTCATGACCAAGGCGGTATTTCTTCAAACCTTTCCTGATGATATTTGCTACCGGAGATTTTTCTTCCATACAATAACTGATTGCTCCGGAAATATCTTTCTTTTTAATTAAGCCTCTTATCCTAACCAGGAATGCGGGTATATTTATTTTAGCACGCCTTAAAACAATATAGCGGTCGATAATAACTGTAAGTGCAATGATTGAACAAAGCAATATAGGCCACATCAATAAACCGCCTTTTAGAAAAATCGAGAATAAATTCATACGTGAATCCTTCTTTTAATGTTATTGTTTTTATTTTTTCAAAAATTCATCTGCTTCTTCCAATGAAGCAAATCCCCCAATCCTCACACGATAATATGTTTTGCCCGATAAATCTGTCTGCTCAATAAATGCTTTATAACCTGCATCAAGATATTTTTTAGTTTCAGAAAGAGCAATTGATCTTGTTTTCCATGAAGAAACCTGTGCAGCATAAGTTCCATCCTCATACTGGTAAATATATCCCTTTATTCTTTTTGATGGCTTAGCATCTCTTATTTCAGGTTCCGGGGGTGTTGTACTTCCAGTAATATTATTTGTTTCTGGTTCATTACCAGATGGTAAAATATTTTCCGGCTGACTGGTTTCGCTTCCAGTACTTAAATTTTCTTCAGGTGTACTTTTGATTTCTGTTGTTGTACTCTGCAAAACTTTTTGATTATTATCAGTGAAGACAGAGAAGAGATAGATGGCTGCTGCTATAACAATTATAAATATTCCTGCAAAAATAAATCCTGATTTGGATCTTTTTTTATACTGATTTAATCTTGCTCTTTTTTCTTCGGCATATTTAAAGGCATCTCTTATTACAGGATCTTCATTTAATTTTTCATCAGCCTTTGCTTTAGTAGTTTTATCTTCATCTAAAATTTCAGGCAATCTTTCCTCGTAGGATATTTCATCAACAATCTCCTCTAAATTTTCATCTGGTTCAGATATTTCATCAACTAATTCCGGTTCTTCAATAGTTAAATCATCTTCAATTAATTCTTCTTCAGCTTCTTTATCATTTAAAATAAACTGATCTTCTTCTGATAATATCTCTTCTTCACTTTCATCTAATGAATTATCAATATCTTCTTCCTGTATTAATTCAGTTTCTGCTTTTTCTTCAAAAGGTTCTTCAGGAGGAATTGTTGATTCACTTATCTTTTTTTCTAATTCATTTATTTCATCATTAACATCAGTTGTTTTTTTCCAGTTAAGGAATGAAAATTTTATATCATCAAGATTATTTGTTCTTTCAATTTCAACAGGAGAATTATCAATAAATTTTTCAACCTTCAGTTCAAGAAATCTTTTCTTTTCATCAGCAGACTTAGGTATAAATAATTCTTCATCATTTTTCCCTTTAAAAGGAATAACAGGTTTACCTATGCTTATACTGAAAAAAGAGTCAACTGGCTCTGCAATAACATTTTCTTCAGTTTCAGGAATAGTAAAGAATAATTCTTTTCCTTCATTCGTAATGAAAATCAGAAAATCATTTTCATTATCCTTAAAACTTTTTCTTAATTCAAATCTGCCTAAATCTCCGATTGGAAATTCATCTCTCTCCTTTAACAGCTCAGACAGCCTTATCAGCAGCAGTTCAAAATACTGTTTCTGATCTGATTCGGGAATATCATTCATCCCGGCAATTTTTTCGATCAATTCTGTCTGGTTCATTTTTATTTCTTTGTTATTAAATAAAATTAATTCTCACCATAAATATCTGAAACCTGCTGCAATATCTAAAGGAGTTTCTTTATAACCGTTCCAGAAATAAATATCATCACTTAACAGGTTTGATAATTCAACTGTAAACAAAAATTCAGGAACAATTTTATAAAAAATCTTAAAACCTAAATCAACATAACCGGGTAAAGTAGATGTGTTAGTTATTGATGTATGCCGTTCCGAAACATAAGAAAGATTAATCTGCGGAGTTAATCCAAAATCAAACTCATAAGAATATGAAGCAGACAATTTTAACTGAGGATGATACGGAACAAAATCTCCGCTGCTTTTTGTGTCAGATACTTCGACTCCTCCATAAAAAATTCCGAATGGCCCGGGGTGAAAAAGAAAATCGGCAAATGCAGTTATATTATTGGCATTTGCAGTTGCAAGATAAAATCTTCCTGAAGAACCTGAATCAGCAAAGAAAGGATATTTTGGAGAAGAGAAATATCTTACACCTGCATTTACCTGGTAATATTTATCATATTCAAATTTGGCAGAGGCTGTAAATGAATTTCTTTTTTCGAAAAACAAATTATAGAAATTCTGCGGCTCATAGTAACGGTTTTCTTTTAATAATTCATTGCTTGTTATAAATTCAGCATGAGGAGAATATTCACCAAACAATGAAAAATATTCATTCAGTTTAAAAGATATTGAAGCGAATGGTGCTGCATAACTACGCTCACCTGATTGCGAATATGAAAAACCGCCAGCAGCTTTTATAGCATCTGAAATATTTATTCCTGCCGAAGGTCTGATTGAAAAGAAATCTGAGACATCGTTATTAGGAATATTAGGAGGTGTAGTATTAATTGTTAAAAACTGTTTTTTATAAACTACTGATGCACCAATATTGAAGATTGAAAAATTAACTTTTGTTAATCCTTTTAAAGAAAGAATATTTTCATTATAGTTTTCTTCATTTATTGAGGTTAGGTCATCTTCAACGGATAAATCAAAAGTAATGTTTCTGTTTGACTGGTTTAAAATTGCAAATGAAAAATTACCCTGGTTCAAAGTTCTTTTCAAAGGATTATTTACTGCATAAAATTTAAAAGCAGATGATCCAAATTCACCATTCAATTTAAACTGAGTGCCCGGCAAAAATGTACTTTGATTACTTGTTGTAAATAGAAAATTCAATCCGCCGTTAACTAAATATCTTTCACTGTTATCAACGTGTGCCCTGTGGTATTCTCCTTTAAATTTTCCTGATGCCAAAAAATTTTCAAAAGGTAAATGATAAGTTAAATCAGTTGTTGGCAATGAATATATACCTGCAGCAAAATCGAGTTTACCTCTTAAAAAGTTTAAGGAGTCCATTACATTTAAATCTCCCCTTACAGGTGAAGATAAATCTCTCACTTCAAGTTCTTCAGGAGAAAAAACAGGTTTGAAAAATTGTTCCGAAATTGTTGATACAAATTCAGGATTAATTTTTTGTGCACCCTGAACAGAAATAACATCTTTACCCATAATTATAAAATCGGGAAGTTCAACATTCGGGTTTTCCTGTGCACTTACATTTAGTGATAAAAATAAAAATGTTAAAAATATTTTTTTAATCATTGCAGTTCTCTCAATTTTCTCTGAGCTTCCTGTCCAAAAGCATTTCCTCTGTGTTTAGATAGGACAGCTCTGTACATCTCTTTAGCTTTGTTAAATTCTTCCTGCTTAACATACACATCACCAAGCTTCAAATATGATTTTGTTAGCCATTCATCAAAACCGGAAAAAACAAGCCTTACTCGTTCAAGAGCAGTTACAGCTTCATCATATCTTTCCTGTTCTGCGAGTGATACACCTAAAAAATACTGGGCTTGTGCACCTATATCATCGCTTCTTGTTTCAGCAAGATTCCTGAAATACATATCGGCATTCATATAATTTTCTGTTGCCAGTTCAAGTAAACCTAATTCTAACTTTGATTTGTCAGCAAAAATTGATTTGGGATAATATTGAATAACTTCATCCAGAACTTCGTAAGCACCGGCAAAATCTTCTTTATTAATTAATGTTGTTCCTTTCATAAATAAAATTTCTGCAATTCGGGGAGACTGCGAAAGTTTATCGAGTGCTTTGTTATATATTTCAACTGCAGCATCATAATTTTTTTCTATGTTATAAATATTTCCCATTTCAACAACTGCTGCTGCTGCAGCTTCATCTTTAGGATAAGTTTCAAACACGATGTTAAAATTATGAATTGCTTCAGCAAACTGATTTAGGTTCTGAGCAGATTTACCAATCCAGAAATATGCATCAGGCACTAATTTGCTTTTTGGATAGCTGGAAATAAATTCCTGGTAAGCTGATTTTGCAGCTTCGTAATTTCTTACACTGTAATAGATTTCTCCCTTCTTAAAAAATACCTGGTCGGAAAAACTTAAACCAGGATTCCTGCTAACGAACTGCTCAATAAAAGAAATTGCTTTTTGATGATTACCTTGTGCAACATAACTGTACTGAATTCCATTTACTGCATCAAAAACATAATTTGAAGTCGGATAATCCGACATTACAATCTCATAATTTTCAATTGCAGATTTGTAATCCCCTGAATTAAAATATGCATCACCAATAGAATAAAAAACCATTGGGGCAAGCGGAGATTTTGGATAAACCTGAAGTACATTTTTGTATGATTGAATTGCCTGTTTATAATCCCCCTGCTGAAAATGAATCCATGCAATTGTGAATAAAGATTCATCAGCATAATCGGAATCAGGAAATCTCTCCTGAAGAGTTTTAAATTCAGCAAGTGCCTGCTCGGTCTTCCCTGCTTTGTATAAAGCCTGTGCATACTGGTAGTAAGCATAAGGAGATTCAATTTCATCGCTGCCAAGATTAAATAAATCTCTGTACACTCTGCTGGCTGCATCATAATTTTTACTGCCGTAATAGCTGTCAGCCAGTCTTAAACGTGCATCAACAATTCTTTTATCCTTCGGATATGCTTTAATAAAATTATTAAAACTATATGCGGCGTTATCAAAATCTTTTAAATTAAAATAGCAGTATCCTTTACCATATAAAGCCTGTGCGTTTATTTCAGGTTCGGATGAATCAATACTGTTATAATTTTTTATTGCTTCAGAAAATTTTCCAAGAGAATAAAAGCTTTCTGCAAGATAGAAATTAACTTTGTTTGGCTCGAAATAAGGATTCTCTTCCTTTATCTCTTCAAGAATATCAATAGCTTCATTGTACTTTCCAAGATAATAGTATGATGCACCGAGACCAAGTCTGGACCTTAACTGAAGTTCGGAAGGGGTTCTTTGAATATCGAGTGCAGCTTCAAAACTATTTTTTGCTGAAGCGTATTGTTTGCGGTCGAGTTCAATTTCGCCAAGAAGAGTAAAAGCTTTTGAACGGAGAGATTCATCGGAAGAAGTTAGTGCATCTTTTATTAATCTTTCAGCCTGGTTGAATTGCTTATCATTATAATAAGTAACACCCATCTGGTATTGAACACCCTTTACAAGTTCGCTGTTCGGGTATTTCTCAACAAAATCTCTATAAATTCTGAAAGCTTCATCTTCCTGTCCTGCATATCTTTTTGCTTCACCTTTCCAGTAAAAAGATTTCATTGCAATACTGTCAGAACCTTCGGAGAGTGAATGAAAAATTTTGTAAGCATCGTTGTAGTTGCCTTTTTGGAAATATGTCCATGCCAAACCATACTCAGCATCTCTTGCATATTCCGATGAAGGGAAGGACTCAATAATTTCCTTATAAGCTTTTTCTGCATCATCATATTCTGCAACACGGTAATAAGAATTTGCAAGTATATAAAGACTTTCAGAATACAAATCTTCAGGAAGGTCTGAAAGCAGCGGGCTTTTTAATTCGAGTATAGATGATTGATAATCCTTTAAATGAAAATAACACACACCAATTCTTATTTGTGCTGAAACTGCAAGCGGACTTTCTTTATGATAAGAGAGAAGCTGGTCATAATATTTAACTGCATTTTCATAATCACCAGTTTTTTCATAAGTCGATGCTAAAGTATAAAGTGAATAATCATGGTATCGGTTATTTCTTCTACGTTCAACCGCATCTTTTAAATAATCAATTGCATCATTCAATCTGCCTTCTGCTGCATAAGCTTCTCCAATCCAGTACATAGCGGTCCCCGAATGTTCACTCTCTGGATATTCATAAAGAAGCTTTTCAAATCTTGCTCTTGCTTTTGCATATTGTTCGGAATCAAAGTAGATGAGTCCAAGTTTGTAAAGTGCTCTGTCCCTGTAATTTGAAGAATTGAAATTATTAACGAGGTATTCAAACCCTGATGATGCAGCATCATTATCACCAATATTTAAAAGTGCATCTGATGCATAAAATTTTGCTGTTGCATACAACTCATCTTTTAATTCATATTCAGTAAAGAATTTTTCAAATAACTTATATGAGTCTGCATAAAGCATTGACTGATAAGCAGACATTGCATCGTAAAATATTTTAGGTGCATCTTCAGGTAAATTGTTTTTTAATTCCTGAGAATAAAAAGTTGAATAAAGAATTACTATAAAAATTAAAATACTCTTTTTCATTTATCCTTTAACAAAACTAAATAGAAAAACAGAAAACAAACCTCCGGAAACACCCGCACCAAAATTTACAGTGTCATTGTTAAGCCATCTTTTGCCTTTAATCAAAACAGCGTCCTCATTACAATGATTTTTTTTCTCGGTTACTTTTTTACAAACTCTGCATTCATATTGAGCCTGGAATAAACTGCCGTAAAAACTATCGGCTATACTTCCGGCAAAACCCGCAAAAGTTACAATTAAGAAATTTGTTTTATCAAACCAAAAAGAAGAAACAGCAGCTATAACAACAGCACCTGCAATTGAAGCCATTGTACCCGGTAAAGAAACTCCTCCCGATACTCCCTGATTTATTTTTTTCAAAGTTAAAATATCAATAGTCCTGGTTTTCATTAATGTTCCGGCTTCAGTTGCCCAGGTATCTGCACAAGCTGAAGCTACTATAGAGACGTAAAAAAGATATAAAAGTTCATACTCAAAAAAATAATAGAAGATAACCAGTAAACAGGCTGCCCCTCCGTTTGCCAGAACCTGTAAGTAATCTCTCTGTTCAGACTTTTCAAAATAAACTTCAACCTCCTTATTTCTTTTTTTTCTGAACTTTGATAATAGACTCGATAAAACAAAAAATGTTACAATTGGTAAAGTCCATTGCCAGGTGCCAAATGTATAAATTAATAATGCAAGTATGAAAGTTGTGATTGTTCCTGAAATTGTGAGCAGTTTAAATTTTAATGAAATAAGAGAAATTATTGTAGAGAGAATGATACCAACACCCACGTTGGTCAAAAGATTTTCAGAATGAAATATGAAATTCAATAAATCTGCTCTCTAAAGTTTAAGCATAGTTAATAAAATCAGTGGTAAATATAGATTTACAGAATAGTTAAGTCAAGGTATTAAATAAAATATGAGGATTTACTTAAAGAATTTTCTTAAGAAAAGAAAATCCTAACGTTTAGTTTTACTCAGAATTTTTCTACCAAAGGAAGAAAAAGAATTGTTAAACAATTTCAGATAATCCATTAGTTCAGAAATTATTTCCATTTTAATTCCGGCTCTTAAACAGCCAAGAATATGTGAGAGTAACTGATCTTCAAATTTTAAAACTGTAAGAATGGCAATGATGCATAATTCTCTCTCTTTAAGAGAAAGCCGGTTTCTGCTCAGGACTTTTCCATAACCTTCAACTACAAGCCATTCAGCCAAATCAGGAGAAAAAGATTTTACATTGCTGATGAGTTTATCATATTTATTTCCATAAATAATTTTACATGTCTTCTCACCTCTTTTTCTTAATTCAGAATAAGAAGGTGTTTTAACTTTACTTTTAAAATTTGGAAATACTTTATGAAAATTTTTAAGGGAAATTAATGCAGAAGGAAAACCTGCAAATAAATAACTCTGCAGAAGTGCTTCATAAATTTTAATTGAAGGGATTTTTTTCTTCTTAGCCAAAAGAAGAAAATCATTAAATATTTTTTCTTCTCTTAAAACTGAAGAAGCGGAGATAAGCGGTAAAAGAAATTTTGTTGGAATTTTTTCTATACTTCTCATAAACAAAAAACCCCCGCATAAAGCGAGGGTTGAATAGGGAAAATCATTTTTTTACTGGAGAAGACTTAATTCATATTCTGCTGTTTTTCTGTAAGTTGCATCAGATCTTGCCTGGGTAAACATTTCTTTTGCCTTGGCACTGTCACCTTTTCCTTTGTAAGCTAAACCCATATAATAATATGGTCCGCCTTTACTTATACTTGATCTGTATTTAAGTGCATTTTCAGCAGCGTCAATTGCAGCATCCCAGTTACCCAGGTCAGTATAAAGTTTTGCGAGTGAGAGATATGCTGCATCATAATTATTTATCTCTGCACCTTTCTTGTAATTCTGAATAGCGCTTTCACTGTTCCCATTACTTTCCGCTTCCGCGCCAAGTTTGGTATAAGCAAGTGAGAGGTTTTTCTTAACCTTATTTTTTACAGAATTATTCTTCGAGAATTCAAGCACTTTTTCAAAGTTATTTATGGCTGCCTGGTAATTTCCCATAGAGAAAAATACCCCGCCAAGAGCATTATAACCACCTTCGAAATCAGATTTAAGTTTTAAACATTCTTCAAATGAATTCTTTGCTTCTTCAAGATTACCCAAATTCTTTAAGGCAATTCCTCTTTGGTAGTATATTCTGTAATCCTTTTCAATATTAAGAGCCTGGTTATACTGCTGCAGTGCCCCATCGTAATTACCAGCTTTTAATAATTTATTTCCTTCGTTATATAATTTCCCTGCTTCCGGGTCCATTTCCTGCGCAATCATCGAAACCGAACCTATTGAAACAAACAGGAAAATAAACAGCAAGGCTTTTATTTTTTTCATCATTCTCTTCCTTTGTTTTGGGTGAAAAAATTTTTGTGCGGAAGACGGGACTTGAACCCGTACGCCAATTAAGGCACTACCCCCTCAAAGTAGCGTGTATACCAATTTCACCACTTCCGCAAAAAACTAAGGAATAAAAATATATTTGCAGGGTTAGAAAATCAACCCTTTATTTGTGTTTTAATACATTCAGTAATCAATAATGTTCCCTGTTTACTTTCTGTTCCTTCTTTTCATCATCAGCACATCCCTTATTTCTTCTCTGAATCTTCTTTCAAACAATGTTAATTCTGCAATCTGTTTGTTTGAAAGAATATCATCAAGCGATTCAACAAATTTTCTCTTTTCTTCATCGATTTTTTGATGAATTTTAAAATAATTTTCAACCTGTTTTTTTAATTCAGGATCATCATCATTTTCAGCAGAAGAAATTAATTTCCTGATTTCATTTCTTTTCGTTTCCAGTTCAGAAAATATTTTTTTCATCCTTTCCTGGTGTTCATTTCTTCTTGCAAAGAATTTTACTGCTGTCTCCTCATCAAGATCAAGAGCTTCTATTAGTTTGATTTTTTCAAGAGCTTTGATTTTTTCTCCATGCCTCTCCTCCCTTTGAGCGAATGAAATTGTGGTGATTAAGAGAATTACTAAAACCGAAAGGATTCCTTTTTTCATATTTGCCTCTTTAAAAATCTTTTTTTGTTAGATTATTATATATCATATCAATTTCATCATCAGAAAGATTATTTATAAAAGAATAATATTCTTCATTGAAAAGTTCTGAAAAATAATCTTCGGCAAGTTCACTGTTAAACTCAACTTCTATCATTGAACTTAATAATGAATCATACTCTTCTTCTGTTTCATAAATAAATTGAGGAGGAAGGTAGTCTGCTGAGTAATCATTCAGATATTCATTTATCTCTTCATAAGTTAAATTTTGATACATTATCTCTTCATTCTCATTTCCGCTGTTTACAAAAAAGAAAATAATTGCCGCAATTAATACTGCTGCAAGACTGCCTGCCGTATAAACAGGTTTAAGAATGAATGAGGAAGTCTTTTTATCTTTTGAATGAAATACAGGAAGTATGTTATTAAAATACCTTTCATCGGCTTTAACATTTTTAAGAGAAGAAAATTGATTAATTGTTTTTTGAAGATCATCAATTTCTTTTTTTAAAGACGGGGATTGAAGAATTTCATTTTCAAATTCTTTTAACTCACTCCCGGTTAATTCCCCTTCTAAATATTTCCTGATTTTTTCATTCTTATTCATTTGTTCATCATCTCTGTTAATTTTTTTAAAGCATGAAAATAATTTGATTTCAGACCGCCGATGCTCTTTCCGGTAATTTCAGAAATTTCCTCGTAAGTAAGTCCATCTATTGCGCGAAGTATAAAAACCTCTCTCTGTTTTACAGGAATTTTCTGTAGATGTTTTTCCATTAGTTTTATCTCTTCTTTATTTTCAAAATCTGATAAGATATCGGTTTTATCTGCTTCATCAATATCGCTATCCTCAAAAGAAAAAATTTTCTTTACGGATCTTCTTCTGATTAAATTTATACTCCGTGTTGATGTTATTGTATAAATCCATGTATAAAGTGAAGACCTGAATTTAAAATCTTTAAGTTTTTTATACATTACAAGAAGAACTTCCTGTACAATTTCATCTGCATCAAGATGATTGCCTGTCATTCTTCTTGCATGCCAGTAAATCCTCTGCTGATATTTCCTGGCCAGTTCATTAAAAGCAGATTCATCACCATTAATGAACCGTTCAACAAGAATATAATCAATATCTTTATCTGTCATACCAGCAGTTTTTCCTGAGTATTCGACATTGAGTTGTTACAAAAAGTTTAATAATAAATTTCAATTTAAACCCAAAATATTTCTTACATGTCAAAAGTACAAAATTCAAATAAACAGGAGATAAAATGAAAACTATTATTATTTCAACTTTAACTGCAATTATTCTTTTCTTTGGTATTAATTCTGATTTGTCAGCACAACCAAGACACAAATTTAAAGAACGAATAACCCGAGAAAGAATAATTGATAAATTAAATCTCACCGAGGAACAAAAAGATAAAATTTCTGAATTAAGGAGTTCTCATCAGAAAAAGATGGCTGATTATAAAGCAGAACTCGAAAAAGCCAAAATAGATTTAAGGGATTTGCAGAATAGTGATGAGTTGAACAGAAATAATATCATATCGGCAGTTGAAAAAATTAATTCCATTAAAAACCAGATGGCTATTGAAAGAACAAACCACCGGATGGATATTTATGAATTATTAAATGATGAGCAAAAAGAAATATGGAGAGAAAACAGGCAATACAGAGGCAAAAGGAATTTTGGTTTCAACAGAAATTTTCAGCAAAGAAGATTTAATTGTTTTTAGTTGATGTGTTTTAAAATAATCTGTCTCAGGTATTTAAATATTTGAGACAGATTATTTTTTGGGGTTAGTTGGTCTTAAATCAATTTCACTCATTAATGCCCTCAGTGGCAGATTCAAAATATAAAGCACTGTTTGTGCAACATCCTCTGCCTGCAAAATTTCTCCTCTGCTTCTCGGATCAATATCCCCCGTCCTGAAATCTGTAGCAACAGAACCGGGACAAATAGTTGCAACACGTATATTATATTCTCTTACCTCAAGCATTAATGTTCTCGCAAAAGCAAGTAAAGCATGTTTTGTAGCTGAATACATTGATCCGCCAATAAAGGAATTTTTACCTGCTAACGAAGATATATTAATTATTGAACCACTTTTTCTTTCAATCATTGAAGGAAGAACAGCTTTAGTAAAATTGAAAACTCCATACAGATTTACATTTACCTGTTTCTTAAAATCATCGAGAGAAGCATCAATAACTTTCTTCATTATACCTATTCCGGCATTATTGATAAGATGATCAATCTTTCCATAGACATCTAAAATTTTTTTTATGGACATCTGTACAAATTTTTCATCGCCGGCATCACCAGAGAAATATTCGCAGTGAACATTATGGGATTTTATTTCTGATTGAACCTCTTCAAGTGCTTTTACATCACGTCCGAAAATAATTACATCTTTACCTTCACCAGCCAATGCAAGAGAAATTGCTCTGCCAATTCCCCTGCTTGCACCTGTTACAACAGCTAATTCTCTCTCCATATTTATAAATCTCCTTCAATTGGTCTTATTACAATTTCTTCACTTATAACATTTTCTTTCTGCAAGAATACCCAAACAAGATATCTTGCAATATCTTCCGGTTCCATCATTCTGTGTGAATGTTCTTTACGAACTTCCTGTGACCACATTGGAGTTACAGTTGCACCTGGAATTATATTTACCACTTTTATTTTATACTTTCTCACCTCTTCTCTTAAAACATCAGCATAAGTTTTTAATCCTGTTTTAGAAGCAGCATATGCAGATGAGTTTGTAAATATTTTTTTTGCAGCAGTTGAGAGAACATTTATTATCGTTCCTCCCCTCTTTTCAATAAAATGAGGAAGAACAGATTTTATAGTATAAATTGAACCAAGAAGATTTGTATTAATTATATCATCAATTTCATTGATAGAATTTTCTTCAGCTAATTTGAATGAAGTTATTCCTGCATTATTTATAAGACAATCAATTTCATAAGATGAAAGAATTTTTTTTGCAGTCTGTTCAACATTGGCACTTGAAGCAACATTACATGGAAAAACTTCAAGTTCAAGATTTTCTTCTTTAAGAGATTTATTCAGTCTTTCTAATTCTGTTACTCTTCTTGAAGATGCAAATACTCTGCATCCTGTTCTTGCAAATTCAATTGCAGCAGCTTTACCAATGCCGGAGCTGGCGCCTGTTATCCATATGCCCGGTTTATCCTTGCTCATTTTAAACCATTCTTGCCGATGAATGAGAGAAATTCTGATCTTGTACGTGCATCATCTTTAAATACACCATGCATTGCACTTGCTGTTGCAGATGAATTCTGTTTTTCAACACCGCGCATCATCATACACATGTGATAAGCCTCGGAAACAACAGCAACACCCTGGGGATTCAAATACTCATCGAGTGTATCAGCAATTTCCTGGGTCATCCTTTCCTGAACCTGGAGCCTGCGGGCAAAAACTTCAACAATGCGGGGTATTTTACTAAGCCCGATTATTTTTCCGTTAGGAATGTATGCTACATGTACTTTGCCATAAAAAGGAAGTATATGATGTTCACACAAACTATAGAAATCGATATTCTTTACGATAACCATTTCATCATATTTTTCATGATACACCGCTTCATTCATTACTTTTTTAATATCCATATTATAGCCTGAGGTAAGAAACTTATAGGAATCAGTAACACGTTTTGGTGTGTCCAACAAACCTTCCCTGTCAGGATCTTCACCAATTTCTTTCAGCATATCATAAACCAGCTTCTTAAATTTTTTCTCGTTCAAAATTATTCTCCCTTATATTCAAAATAATTATTTTCTGTTTCATACAATTTAACAGAATAAAGTTTCCCTTTAGGAATTTTATCCTTTAAAACATTCCATATTGCAATTGCTATATTTTCTGCAGACGGGATTATTCCTTTCATAAAATCTGTTTCGATATTCAGATTTTTATGGTCAACCTTTTCTATTACATTTTCTCTTATAATCTCTTTAAGAATTTTTAAATCAATCAGGTAACCCGTCTGAGGATCAACTTCTCCGCAAACCACAACTTCCAGAACATAGTTATGACCATGCCAGTTTGGATTACTGCATAACCCGTATAATTTAAAATTTTCTTCATCACTAAGGGCGGGATTATAAAGGCGATGTGCGGCGCTGAATCTCTCACGCCTTGTAACATAAACCATATCAGCTATTCAATACCTCTAAAACTTCCTTGTTATGACCATTAACTTTAACCTTCCTGAATATCTTTTTTATTTTTCCATCCGGACCAATTATGAAAGTTGTACGTTCAACTCCCATATACTTTCTGCCGTACATATTTTTTTCTTTCCAAACACCATACTTTTCAACAACTTCTTTTTTTTCATCGCTGAGTAAGTTAAAGTTTAAATTATATTTCTGCTCAAACTTTTTATGTGATTCAACTGAATCAGGACTTACACCAAGAATTACAGTATTAATTTTTTCGAACTTCGGAAAATCATCTCTAAAACTACATGCTTCGGCTGTGCATCCTGTTGTATCATCTTTAGGATAAAAATATAAAACTACATTTTTCCCCTTGAAATCATTTAAAGAAATTACTTCGCCATTCTGGTTTTTTAATTTGAAATTTGGTGCTTTCTTTCCTTCTTCAGGCATAAATCTCCAATTAATTTTGTAATGATTTTTTTATTGCTTCGTAATTCGGCTGAAGACCTGTATGTTCGCAGATTTCTGCATATTTTATTTTTCCATCTTTGCCAATAACAAATGCCGAGCGTTTTGAAACACCTTTATAATCATACTTACCAGGTGCATGAAGTTCATTCAATGAATCATATTTAGCTGAAACTTCTTTATTAAAATCACTCAGTAAAGGAAAGTTAAGGTTTAGTTTTTCAGCCCATAGTTTTAATGAATAATGGCTGTCAACACTAATTCCAAAAACATTTGCATCAAGGTTTTCATACTGTTTGATATTATCTCTTATCAAACACATCTCTTCGGTACAGACAGATGAATTTGCAAAAGGGAAAAAAAGAAGAACAACCTGTTTATCAAGTTTATCTTTCAAAGAAACTTTTTCACCTTCTGTATTTATAAGGGTAAAGTCGGGAGCAGTATCACCAATTTTTATTTTCATAATTTAATTTCAATTTAAAATATAAAATAAATTAAACTAATTGAGTAAACCTCTGCTGCGTGTCCATTCTTTAAATGCTTCTTCAAGATGCCGGAAAGAATTTATTGCAAAAAGAATCGGCTGCAGATGCCATACATCATAATCCTGCCGTACAACTTTATCGGGGATGAAATCTCTTACTTCAACTTTATCGGACAAAGCATGATTTACTTCCTCCTTTGAAGAAATAATACCTGCTCCATAAATTCTCATTCCATCAGTTTGTTTTATTAAACCAAATTCAACAGTAAACCAGTGGAAAGTTTCAAGAAATTTTCTGTCCTCACCTTTTGCATTTAGCGAAGCTTCACCAAACATCTGGTAAAAGGAAGCAAAATTAGGATTTGTAAGAAGTGGCATATGACCAAATATATCATGAAAACAATCAGGTGCGGGGGTATAATCAAGCTCATCTTTTCCTCTGATGTAATCTGTAGAAGGGAAAATTTTTTCACGAAGCATTTCAAAAAAATTCTGTTCGTGAATTAAACCCGGAACACGTGCAATTCTCCATCCTGTAGTTTTCTTAAAGATTGCACTTAATTCTTTTAGTGAAGGAATTCTGTCAGGTTTAAAATTAAGAATATTAACTCCCTCAAGATATTCCTGGCATACTCTGCCGGGAAGATTTTTCATTTGCCGTTCATATAAAAATTTCCAGTTTTCATGATCTGACTCAGGATAATCAGGGTATTCAATCTTCTCATCAATTGGTACCGGTCCGGTTAATTTCATTGGGATACACCTGGGGTCAATTCCTTCTTCGGCTGCTTTTTCATAAGCAGATTTAAATTCTTCGGAAGAATTCATTTCAAAATCTCCTGTTGTGGGTTATTTACGCCTGGTTAACTTTAGTTAACGATTAAAATACAAATGTTATTATTAAAAAGGAATGGATGTTTTTTATAGTACAATATTTAAGATAATTATATCAGACTATATTTACTTCCTCCTGCAGTTCAATTCCAAATTTATTATAGACTGATTTTTTAATTTCCTGTGCAAGCTGAAGAATTTCTTTTCCTGTTGCATTTCCATAATTTACAAGAACAAGAGCTTGTTTAGCATGTGCACCGGTATTGCCAATTACTTTTCCTTTCCATCCGCAATTTTCAATAAGCCAGCCAGATGGAATTTTAACTTTTCCATTACCAAGATTAAAGCCAACAATATTATTAAATTTTTTTTTCAGGTTTTCAAATTGCTTTTCATCAATTTCTGCATTCTTAAAGAAGCTGCCGGCATTACCAATTTTTTCAGGGTCGGGCAGTTTGCTTTTTCTGATTTTTATAATAACATCACTAACATCTTTAATACCGGGGTTTTCAATTCCCATTTCTTTTAATTCATCTCTTACATTTCCATATTCAATATTAACTTTATGACTTTTAGAAAGCTTTAGGTAAACGTGAGTTATTATAAATTTATTTTTTAATTCATGTTTGAAAATGCTGTCCCTGTAACCAAATCTGCATTCATTTTTATTAAAAGAAGATTTTTTAATTTCATCTGAAAAAACACCATCCAGTTTATAAAACACATCTTTTAATTCCTGTCCATATGCACCAATGTTTTGAATTGGAGCTGCCCCTACAGTGCCGGGGATTAATGAGAGATTCTCGATCCCTCCAAAATTTTTCGCTATGCAGTATAGTACAAGCTCATGCCAGACAACACCTGCTCCTGCTTTAACAATTACTTTTTCATCATCTTCATTGATTATTTCAATTCCCGGAATAGAAATTTTAAGAACTAATCCATTAAAATCTTTTGTGAGAAGAACATTACTTCCGCCGCCAAGAATTAATTTATTTGCGAATTCCGGATTCTGTTGAGAGAGAATTTTGATTAATTGTTCTTCACTTCTGATTTCAGAGAAATATTTTGCATTAACATTAATGCCAAATGTGTTGTAAGGTAAAAGGGAAATATCCTGTTGTATGTTAAGAGATTCCATCAGTTCAAAAATAAGAATAATAAATAAGAAAGAATAAAATTGATTAACAAACCTAAATTATCTTTTACTTGCACTTGCTTTCAATTCAATATATAATTGCAGTAAAATTTTTCCGCGGTATTTTGAAATTAGAATTTAATTTTCATCAATCAGGTGTAATCCCCTACAGGAAGAAAAACGGGGAGCTGCAGGTTCTTCTTATCACTACCATAAGAAAAAAGAAATGGATTTTTCCCAAAGGGTATATTG
>Ga0207873_1000967_pt1 | contig 29394 bp, 23 predicted proteins | sample BGWIniCompost_FD_187373 | JGI IMG/M metagenome (GOLD analysis project Ga0207873, IMG submission 187373) | Cellulose adapted compost microbial communities from Newby Island Compost Facility, Milpitas, CA, USA - BGW Initial Compost (SPAdes)... ...
ACCTCGTACCGGAACCTCGTACCGGAACCTCGTCGTCTCGAGCCCTTCGAGAGTCCGTCGTCTCAGAAGGTCCCCGAATAGCTGAACCCGGCGAAACCGGGGCCGACGCTCGGCTGCAGCGTCGCGGTCCCCTGGGCCTGCTGACGTAGGAAGAAATACGTCACGGCTCCGCCGATCGCCACGGCACCGCCGCCGAGGGTGAGCCCGATGCCGACGTTGCGACGGGGGAGGGCGTCTTCCGCGGCCTGCTTGTCCGCGGCGTCGCGGCACACGTACACTCCGGCGCTCTCCTTCGAGCAGTCGTTGATGGTCGACTGGTTCACCGCCCACAGGACGACGCCCACGACGCTCGTGGCGAGCCCGCCTCCCGCGACGAACAAAGGCCAGACGGGGGCCTGCGTGCTCGCGGTGGGTGCCTCCTCCACGGCAGGCAACGGCTCGGGCGCTCGGCTCGGAGCCGACTGCGCGGGGTCGGGCTCCGCCTCACGTCGCGCTGCCTCGCGCTCTTCGTCGAGCTGACGGCGCAGCACCTCGAGGCGTCGCAAGATCTGGTCTCGATCCGCCGCGTTCGGTCGGCGGGCGAGGTAGGTCTCGAGGGCAGACACGGCGTGAGCTTTTTGCTCGGCGAGCTCGTAGGCCCGCGCGAGATTCAAGAGGAGGGCCAGCGCCGTGCAGTCTCGCCTGAAGGCGTCCTCCCAATAGAGGATGGCCCGCGCGTAGTCCGCTTCGTGGAAGGAGACCTGACCGGCCTCGAACGCCCCCTTCGCGGCGCTGATGTCGCGTTCGCTCGGTGCATGTGTGCATTCCGGGAACGTCTTCCCCTCCTGGGCGAAGGCGACCGCCGGAGAGGAGACGAGGGTTACGGCAACCCACCAGGAGGAGACAAACCTGCGCATGCTCGAGCTCGATCCGGCGCTGAAGGAAGCAGTCCGAAGGTGATCCGGATCTGACCGACCAGCTCCCGGCGATAGCATAGGGAGATGCCGCGCATGATCCAAAATCGTGGCCGCCGCGGCCGTTCGGGCTTGTTTGGTGGGCTACGCTAGGGCGATCGTTGACCTCCGTGAGGCACGCGTCCCGTTTGCTCCTGGATTCTTGGCCGTTCTCCGAGCTCCGGATTCGCTCGAGCAGCAAGACGCGGCTCCGCGTCCTCTGTTGGCTCGTCGCGCTCTGCTGTGCGTTTCTGGGTGGACCCACGGGGTTCGTGGGCGAGGCGTTGGCCGCCGCGCCGGACGCGTCCGCCCGCCTCGAGATCATCCGTCAGCAGATGGAGAAGGGGCAGGCGCTCTTCGTCACGGGTAAGTACGCCGAAGCTGCGGAGATCTTCGAAGCGGGGTTTCGGGAGCACCCCTACTCCGCCTTCCTCTTCAACGCCGCCGTGTGCCACGAGAAGAACGGACGCCTCGAGTTGGCGGTGGACGCCCTCGAGCGCTACCTCGACGTCGATCGCGAGGCCCCCGATCGGGACGAGGTGAGCGAGCGTATCGCGCGCCTGCGGGCAGCTCTCGCCGAGCAGGCGCAAGCGGAGGCCGAGGCGGACGTCGAAGCGGAGCCCGCCGGAGAAGCCGCGCCACGGTCGCTCGCGCCCGCGGAGTCGGAGTCGACGATGAAGTCGCTCGTGGTGATCGAGACCACCCCGAGCTCGGCTCCCGTCCAGATCTATCGACTCGTCGATCCGGAGGCGCCCGCCTTCGTCGCCGGGCGACCCAACCCTGGCTGGAGGCTCGTGGCGGAGCGCGTCGCTCCCGTGAGCCTCACCCTCGCGGTCGGTCGCTATCACGTCGTCGTGGAGAAGTTCCGCGAGTTCAACCGCAGCGAGGCGGACATCGTGGTCTCGCCGGGGCACGTCCATCACTTCCAGGCCAACCTCTCCCAGGGAGCGTTCATGGCCTTCCTGCGGGTCACCGGAAACGTCCCCGGGGCGTACGTGTACGTGGACGATCCCGAGCAGCAGCGACCGCCGTGGGGGCGCGTGCCTCACGGAGAGCTCATCCCTCCTGGGAAGCACAGGATCGTGGTCGAGGCCCCGGGGTATCGGAAGTTCACGCGGACCGTGGAGCTCGCCGCGAGCGACCGGATCGAGGTGGCGGTGAAGCTCGTCCGCGTCGACTACGGCGTCGTCAAGGTGGACGCCAACGTCCCGGAGGCCTGGATCACCATCGACGACCGCCCCCTGGGGCTCTGGAAGCGAGGGGAGCCGGCTCTCGAGGCGGAGCTGCCCGCGGGGGTTCATCGCCTGACGGTGAGCGCGGACGGCCACAAGGACCTGCACACCACCTTCGAGGTCCCGCGAGGTCAGGTGCTGCCCGTGAGGGCCCACCTGATCCCCCAGTACCCCCGGGGCGCCGCCTGGACCCAGGCGGCCGTCGCGGCGGCCCTCCTCGGCACGGGGACTTTCCTCGGGATCCAGTCCAATCAGCTCCACGACGAGCTCCGCGCGGACCGAGACGCCGGACACCTCGATCCCACCGATCCCCGCATCGATCGCGGCCGCTGGTTTTCCATCGGCGCCAACGCGGGGTTTGCGATCGGTGGCGTGTTCGCGCTGCTGTCGACCTACAACTTCGTCAAGGACCCCTATCCGGACTCGACGTTGCAGCGGGGCAAGCGCCGCGAGTTCGAGGATCGACGTGCTCCGGCGGCGCCCTCCGCGGCGGGAGTCATTCCGTGGCGCACGATCGCCACCGGCGTCGATTTCACCCAGGAGGCGTGGTGATGCCGCGGCGTGCGGGAAGCGTGGCGCTGGCGCTGCTCGTGGGCGCCTGCTCCTGGAGCCGCTTCGACGAGGTGAGTGAGCCCGCGCCCGTGGAGGTGCTGGAGCGTCCGAGCGCGTTGAAGGCGGGCTTCGGCAACGTCGTGGCCGTGGCAGCCCAGGGCGAACGGGTGCGTGCGCTGGTGGGCGGAGTGCCCCTCGCGTCGCCCGCCGCGCACTTCGAGCTTGGGTTCGACGAGCGCCCGGGGATCCAGGCCGTCAGCGCCGTCGTGTGTGAGTCGCGGGGGCCGCGCGCGTGTTTTCTGGCGACCCAGCCCGCCGGGCTCCGCAAGTTCCTGCTCCGCGGAGAGGAGCAGGAGCGGTGCTTCGCCGTCGGCCTCGGGAGAGACGACTCGACCTTGGGCCTCCAGGTGCGTTGCGACGCCGTGAGCGTCACCCAGCCGGTGCCGGAGGTCGTCGAGGCTGCGCTCACGGAGGTCTTCGAGGGCGCCGCGGAGCCCCCGGAGCTGTTCGCGGCCTCCGATCGGGAAGAGGAGCCGACGCTGCTCGCGGCCACCCCGCGGGCGAAGAGCGCCTGGTTCTACCCGCCGTTGGAGAGCGTGCCCCAGGAGCTCGTTCCCCCGCGCGCTCCGGGTGAGCAGTACGGTCGCGCCGTCGCGGTGGTGGGGATCTCCGGGGGGCGCATCTTCGCCGTGGGCGATCCGGGAAAGAGCGAGGTCTGGTTGTATCGGTGGCTCGGAGAGGAGCCCGAGGTGCTCGGGTGCCTCGGCGGCGCCGCGGGGCTGGGGCGCTCCTTGGCGGCGGGGCGCATCGACGAGGACGACGAAGAGGAGCTGGTCGTCGCCGACAACGGCGACGTCTGGATCCTGCGTGGCGCGGCCCTCGCCGCCGCCTCGCCCGCGCCCGACGAGCCCTGCGGTGTGGACTGGTTGCCGGAAGGAGCGGAGCTCGATCGGCTCACCTGCGACGACGTCGACGGCTCCCACGTCTGTGAGGGGTCGGAGTTCGGCGCCGCCCTGATCGTCGCGGATCTGGACGGGGACGGCTCGGGCGAGATCATCGTCGGCGCGCCGGGGATGAGCGCCGCGGGCAAACGGCGGACGGGAGCCGTGTTGGTGTACGACTGGTCGCAGGAGGGCGGGGCCGCGTTCGCCGATCTGCGGCTCCTGTCGTCGAGCACGGAGGGCAGCCGGTTCGGCGCCGCCCTGGCGGTGGCGCCGCAGCGTGGGCGCGACGTGATCCTCGCGGGGGCACCAGGGGCCAACAAGGCCGCGCTGATCTATTGTAGCGACCTCTACACCGGCGAGAGCGCGCGCTGCCGCTGAGCGTCGCTCGCCTCCGAACAGCGCGAAGATCCATGCTCAACGAGCCCAAGCAAATCCTGGTGGTCGATGACGAGCCGAACCTGCGACGCGTGCTGAGCGCGCAGCTCACGCGGGACGGCTACGAGGTGCACGTCGCCTCGGGTGGTTTGGAGGCCCTGGAGTGTCTGCGCGACAACCACATCGATCTCGTGATCACGGACCTCAAGATGCCGGGCCTGGACGGCCTCGGGCTGCTGAGGCGGGCGGTCGAGCTCGATCCGGGGTTGCCCGTGGTGATCATGACCGCGCACGGCACCGTCGACAACGCGGTGGAGGCCCTGAAGGCGGGCGCGTTCGACTACGTCACCAAGCCCTTCGATCAGCAAGAGGTCCGCACCATCGTCCACAAGGCGCTGCGCACTCGGGATCTCGCCGCCAGGGACGCCTCTCCCGCCGCCCGCGGCGCCACGGAGGCGCGCCACGGGATCATCGGGCGCAGCGAGTCGATCCACGAGGTGTACGGGGTGATCGATCGGGTCGCCGACACGCCGACGACCGTGCTCATCACGGGGGAGAGCGGCACCGGCAAGGAGCTCGTGGCGCGTGCCATGCACGAATCCTCGTCACGACGGGACCGCCCGTTCATCAAGGTGAACTGCGCCGCCATCCCCCGCGATCTGATGGAGAGCGAGCTCTTCGGCTATGAGCGCGGGGCGTTTACCGGGGCCGTCACGTCGAAGCCCGGGCGCTTCGAGCTGGCGAGCGGAGGGACGCTCTTCCTCGACGAGATCGGATCCATCCCCGTCGAGATGCAGGTGAAGCTGCTGCGGGCGCTGCAGGAGAGCGAGTTTGAGCGGGTCGGTGGGGTGAAGACGCTGCGGATCGACGTGCGGCTCGTCGCCGCCACGAACACGGATCTGAAGCGCCAGATCGCCGAGGGCACGTTCCGCGAGGATCTGTTCTACAGGTTGAACGTCGTCCCGATTCGGCTGCCGGCCCTGCGCGAGCGGGTGGACGACATCCCGGTGCTGATCGAGCATTTCATCCGCAAGTTCAACGCGCGGCTCAGCAAGGGGGTCCTCGGCGTCAGCCCCGACGCGTTGGCCACCATGATGGCTTACCCGTGGCCCGGCAACGTGCGGGAGCTCGAGAACGTCGTCGAGCGGGCGGTACTCTTTTGCGACGGCAACGAGATCGGCGCCGGCGACTTGCCAGGAGATCTGCTGCACACGGAGCCGATCGTCCCGTTGTCGCCCCTGCACGCCCCGCCCCTCGAGGGAGGGCTCAAGGAGCAGGTGAAGGCGGCGGTGAATCACCTGGAACGGCAGCTGATCCAGCGCGCCCTCGAGCAGATGGGCGGGAACGTGACCCACACGGCCCGGCTGCTCAAGCTGTCGCGCAAGGGCTTGCAGCTGAAGATGAAGGAGCTCGGGCTGCGCGAGCAGCCGGCGAAGCTCGAGTCGAGCGCGGAGGGGCGCACGAGTGGGCTGCGCGAGATGGGTCAGGGGCAGGACGAAGGCAAGCGAGATGGTGCCGGCGCTCGAGACGGCGACGATCCATGATTCGCCCGTGATGACTCCCTCCCGGTGGTCGAGGCCCTGGCAGGCGCTCGCGCTGCTGCTCGCGGTGCTGGGCGTCTCCTGTCGCGGTGGTGAAGCGGAAGGCGAGGCGGATCCCCAGGCGGCGTCCGCGCTGGAGGGGCCGCCCATCGGACCTCCGCCGGATCGTCCCGTCCCCCGGATGGGGATGGTTTGGATCCCGGGCGGCGCGTTGGTCGCGGGGACGCCGGCGGGTGATCTGCCGCGGCTGGCGGACGAGGAGATGGCTGGAGAGCAGGTGATCCTCGACGGCTTCTACATCGATCGTTTCCAGTACCCGAACGAGGAGGGCGCCATCCCGATGACGGGCGTCAGCCAGGAGGAAGCCCGCGGCCTGTGCGCGGAGCGGGGGAAGCGCCTGTGCTCGGAGCTCGAGTGGGAGCGCGCTTGCAAGGGTCCCGACAACCGCAAGTACGAGTACGGAGATCGGTATCGCGAGAGCATCTGCGAGACGGGCAAGCTGGCGCAGCTGCGCCCGAGCGGTCTCCGCGTGCCTTGCCAGAGCGATTTCGGCGTGCACGACATGCACGGTTCCGCGTGGGAGTGGACGGACAGCCCCTGGCAGCGAGGGCACGACGACGGGCGCGTGACCCTGCGCGGAGGCAACGACCGCGCCGGTGAGCTCGTCGCTCGCTGCGCCAACGGTCGCCCGGAGAACCCGGAGACGCGCTCGGGCGTCATCGGGTTCCGATGTTGCGCGGGGCCGCGCAATCCCGCCGAGGTCGCCCTGCACCTGGCGTTCGGGCGTGGGCTCCTGCCCCGGGCCAAGTTCGACGACGATCTGGAGGCGAGCCTCATCGCCGGGCTCCCCGAGGAGGCGCGGCAGGCGCTCGATGCCGTAGGACCGATCCGGGCGCAGCGCGCCTGGCTGTGGCGCCCCGTGGCCAACGAGGAGCTGCACGTCCAGGCGGTGTGCGCCCGCGGCAGGGTGCCCGGGGTCGATCAGCTCTGCGGTTTGTCGATCTCGCGGGTGACCCTGGGGAAGGCGGAGGCCCTCGCGTGGGTGAACACCGCCCTCTGGATCCCCACGCTGCACCAGCTCCACGGCGGTGTGCGCGATCTGTGGGTCGTCGGCGGGGACCGGGTCGGCAGCTTCAAGCGCTTGCTGGCTTATCGCTGGGGTCGCGTGCACGTGGGCGAGCTGTCCCGCGGCGTGCCCAAGAGCCCGCCCCGCTGAGCGCGGGCCTCGGGTCCCGGAGACTCACTGACAGGCGGCGAGGAGGCGCCGCTGCGCGGCCTCGAGCTGTCCTGCCCGCTGACGCACCTCCCGCCGCGCGGCGGAGTGCTGGCTCCGATCCTCGTTCTCCCGGGCCGTGGCGGCGCGCCGCGCTTCGGCGGCGATCTCCCGGAGCTTCAGCCCGTAGTCCTTCACGGCGCGGGCGAGGGCCCGACTCTGGAACTCGAGAGGCCCCAGCTCGTCGGCGATGGCGTCGTACTCCCCCGCGATCGCCCGCAGCGCCGCCGGCACCTGGCTGCCCGCGGCGAGCCGACCGACCTCCTCCAGGCGCGGGTTCACTTTCTCCGCGAGCTCCTGGCACTGGCGCGCTCGCTCCACACGGGCACACCCGCCGACCGACGGGGCCGCAAGCAGGAGGAAGGCGAGACCGATGGCCCGGTGCACGCCCGGACCCATAGCACGGCTCGTCGAAAACTTGGCCCCGGGACCCTGGATGGGGCAACCGGGCAGGAATGCGAACGAGCTCCGAGCCCGACCTGGGTCTTCTCCGCAAGCAGGCAGAGGCCTTGGCGGCTCGTCGCCATGAGACCGCGGTCGGGGCGCACCTGCTCGCTGCCATCGCCGCGACGCCCTGTGCGGCCTCCGATCTGCTGTTGGAGCGTGGCGCCACCGCGCGCCAGCTGCTCAACGCCTTCGACGCCCTGGGCGAACGGGGCGGGCCCGAGGAGAGCCTCGGGGTCCTCCTCGGGCGAGGCAAGGCGCTCGCGCAGCGCATGGGACCGAGCACCCGCCCGACCGCGGCGCACTTGCTCCTGGCCCTCCTCAACGACACGCGCGGGACGGCTCGGCGCTGCCTGGAGGCGAGCGGTGTGGACCCGAGCCGGCTCCGGACGGCGGCGCTCAACGTCGGTCAGGGCATCGTCGCCCGCCGGCGTGTTCTCCGTCCCGTCGAGCGAGGGCGAGAGATCGAACCGCTGACACCCGCACCCCGGGGTGAGGCGGTCCCCCTGGTGCCCCAGCCCGCGCCGCGGCCGCCGTCGTCGGAGCTGCCCCGGCAGCCCGGCGTGGCCGTCCCCGTGGTGCCTCAGGTGGGGCCCGCCCCCTTGGCGAGGCTGCGGCTCGCCCAGGAGGCGTCCGCCCAGGCCGCCGAGGAGCCGAAGTCGCCCGCCGCGGGAGCCACGCCGAGCTCCGCCTCGACGACACCGGCGCCGGGCGCCGCGCGCCCTCGATCCTGGGGAGCGCCGGGCGCTGGGGGCGCCAGCGCTGGAGCGCCGAACGGCGGCGAGCACGGCGCCGGGCAGCCCGCGAGCACCGGAGCGTCCAGCACCGGGGCCTTGCATCCTGGGTCTTCACAGCACGGGGCGTCGAGTCACGGAGCCTCCCTTCGAGGGGAGGGAGCCGACGAGGCGACCCGACGCTTCGGCCTCGATCCGCGGCGCTTCCCCGTGCTCAGCCAGCTCGGTCGGAACCTGAGCCTCGCGGCGGCCCGTGGGGAGCTCGATCCGGTGATCGGGCGCGAAGGGGAGATCGAGCAGGCGCTCGACGTCCTCGCGAAGCGTCAAGGCAACAACCCCTGCCTGGTCGGCGGCGCAGGCGTCGGCAAGACGAGCGTCGCTCGGGGAATCGCCTTGCACATCGCCGCCGGAAAAGACGTCGCCAGCCTCGACGATCGCATCCTCGTCGAGGTGCCCATCGCCGAGCTGTTCGCCGGGACGGGCGTGCGAGGCGCCCTGGCGGGGCGCCTGGCGGCCCTCAAGAAGGAGGTGCGGTCGAGCGAAGGCCGCGTCGTCCTCTTCTTCGACGAGATCCATCAGCTCTTTGCCAGTGAGGCGGCGGAGGAGATCTCGGGGGACCTGAAGCTGGCCTTGGCGAAGGGGGAGCTCCCGTGCATCGGGGCCACCACCCTCGAGGAGTATCGTCGCCACATCGAGGCCGACTCCGCCCTGGCGCGCCGGTTCTGCGCGGTGGAGGTGGACGAGCCCGGGCGCGACGAGGCCTACCTGATCCTCGACAGCCTGGCGCGGAAGCTCGAGGGGCACCACCGGGTGACCTATGAGCCCGAGGCGCTCGCGCTGGGCGTCGCCTGGTCCGTGCGCTACCTGCCGGGGCGCGCGCTGCCGGACAAGGCCGTGTCGATCGTCGATCTGGCGGGCGCGCGCGTGCGTCGGCGGGGCGGACAGCGGGTCACCCCCGAGGCGGTGGCGGAGGTGGTGGCGAGCCTCGCGGGCATGCCCACCGAGCGCCTGCTCGAGTCGGACGGAGATCGCATGCTGCGGCTCGAAGAGATCCTGAGCGAGCGGGTGATCGGGCACTCGGAGCACATGAAGAAGATCGCCCGTATCCTGCGGCGCAACGCCGCCGGACTCGGCGCGCGCCGGCCCATCGGGACCTTCCTCCTGCTCGGGCCCACCGGCGTCGGGAAGACGGAGACGGCGAAAGCCATCGCCGAGGTGCTCTTCCACACGGAGAGCGCCATCACCCGCATCGACATGTCCGAGCTGAGTGAGGCCCACGCCGTCGCCAAGCTCGTGGGCGCTCCCCCCGGCTACGTCGGTCACGATGCCGGAGGACAGCTGACGGAGGCGGTGCGGCGCCGCCCCTATCAGGTCGTGCTCCTCGACGAGATCGAGAAGGCGCATCCCGAGGTGCTCACGGCGTTCCTGGCGGTGTTCGACGAGGGGCGCATGACCGACGGTCGCGGGCGCACCGTGGACTTCAGCAACGCGGTCATCGTGCTCACGTCCAACCTCGGGGCGGCGGAGGTGACCGGGGCGAGCCGGCGTCGCGTCGGCTTCTCGACGCAGGACGACGCCAGCGACGACGTGGCCCAGCGGGTCGTCGCCGCCGCACGTCAGGTGTTGCCCCCGGAGCTCTACAACCGCATCGACGAGGTGCTCGTGTTCTCGCCGCTGTCGCGGGGAGACGTGCGCCGCATCACCCGCAAGATGCTGCAGGGCATCGCCAGCTCGTTGCACCAGCAGCGCGGCGTGCGCCTCGAGGTCGAAGAGGGGGCGATCGAGCACCTGCTCGCCGCGGGCGGCTTCGATCCCGAGCTGGGCGCGCGTCCCATGCGGCGCACCCTGGCTCGCCTCGTCGAGGCGCCCCTCGCGGAGAAGATCCTGCGCGGGGAGTTGAGCTCGGGAGACGTCGTGCTCGTGGACGTCGAAGGGGCCAGCGATGGCAGCCTCGGGGAGCTCACCTTCGACGTCATCGAGGGCGGCGCCGCCAGCGCCGGCCACGACGATTTCGCCGCCGCGGAGTGAGCGGCGAGCGGCACGAACCCCGGCGATCGAGCGGGCACGACCCGGTGATGAGCCCCGTCGCTCGGCCCCGTCGCTCGGCCCCCTCGCTCGGCCTGCGCAATTGGCGCCGGTCGGCCGCTGCCGCTACAATAGAAGGAGGATGACGTCCGCGGGGGGGACGCTGGGAGGGCGACCGACCGAGACCGCACGGGAGCGCGCCAAGCTGGGGCGCTTCGCCACGGGTCCGTGGAACATCCCGATCCGGGGGTGGTGGGAGGTGTTGCGGCGCGTCGCTGGTTCCGCCTCCAACGACGAGATCTCCCAGGCCGCCGCGGCGGTGGCGTTCTACGCGTTCCTTTCCCTCGTTCCCGCGCTGATCGCGCTGGTGTCGTCCTACGCCCTCATCGCCAACCCTCACGACCTGTCCCGCCTGCTGGGGGAACTCGACGGGACGGCGCCCTCCCACGTCCTCGCGCTACTCGAACAGCAGCTCTCCGAGATCATCGCGGGCTCGGCCACCCAGCTCACCTTGGGGGTGCTCGTCAGCTTGCTGGTGGCGTGGCTCTCCGCCTCGCGCGGGGTGGCCGCCATGATGCGCGCGGTGAACATCGCGTATCGGGAAGAAGAGACGCGCGGTTGGTTGACCAGGCGTTGGCTCGCGGTGCGACTCTCCGCGGGTCTGTCGGTCTTCGTCGCGGTAGCCATCGCCTTCATCACGATCCTGCCGACGCTCGTCGGCTTCCTCGGCCTCGAACCGCTCGTGCCCCTCGTACGCAGGATGCGCTGGCCGTTCTTGGCGATCGCCGTGATGTTCGGGCTCGGGATCTTCTACCGCTACGCTCCCAACCGGACGGCACCCAAGTGGCGCTGGGTCTTGTTGGGCGCCGCGCTCGCGACCGCGGCGTGGCTGTTGGCGTCCATGGGGCTGGCCTACTACGTGGACAGCTTCGGCAACTTCAACGCGACCTACGGAGCCCTCGGCGCCATCGCGGCGCTCCTGCTCTGGTTCTTCGTCTCCGCCTACGCGATCCTGTTCGGGGCCGAGCTGAACGCCGAGCTCGAGCACCAGACCGAGGTCGACACGACCGTCGGCCCGCCGCGCCCCATGGGGCGCCGCGCCGCGGCCGTCGCGGACAGCGTGGGCCCCACCTTACCGTCGGAGTCGTGGAGCGAGACCTTCAAGGGCATGGTGCGCTCCGCCCGCGGCTGCCGTCGGCACAAGGAGTGAGCAGGGCACCCGTCCCTGCTACCTGACGCGCGGGCGCGGCCGGCCTTTCCCGGCCCCGGCCTGCGCGTTATGCCGGGACGCCTTGAGCTCCAGGACCTCCAGCCGCGCCCGAAACCACCGCTTCCGCGTCGAGGAGCAGGACGTGGGGCTGCGCCTCGATCAACTCTTGGCGAGGCGGGTGCCCGAGCTTTCCCGGGGCATGGCGCGGCGGGTCCTCGAGCTCGGCGGGGTGTTCGTGGATCGCAAGCGGGTCAAGGTCGCCCGGCGTCAGCTGCGCGTCGCTCAGCTGGTGGAGGTGCACCTGGGAGCGTTGCTGGAGCAGTCCGCCGCCGCACCCAACCTGTCGAACCCATCGAACCAGTCGAATTATCCGGACGGATCGAACCAGCCGGGCAACGCACGGGAGGGCGCCGCGGGAGAGCCCTTCGTCGTGCGCTGGGAGGACGACGACGTGATCGTCGTCGACAAGGCCGCGGGGATCCTGTCGGCGCCGACGCCCGAGAGCGACCGCTCGAACCTGCAGCGTTGGCTGACGGAGCGGCTGGGGCGCCCCGTGCACCTGGTCCACCGCCTCGATCGCCCCACGAGCGGGCTCATCCTGTTCGCCAAGACGCCGCGGGCGGCCGCGCACCTGGGGCAGGCTCTGCAGCAGCGCCTCCTGTCCCGGGAGTATCTGCTCGCGGTCTCGGGCGCCGTGTCCTTCGAGCAGCAGGAGGTGTCGGCGCCCGTGCGGGGCAAGGAGGCGCGATCGACCTTCTGGGTCGTGGAGCGTCGCGGGCAGATGGCGACGCTGCTCCGAGCGCGACTGGCGACCGGGCGAACCCACCAGCTTCGGGTCCACGCGGCGCACCTGGGACATCCCGTCCTCGGCGATCTCCGCTACGGTCCGCGCGTCTCCGCCTCCGCCTCCGCCTCCGCGTCGCCCCGAGCCGTCGCGCCCGCCGCTTCGGGACCCCTCGACGCATCTCTGCGACCGCCGCGCCTGGCGCTGCACGCCGCGCGCTTGGCCTTTCCTCACCCCGCGGGGGGCCGCGCGGTGGAGGTGGAGTCCCCCTGGCCCGACGAGTTGGCGACCTGGTGGGCAGCGCTGGGCGCCCTCAGTACGAGTCGTGGACTTCGTAGCGACCCTGCGCCGGATCCAAGCTCAGGAAGCTGATCTTGCCCTCGCTGCAGGAGCCGCTGTTCATGAACAGCGTGTCGCCGTGCTCGGAGCGCCGCGCCCGGTGGGTGTGGCCCGTCACCACGACGTCCGCCTCGTTGCGCTGCGCGTGGTCGACCGCCCAGGTCTCCACCTGGCTCACCCGATCCGAGCTGGCGTGTCGAGAGCGCAGCTCGTCCAACCGCGAGAAGAACCGATAGGCCGCGCCGAGGCCCGCCCTTCGGATCCAGCCGCCGAGGCAGACGCCGAGCTCCGAGATGGGACGCGCCCGCATCACCAGCGCGTCGCTCTGGTGCCCGTGCGCGAACAGGAACCGCACGCCGCGGCTCTTCAAGCGCAGCTCGCTGGGCACCCCCTGCCGCCCCGCCACCATGTCGTGGTTGCCGTGCACGTAGCTGAAGCGGGGGCGGCTCAGCTGGACGGCCAGCTCGCGGTGCCTTGCGCGGGCAAGGGCGAGCTCCTTCGCGTGTTCGCGCGGGAGGGGGCTCGTCAACGTCTCCCAAATGTCTCCCAGCAGCACGACGCGCTGGAAGTTGTTCTCGAGGAAGCGCAGAAAGCGCAGGAAATCCGTGTCGTCGTGCCCGAACGAGTCCGTGGAAGGACGTGCCCCCAGATGAAGGTCGCTGATGACGGCTATGCTCACGGATGCTCTCGGGGTGAAATCTCGGGGGGACTGCCTTCGGTCGGCTCGCAGGGGAGGGGGCGCGGCGAGGGACCTGCGTGGCGGACCATTTCGATGACCTGCGCGAACGACCCGTCGCGAACGACCCATGCAGCGGACTGCACAGAAAAACCTGCGAGGGACCGATGCGGCGGGCTCGCCGAGGCAGAAGCATGGCGCGCCAGCCCCGTAAGCAAGTGTGGCCCGCCGCCGGGAGGACGGCAATCAGGGGCGCGCGGCCGCGCGGAACGACGAGGAACGTAGGGCCGGCGACCGGGCCACTTCAGGCAGGTCTGGCCTCCAGGGCGCGGCGGTAACGCTCCCGACGGCGGTCGTCTTTGAGGATCGCGTAGGCCTCGTCGACGATGCTCAGCACGAGCTCGACGTCGGGGAGGAGGTGCGCGTTGCGCGCGCTGATCCGCGACGGTGACAGCTGCCGGTGGAGCGCGTCGTGGGCGCGGGTGATCTCGTACTCGGTCGCGTCGCGCTTCACGCCGAGGATGCTGAAGTAGTCCCCTTCGTCGACCAGCGCGCGCCGGGCCATGACTCGCGCTTCGAAGGCGGCGTCGTCGAGCACGTCGTCGAAGGCCTCTGGAGGAGGGGCTGCGCTCCGCGACTGTGCCTCCGGTCCGGAGGCGACGGGCTGGGGGGCGAGGTCCGCGCGTCCGCCGCCCGTGGTGAAGACGTCGATCTCGACGAGGGCGTAGAGGACCGTGATGAGCTCGGGGCTCGCGCGGTACAGCGGCTCGAGGGGCGCGTCGATGGCCTCCTGCACCAGCCCCTCCAGCTCGGGCTCGAGGGCGCACTCGCCCAGCAGGTTGCGATGACCACCGACGCCGAGGCGCCGCTCCCCCGCGCCGAGGAACGCCCAGGCGCTCGCCGGATCGACGCTGCGCCGCACCGCCTCCACGAACACCTCACAACCCGCCGCTCCTCCGAAGACGGCGGGTTCGTCCTGGAGTCGGACGGGGATCTCTTCCTCCCAGCTCATGCGCCCGTCACGCATGGCGACCACCGCCGCGAGGATCCACTCCGCGTGGGCTCGGAGCACGGGCCAGAGGTCTCCCTGTTGGAGCTGCCCATGGGCGATCAGCCCCGCCCCCGCGTGACGACCGAAGGCCGGCAGGGTCCGTGAGAGCTGATCCGCCGTCGCTCGATCGAGATCGCCGATCGCCTCCAAGAACCGCACGAGGGACTCGCCGCTCGCGCCGGACACCGCGGTGACGATGTCGCCGTCTTGGAGCACGACACGGCGAATGCCGCCTGCGTCTTGCAAAGCGAGAGCTCCGGTGGCGCGCTCGCGGATCGCCGTCGCCAGGGCGCGGGTGGCGCTGCCCGGGCGCAGCTCTTCGGGGGCGCGCCCGAGCTGCGCGAGCCGCACCTCGCCGAGCTCCGGCGTGGGGAGGACGGCGGGCTCGGGGGGCGGCTCGCTGGCACGTCTCCCGATCGCGGGCTCCTCCAAGGGGGGATCGGTCACCAGGGGCGGCGCCTCCGCGGGCGACTCGGGGTGAGGCGTGTCCCCTCCCATCGTGCTGGGCTCCTCGGGGGACCGGGCGGGCTCACTGCGCCTCCGTGGCGGAGCCACCGTCGCGGTCATGTTGCCGGGCAAGGAGGGCACGTCGCTGTCGGAGCGGACCAGGCCGTGGACGGTCGCGGCGCCCGTCGGTGGGGAGGTGGGGACGGGAGGATCCCACCCCGGCGCGGGTTGGCTGCCGACGCGGCCCCCCGGGTTGGTGACCGCGGCCTCGGAAGCGTAGGAGTGGGGCGTGACGGGAGCGCTGGGGTGGCGGTGGGACTGCTCGTGCGGGCCCGGGGGGGACGAGCCGACCTCCGAGGCGAGGCCACCTGCCGTTCCGCCGGAGATCTCCGACTCGCCCGAGGCGTCCAGTGGATCGTCGAGGGGTGCCTCCAGGGCGGCGAGCACGTCGAGATCCACCTCTCCCAGGAACTCCTCGTCCGCGGTGAGCCGGTGGGGGCGCGACGTCTGCGCCATCATCGCGGAGGCGGCGGCGTGCGCGCGATCGAGCAACGCTCGCGTCTCGGGGCTGAGCTCCGGGACGGCCTCGTCGCTCTCGGCGGAGCCGGGGGTCGGGACGAGGGAGATCCGTGGCGGCGTCCCGAGCCCGCGCTCGCTCGGGGGGGGCAAGCTGTCGAGGAGGCGGCTGGAGACGGGGCCTTCGTCGGAGCGGTAGGGTTTGCGCGCCGAGGGGACGATGACGGGCGCGCGGCGTGGGGCGATGCCGTGGGCGTCGTGGCGCTCGCCGCGACTCGGCGGTCCGATCAGCCCCTCGATGTGTCGACACAGCTCGTCGACGTCGAGGGGACGGAAGAACACACCGTGTCCTTCGGCGCGGAACGCGGGGTCCCGTTGGAGCGCGCCCTCCTCGCTCCCCAAGAAGACGACCTGGACGTCCCGGGTGGCCTCGTTCGCCCGCAGCTCGCGCACCTGATCGAGCACCTCCGGCGCGTCCGCGTCGCACACGACCAGATCCGGGACCTGGTAGCGGAGCCGGCTCGGCAACAGCCCCAAGGGGACGTCGAGGGCGGGATAACCACGGCTCCGCAGCGCGGTCATCAGGCGCTCCGCTTCGGCGGACGGGTCGCACACGAAGATGAGCCCCGGGTGTCTCGACGGCGCTGGTTCGCTGGGGACCGCGCCGTCGCTCTCGAGCTGCTGGGGCGGGGCTGCGTCCCGATCCTCCACGGATTTTAGTCTAGGTGACACGACGCCGTTGCCGCCACTGCCCGCGCGGGGGGGGGGACCCACCGCCCCTATCTTAACAGACCAGGAGGGCGCAATCAGGTCGGGCGTCCGGGCGTCGTCAGCCAGGTGCCCACGAGGATCAGCGCGGTGATCAGCAGAAAGAGGACCGTTTCCCCGAAGGTCATGCCGAGCATGTGGGGCTATCATCACTCCAGGAAACCCGCCGATGTCAAACCCGCTGCCCGTGGTCGTGGGCCTCGGCGCCAACCTCGGTCCCCGACGACGCACGCTGCAGTCCGCGGTGACCGAGCTGCGCGCCCTTTCCGTTCCTGCTGCTCCTTTCCGGATCTCCTCCCTGTTCGAGACGGAGCCCGTGGGGCCCGCTCAGCCGATGTTCCTCAACGCGGCCGTGCTGCTGAGCGTCGCCCTCGAGCCCCTGGACCTACTGGACCGTCTTCAGGCCATCGAGCATCGGCACGGGCGCGTCCGGGACGTCCACTGGGGCCCGCGCACCCTCGATCTGGACGTCCTCTGGATCGACGGGGTCGCGGTGGACCACGCTCGTCTGCGGGTCCCCCACCCGGAGCTGCCCCACCGGGCCTTCGCGCTGCTGCCGTTGTTGGAAGTTCGCCCCGACGCCCTCACCCCGGAGGGCCAGCCGCTCGAGGCGATCGCGGCGTTTCTCTCGCCCGGGGGCATCACCCGGGTCGAGGGACCGGAGTGGGGGATGACCGCCTCAGAGTTGTAGCCGCACCGCCGCCCTGGACACACAGGTTCGGAGGTGGTAGCTGCCGCGCGCCCGATGTCTCCGGCCGGAATTTTCCGGAAGGCCCGGGAGATACGGAGAATCGAGATGAGCCCACTCGTCGAAAGCGCGGCGCGCGCCGCGGAGACGCCGCTTCGCCCTTTGCTTGCCGCGGTGACCGTCGATTTGGACCGGAGCGTCCTGATCCAAGTCGTGCTGTTCTCCGTGCTGATCGTGCTGCTGAAGCCGGTCCTGTTCGATCCCATGCTCCGGGTCTTCGCCCTGCGCGAGGAGCGGACCGAGGGAGCCCGAGCAGAGGCGCGCGCCATGCAGGAGCGCGCCGCGGAGATCCTCGCCAACTACGAGAAGGAGCTGGCGAAGATCCGGGTCGTGGCGGCCGAGGAGCGCGACAAGGTGCGCTCGGAGACCGCCAAGCTCGAGGCCAGCATCCTCGAGGAGGCGCAGCAAGCCTCGACGCAAATCCTGGAGGAGGGGCGGGCCAAGATCGCCGCCGAGCTCCAGGGAATCCGCGCGGAGCTGGAGAAGCAGTCGGGTGCCCTGGCGAATGACATCGCTCGCCAGGTGCTGGGTCGAGAGGTGAGCCAATGAAGGTCGGTGGAGTGAGGAAGCTGGCTCGAGCCCTGTGCGCGGCCGCGGCCCTGTTGGTGGTGCTGCCCGGCCCCGTCCTCGCGGCCCCCGCGCAGCCTCATGGCGACGAGGCCCACGAAGGGCATCACGTGCCGCGCTTCGAGGACGTGAACTGGTTTCACGGCCTGCTCGGAGAGCGGGAAGGCGTCGAGCCGAACCTGCTTTGGCGCGCCCCGGGGACGCCCGCGCCGGTCGGCGCGATGGTGCTCAACACCGTCATCCTGGTCTGGTTGTTGGTGCGCTTCGGCGGCCCGGCGATCCGAGCGGGGCTCACGTCGCGCAAGCAGCGGGTCGAGGGGGGCATCCGCTCCGCCGCGGCCATGAAGAGCGAGGCGGAAGACCAGCTCGCGCACTACGAGGGCAAGCTCGAGCGCATCGATCAGGAGATCGAGCGCGTCCGCACGGAGATGCGCGAGCAAGCCGAGGCGGAGCGCAAGCGGATCCTCGCGGAGGCCAAGGTGCGCCGCGAGCAGATGGAGCGCGATGCCCGTATCCTGCTCGCCCACGAGCTCAAGGCGGCTCGGGAGGTGCTGTTCCACGAGGTCGTCGAGGGCGCGATGCGCTCCGCCGAGGAGGCCGTGCGTGCGCGGCTCAGTCGTGAAGATCAGGAGCGCCTGGCGGAAGAGTTCGTCGGCGGTCTCGAGGCTTCCCTCGATGCAGCGGGTCTGGAGGTCCGATCATGAGTGAAGGCGCCGTCGTTCAGCGGTACGCGCAGGCGATCTTCGAGCTGGGGCTCGAAGCCGGGGATCTCGCCTCCTTGACGGAGCAGATCCGCACCATGGCCGATCAGTGGCAGGCGAGCCGCGAGCTGCAGGTCGCGTTGGAGGATCCGGTCGTCGACGACGCGCGTCGCCAGGCGTTGCTGTCGGAGGTCGCCGAGCGGCTGCAGATCCGCGGGACCGCCCTCGGCGCGCTCCGGGTCATGTGTCAGAGGCGTCGACTGGCGGCGCTGCCGGGGCTGGCGCGCGAGCTGACGCGCCTGAGCGACGAGCACCACGGTGTGCTCCGGGCCTCGGTGGCGACCGCGACGGCGTTGCCCCAGCAGTACTACGCGACCCTCACGAACAAGCTCGAGTCCGTGACCGGGAAGAAGGTCGTGCTCGAGAAGCAGGAAGATCCATCGTTGATCGGGGGCGTCGTCCTCCGCATTGGCGACACCATCATCGATGGGAGCATCCGAGGCCGGTTGAACCAGCTCGAGCGTCGCTTGCTCGCTGGCGCCGCCGCCGCGCAGGCCTGAGCCAGCGCGTCCACGCCCGTTTTCATCATTCAGGCGTCCTTTCCAGGTCACCGAAGAAGCAACCAAGAACAAAGCCATGCAGCTGAGCGCCGACGAGATCTCCTCGATCATCAAGAAGCAAATCCAGAACTTCGACCGCGCCGCGGTGGTGTCCCAGACGGGCACCGTGCTGACCAGTGGTGACGGTATCGCGCGCGTCTACGGCCTCGAGGGCGTGATGGCGGGCGAGCTCGTGGAGTTCCCGGGGGAGGTCTATGGCCTCGTTCTGAACCTGGAGCAGGACAACGTCGGCGTCGCCGTGCTCGGCGAATCGACGGCGGTGAAGGAGGGCGACAGCGTCAAGCGCACGAACCGCATCGCCGACGTCCCGGTGGGCGAAGGGCTGGCGGGGCGCGTCGTCAACGCCCTGGGGCAGCCCCTCGATGGGCGCGGACCCATCGACAGCAAGGAGAGCCGGCGCATCGAGATCAAGGCGCCCGGTATCGTCGCGCGCCAGCCGGTCAAGGAGCCGCTCCAGACGGGTATCAAGGCGATCGACTCGATGATCCCCGTCGGGCGTGGTCAGCGCGAGCTCATCATCGGTGACCGCCAGACGGGCAAGACCGCGATCGCCATCGACACCATCATCAACCAGAAGGGCAAGGGCGTTTACTGCGTCTACGTGGCGGTGGGGCAGAAGGCCTCGACCGTCTCCCAGGTGGTGGAGAAGCTCAAGGCGCACGGCGCCATGGAGTACACGACGATCGTCGTGGCCACGGCCACGGAGACCGCTCCGCTCCAGTTCCTCGCCCCCTACACGGGCGTCACCATCGGAGAGTACTTCCGTGACACGGGCCGCCACGCCCTGTGCATCTACGACGATCTCTCCAAGCAGGCCGTCGCCTACCGTCAGATGTCCCTGTTGTTGCGCCGTCCGCCAGGGCGCGAGGCTTACCCGGGTGACGTCTTCTACATCCACTCGCGCCTGCTCGAGCGCGCCGCGAAGCTGGCCGAGCGCTGGTACGTGGTGGGCAAGGATCAGGAGGTGCCCCCGGGGGACGAGGCGTTCCGCGGGGCGGACGGCAAGGTCCACGTCGGCGAGGAGGGGAAGGAGCACGCGGAGGCGTCCCTGAAGGCCCTCGGGCAGGACTCCCTCACCGTGAAGAAGGATCCCCACTCGGGAGGCTCCCTCACCGCGCTGCCCATCATCGAGACCCAGGCGGGCGACGTCTCGGCGTACATCCCGACGAACGTGATCTCGATCACCGACGGTCAGATCTTCTTGGAGAGCGACCTGTTCCACTCGGGTGTGCGCCCGGCCATCAACGTCGGTATCTCCGTGAGCCGCGTCGGCGGCAACGCCCAGATCAAGGCGATGAAGAAGATCTCCGGTACCCTGCGCCTCGACCTGGCGCAGTACCGCGAGATGGCGGCCTTCTCGCAGTTCGCGAGCGACCTCGATGCCGCCACCCGCGCTCAGCTCGAGCGTGGAAAGCGCCTCACGGAGATCCTGAAGCAGGGCCAGTACGTGCCGCTCTCCGTCGAGAAGCAGGTGCTGTCGATCTACGCGGGTACGCAGGGCTACTGTGACAAGCTGCCCGTCGAGTCCCTGAAGCAGTACGAGCAAGAGCTGCACCGCCACGTCGAGGACAAGCACCCGCAGATCCTCGAGGAGATCCGCACCAAGAAGGAGATCACCAAGGAGCTGGGGGCCAAGCTCAACGACGTGCTCGCGGCCTTCACGCGGGACTTCGCGGCGTCCTTGGGCCAGTGAGCCAGGCGGGCCGGGGTGCATCTCTGATCCCGGCCCCGTCCGCGTCCTCTCTCCTACTTTTCAAGGGCCGACACAGTGGCGAACCAGAAGGAAATCCGTAAGCGCATCGGGACCGTGAAGAGCACGCAGAAGATCACCCGCGCCATGAAGATGGTGGCAGGTGCTCGCCTCACGCGTGCGCAGCACCGCATCCAGGCGCTTCGGCCGTACGCGGTGCAGACGGGCGCCGTGCTGCGGTCCGTCGTGGGGGCGCGCCCCATCGAGAAGGCGGGTGAGCTCGAGTCAGAGATCCAGCAGGTCGATCACCCGCTCCTCGCCCAGCGCCCGGAGCGGAGCCTCCTGCTGTTGGTCATCACGAGCGATCGTGGCCTCTGCGGCGCCTTCAACACGAACATCCTGCGCAGCGCCGAGCGGCTCTGGCGGGAGGCGGAGGCGGAGGGCAAGTCGGTCAAGATCGCCGTCATCGGGCGCAAGGCGCGTGACTTCTTCCGGCGTCGGCAGGCGCCCCTCACGGAGATCTTCGAGGGCGTGTGGGACGACCTGGGCATGGACCAGGCGCGCCGCGTCGCTCGCTCCATCTTGCGGCCGTTCCTCGCCGAAGAGGTCGACTCGATCTATCTCGTCTACAACGAGTTCAAGAGCGCGATGTCCCAGACGGTGGTGGCCGAGCCGCTCTTCCCCCTGGGGCGCCTGAGCGACGCCGCCCAGGAGGAGGCCCCGTCGGACGTGCCCGAATGGGACCGCGTGCGCGAGTTCATCTTCGAACCGGACAAGGAAGCCCTGCTCGACGTGCTCGTGCCGATGTACATCGAGATCACGTTGCTCCGCGCGCTCTACGAGTCCATGGCGTCGGAGCTGGGCGCGCGCATGACGGCGATGGACGCGGCGACGAACAACGCCAACGACATGATCGAGCGCCTCACCTTGCAGTACAACCGGGCGCGCCAGGCTGCGATCACGACGGAGCTGATGGAGATCATCGGCGGCGCCGAGGCGTTGAACGGCTGAGAGCGCCGGAGGGCGCGGCGCCGTCGGGAGCCGCGCTCGGACCCGCGGGGACGCACCGTCGCAGCGCGCCACCGCGGCCGAGCTCGGTGCGGCCGAGCTCGATGCGGCCGATCTCGGGAGCCCCATCACAGGAGAGAAGTCGGCTTGGGCAGACGCACGAAGTCGCAGCGACAGCAGGAACGGGCCAGGGCCGCGCGGGCGCGAGCGCGCGGCCTGCCGACCCGAGACTCGGGCGCCGAAGCCGCCCCGGACCAGAGAGGCCCCGTCGCCCGGGTCCAGCGCCCCGAAAGGGCGCGGAGCGGCGACGTGGCGGGGGAGGGGCGGAGCAAGACTGGCTGGCCAGCTTGGCTGAAGGTCCTTGTCGGCGTGCTCCTGGCGCTTCTGGTCGTGGGTGTCCTTTCGCGCCTGCGCGGCGCGCCCTGAACCATCGCGCGGTGTGAACCGCCGCCGCCCGAACCCGGCCCGCCCGCTTTCCGGGCCGTCCTCTTGCCCCGAACCGCGCGACCGGGGCAGCATGGAAGCGATGGCGAATCGTCCACAAACACTCGGAGTCGTTCTGGCTGGCGGCGAAGGCAAGCGGCTGTGGCCGCTCACGCGGGATCGCGCGAAGCCAGCGGTGCCCTTCGGGGCGAACTACCGACTCGTGGACTTCGCGCTGAGCAACCTGGTGAACGGCGGGTACCGACGCATCGCGGTGCTCACGCAGTACAAGAGCCACAGCCTCGATCGCCACATCGCCATGACCTGGCGCATGTCGCCGCTCTTCAACAACTACGTGATGAGCGTCCCCGCCCAGATGCGGCGCGGCAAGCGCTGGTTCGAGGGCTCGGCGGACGCGATCTTCCAGAACCTGAACCTCATCCACGACGAGAACCCCGAATACATCTGCGTGTTCGGCTCGGATCACATCTACCGCATGGATCCCTCGCAGATGGTCGAGGCCCACATCGAGTCGGGCGCGGGGGTGACCGTCGCGGGGATCCGGGTGCCGCGGGCGGAGGCGTTTCGCTTCGGCATCATCGAGCCACGAGCCGACGGGCGCATCCGCGGGTTTCACGAAAAGCCGAAAGATGCGCCGGGGCTGCCCGATAGCCCGGACGAGGTGCTCGCGTCGATGGGCAACTACGTGTTCACCACCCAGACGCTCGTCGAGGCGGTCCAGGAGGACGCCCTGGACGAGGACAGCGCCCACGACATGGGCGGCAACATCGTCGCGAACCTCGTCGCGTCCGGCGACGCCGCCGTCTACGACTTCACTCGCAACATGGTGCCCGGCGCGACGGATCGCGATCGGGGCTACTGGCGCGACGTCGGGACGCTCGACAGCTACTACGAGGCGCAGATGGATCTCATCAGCGTCCACCCGGTGTTCAACCTCTACAACTCGCGCTGGCCGATCCACACGAGCTCCGGCTCGCTGCCTCCGGCGAAGTTCGTGTTCGACGAAGAGGGCCGCCGCGGCGTGGCGATCGACTCGATGGTCGCCGCTGGCGTGATCCTCTCCGGTGGGCAGGTGCGGCGCTCGGTGGTGTCCTCGGGGGTGCAGGTGCACACGGGGGCGCTGGTGGAAGACTCCGTCTTGATGGCGGGGGTGGACATCGGGCGCGGCGCCGTGGTGCGTCGCGCCATCATCGACAAGAACGTGCGGGTGCCGCCGGGGGCGCAGATCGGCGTGGATCTCGAGGTCGACCGGCGCCGTGGGTTCACGGTCTCGGAGAGCGGAGTCGTCGTGATCGGGAAGGGCGATCCGGTTCCCCATGGCTGATGCTGCTGACCGTCGCGACGCACCTCCCATGAGCGCGGCCGATCTGCGTGTCGCCTTGCTGACCCGAGAGTACCCGCCGGACATCTACGGCGGCGCGGGCGTGCACGTCGAGTACCTCGCGCGCGAGCTCGAGCGGCTCGTGGCCCTCGAAGTGCACTGCTTCGGCGAGCCCCGCGCGGCGGCGGAGGTGCGCGGGGCGTACCAGAGCTGGAGCGCGATCAGCGGCAAGGCACCGCACCTGGCGGCGCTGCGGACGCTCTCCGTCGATCTGCAGATGGCGGCCGCCGTCGAGGGTGTTCGGCTCGTGCACACCCACACCTGGTACGCCAATTTCGCCGGGCACCTCGCCAAGCTCATGTACGGCATCCCGCACGTGATGACCTCCCACAGCCTCGAGCCCTTGCGGCCCTGGAAGGCGGAGCAGCTCGGCGGGGGCTACGCGGTGTCGTGCTTCTGTGAGAAGACGGCCATCGAGAGCGCCGATCGGGTGATCGCCGTGAGCGCCGGGATGCGCGCCGACATCCTGCGCGCCTACCCGGCGGTCGATCCCGCGCGGGTCCAGGTCATCTACAACGGCATCGACACCAACGAGTACCAGCCGACCGAGGCGCGGGACGTCCTGCAGCGGCATGGGATCGATCCAGGGCAGCCGAGCGCGGTCTTCGTCGGCCGGATCACGCGCCAGAAGGGCGTGGTGCACCTGCTCCAGGCCGCGGAACATTTCGATCCGTCGATTCAGCTGGTCCTGTGCGCCGGCGCGCCGGACACGCCGGAGATCGGCGCGGAGGTCGCCGCGCTCGTCGGCAAGCTCCAGCAGCGCCGGCGGGGCGTGATCTGGATCTCGGAGATGCTCCCGCGTCCGGACATCATCCAGCTCCTGAGCGCGGCGACGGTGTTCGTGTGCCCGAGCATTTATGAGCCCTTCGGCATCGTGAACGTGGAGGCCATGGGGTGCGGCGCTGCAGTCGTCGCGTCGGCGGTGGGGGGCATCCCCGAGGTGGTCGTGGATCGGGAGACGGGCTTCCTGGTGCGCTACGACGCCGACGCCGCGGGCAACCCGCGGGCGCCGGAGGTCTTCGCGCAGGATTTCGCCCGGCGCGTCAACCAGGTCGCGCTCGATCCAGAGCTGGCGGGTCGGTTCGGACGAGCGGGGCGCGCGCGGGCCGTGGAGAAGTTCAGCTGGACGAGCATCGCCCGTCAGACGGCCGACCTCTACGCGGAGCTCGTGGAAGAGAGCAGCGCAGCCAGGGCGACCTGAAGCTTCGGCGCCTCGACGCTTGCGGTGCTCCGGGTGTCGCGCGACAACCGAGATCACCATGTGCGGAATCGTTGGCTACGTCGGTGAGCGTCGGGTCGCCCCCGTGCTGCTCGACGGTCTCAAGCGGCTCGAGTACCGCGGGTACGACTCCGCGGGCATCGTCGTCCACGACGGGGAGAGCCTGCGCATCGCGCGCGCCGTGGGCAAGCTCGACAACCTCGCCCAGGCCATCGAGGCTCGTGAGTTGCCCGGTTGCATGGGGCTCGGGCACACGCGCTGGGCGACCCACGGGCGCCCCACGGAGACGAACGCCCACCCGCACCAGGTCGACGGCGTCGCGGTGGTGCACAACGGCATCATCGAGAACCACCTCCAGCTCAAGCGGGAGCTCGAAGCCGACGGAGTGAAGTTCCAGAGCGACACCGACACGGAGATCGTCGCTCACCTCGTTCGGGGCGCGCTGCGCGACAGCCCATCCCTGTGGGAGGCGGTGCGGAAGGCACTCGGGAAGATCCGGGGCGCCTACGCTCTGGCCGTCGTGTGTCGCGAGGAGCCGGGCACGATCGTCGTGGCCAAGAACGCGTGTCCCCTCGTGCTCGGGTTCGGGGCGGGGGAGGTGCTCTGCGCGAGCGACATCCCGGCGTTGCTCAGCTACACCCGCGACGTCCTGTTCCTCGAGGACGGAGAGATGGCCGAGCTGCGCACGGATCGCGTGCGTCTGGCCACCGTCGCGGGCGAGAGGGTGGAGCGCGCGCCGCGTCGCATCGATTGGAGCCCGGCCCAGGCGGAGAAGGGCGGCTACAAGCACTTCATGCTCAAGGAGATCTTCGAGCAGCCGCGGGCCATCGAGGACACCCTGCGCGGCCGCATCGATCTCGAGAGCGCGGATCTGATCGATGCGGAGCTGGGCCTCACGCCGGAGGTCGCCCGGAGCATTTCGCGGGTGTACTTCGTCGCCTGTGGAACGAGCCACCATGCGAGCCTCGCCGGCCGCTATTGGATCGAGCAGCTCGCCCGCGTCTCGGCGCAGTGTGAGCTGGCGAGCGAGGTCCGCTACCGTCGCCCGGTCTTCGGCCCGGGAGACCTGATCGTGGCCGTGAGCCAGTCGGGGGAGACGGCGGACACGCTGGCGGCGTTGTTGGCCGCGAAGGAGCAGGGCGCCCACGTGCTGGCCCTCTGCAACGTCCTGGACAGCGCGATCCCGCGAGCGGCAGACGGCGCCCTGTACACCCACGCCGGGCCCGAGATCGGCGTCGCTTCCACCAAATGTTTCACCGCGCAGCTCGTGGCGATGCTCATGCTCGCCGTGTACCTGGGGCGACGACGCGGAGTGTTGGGGCCGGAGGAGACCCGCGACGCTCTGCAGGCCCTGGTCGAGGTGCCCAACGACATGCGGCGCACCCTGGAGCGCGCTGACGCCGTACTCGCGGTCGCGCGCAAGTGGCAGCACGCGGAGCACATGTTGTTCCTGGGGCGCGGCCTCGGTTATCCGATCGCTCTGGAGGGGGCGCTGAAGCTCAAGGAGATCAGCTACGCGCACGCGGAGGGGTACGCCGCCGGCGAGATGAAGCATGGTCCCATCGCGCTCATCGACGACGCCATGCCCGTCGTGGTCGTCCTGCCCAAGGACACCCACTACGAGAAGACCCTCGGGAACGTCCAGGAGGTGCTGGCGCGCGAAGGACGCGTCATCGCCGTGCTGACGGACGGCGACGAAGAGGCACCCCGCCTGGTGCACGACGTGCTGACGCTCCCCGAGGTCCCGGAGATCGTCCTGCCGCTGGTGTCGGTCCTCCCGCTGCAGCTGCTCGCCTATTACGTCGCCGACTTGAAGGGGACGGACGTCGATCAGCCGCGAAACCTCGCCAAGACGGTGACCGTCGAATAGAGTGAGGGCGCACTTTTCCGCCCCTTGACAGGGTCCCGGTCGGAGTGTTGCCTGGGAGGCCATGCGCGGTCCCTTTGCGTCGATGAGCCCCTGGAGCAGGGCGAGCCTGTTGTGCGGGTGGGTGATTTTGGCTGCTTGTGGGGGAGCTTCGCCTCGCCCGGAGACGGCGGACGCCGACGAGGCGAGCGCCGAGGTGGCCGACGCCGAGGAGTTGGACGACGCGGGCGCCGAGTCGAAGGACGAGGAGGATGCGGTCGTCGCGCAGCTGCCCACGGAGTGTCACGGGAGCGGCGACGTGTGCCTGCCCGATCCGAAGTGGGTGAAGCGGCTGTGCAACGACGTGTACCCGAACGTGGCGTTGCACCTGTTCCGAGAGGGTAGCCCCTGGACGCGCGGGTACGCGACCCGCAAGGTGAAGGCGTGGAACGCGTCGGGCGGCGCTACCAGCGGTGAGGAGTGGGTGGCCTTCGACGAGGAGGTGATCCTGCTGTACGCCCGCAACTCCAACCTCGGTGGGATGCAGGTGAGCGGCGCCTCCGGCGGATACGATGCCCTGCGTTGGGATGGCTCCTGCGTGACGTTCTCCGGCGAGGAGGTCACGACTCGCCCGCCCCCCAAGGCCAAGCATGGACGCGTCGACTGGCGGTATCTCGAGGCGCCCATCCAGGAGGCCTTGCGGACGGACGACGCGGTGAACACGGCGTACCGAGCCCGACGCCAGGAGTGCAAAGGAGCCTTCAGCGGCGCCGTGACGAAGAAGTGCGTGCAGGCGGACGAGGCGCTCGTCGGCTCGATCATCGCGGCGGTGCGCGGCGGCATCTCCTTGCCACAGCCCACCAAGCTCCCCTGAACCGCACGGGCGGCGCTGCAGGGGCGCTCATTCGAAGGCGCTCGGCGCGCGCCGCGCAGCGAGGCTCAGGGACGCGCGTAGACTTCACCCAGCTGCCAGCGATCCAGGCCGACGAAGGTGTCCAGGTGGGCGCCGCGCAGGCGCAGAGCACCGACCACCCCGAGCGGCAGGCGACGGGTGACACCGCCGTAAGGTTCCCGCGAGCTGAAGGACGACGTCGTGACGAGCTGTCCGCCGGTGGCGACCGACGCCGCCGTGAGCAGGGCTCGGGCATCGTCGCCGGGTTCGGTGCCGATGACGCGCACGAAGTCGAGCAGGAGTCCGTAGTCGCCCGTCGTGCGTTTCGCCAGCAAGGTCGCGCTGGGGACGGGGCTCACGGTGATGCCGCTGCCGCCTCCGCCGAGGGCCTCCGTCAGGGCGCGGGCGATGGCGAGGAGCTGGGGCGTTCGTGCGTCGACGAGGAGCTCGGTGGCGGGACCGCGCCAGGGGCGTGGCGCAGCGGGCGTGGCGCTGGGGACAGTCAGTCCGAGCGCCGAGAGGCTACCGAGAGGGCTCTCGTCGAGAACGGTCTGCGCGACGCCTGGCGCCGCCCAGGGGCCCAGCTGACGTCCCGTCGCCATCACGACCCAGCCCAGCGTCCCTGCGTCCAGCTGTCGCGCCTGGCGACGGGCTCGATGCAGGCCGCTCGCGAGCCAACCCAGGTCCGCCTCACTCGCCTCGAAGGCGCGGAGGGCCGCCGCGAGGTCGGGGCTACGTCGGGCGTCGATGGCGTCGAGGAACCCGCCGCCGCGCGCCGCGTGAGCGTTGCGTCGCAGGACCAAACCGCTGGTCGTCGGCGTGCAGGCGAAGGGACCGGTGCCGTCGGGGCGTCGCGGCTGGAAGCCTCGGGGCACCACGGCGGTGAGTGGGCTCGCGAGGGCTCGGGCGAGATCCTGGGGCTCGCCCCGCGGAAACAGGACGCCGCCCGGACGTCCGGCGACCCGCTTCGGCACACCGAAGGGGTGCAACAGCAACCGCGCGCCGCCACGGCTGGCTCGTTGGAGGCTGAGCTCGAGATCGGCTGCCTCCAGGGAGCGCCCCGCCGCGGTCTTCAAGCCCGCGCGGAGCATCACCCGCAGCCCGTTCGGCGTCGACTCCGGGAGCCCGTCGGCGAGGGTGGCGTAGGGGCGGCCCTTGTCGTCCACGGCGTAGAGCGAGTCGAAGAGCGCGCCACCGAGCACGGCGGCGTCGAGGTCGAAGAGATCGTGAGGATCGACGCCCTCCAGCGCGAAGGGTAGATGCAGGCGCAAGGTGCCGCCGTAGGGCGTGCGCCCGCGCGCGTGGACCGCGCTCGGCGTGAGGAAGGGCGCGGCGCAGAGCGCCGCGGCCAGGACGCGGAGCACCTCGCGTCGGCTGCTCATCGGAGCACCCAGAGCTGATCTCCTGCGGCGACGGCCAGCGGTGCGAGCCCGGCGCCCGACCAGGGGCACACCGCGATGGCCTGGATGTCCGTCAGGGGCAGCTCGTAGCGGCGCACGAGGCGACCGCTCGGCTCCCAGCTGTCGACGCGGAGGCTGTCCGCGCGCGGATCGAGGCTGGCTCGTCCGGAGATGACCTCCAGGACGCCGTCTCCGTCGAGATCGCCGAGGGCCACCTGGGCCCCCACGTCCGGCACCTCCGTGCGCCGCCCGGCGTCATCGACGAGCCACGCGCTCGAGGAGCCGGTGGGGCGCAGCAAGAACACCCGTCCCGCCGAACCGTCCCGCCGCACGAGCACCGTCGACGCGTAGGCGTCGAGCCCCTGCTCGAGCGCGGCCTCCGGCACAGGTGGCGGCTCCAGGGGGGCGGCCTCTCCGAAGCACGGAGTGGGCGTCGCGCCGGCGGCGGTCGCCGTCAGCGGCGCGCAACCGCCGTCGGGCCACGGGAGCGCGCGGGGCTCCTCCGCCACCACCGCGAGCTCTCCGTCGAGGCGGAGCGCTCGTTGACGATCGCTGGAGCCCACGTCGAGCCAGCGATCCAGGATCCGCGCCGCGGCCAGGGGGGCCCGCAGAGGAGCCGCAGCGACGGGCGACAGATCGCGCCAGCTGCGTTCGGCCTCCCGCACCAGCGTTCCCTTCACGAGTCGTCCGGCGCTGACGCGGTGGCGCCCGACGAGCACGATCCGATCGCCGGCGTCTTCCCCGAAGGCGCCGCAAGCGAGCGACAACACGGGGCGCTCCGGGAGCGGCGCGGAGCTCTTCTCACTGATCACCAACGGCGGCCTCGGCAAGAAGGAGCGGATCTCCGCGTCGGCGCGCCGCTGGGCGTGGGCGTGACGCAGGGGGCCGGTCGACGGTGCCTTCACCCGATCCCAGAAGGCCCGTGCCTCGACGTAGACGTCCGCCGTCACATGGAGAGTTCCCTGGCGCAGCTCGGGGGCGAGATACAGGAGAGCGCCCGTGCGGCTCGCCAAGCGGCGGGCCTCGGAGAGGGAC
>Ga0207873_1000970_pt1 | contig 29347 bp, 36 predicted proteins | sample BGWIniCompost_FD_187373 | JGI IMG/M metagenome (GOLD analysis project Ga0207873, IMG submission 187373) | Cellulose adapted compost microbial communities from Newby Island Compost Facility, Milpitas, CA, USA - BGW Initial Compost (SPAdes)... ...
CCGGCGGCTGGGTCGCGAACAGATGCGTGCCCTCCCCCAGAAGAACCGGGCTGACCATCAGGTGCAGTTCATCGACCAGATTGTACGCCAGCAGGTCGTTCCACCAGCGTACGGCTGCCAAAGACCAGGATCTCGCGGCCGGGGCCCATTTTTAGTTCTTCAATCCGGGCATGCGCTTCCGCCCGGCGCAGGATGCGCGTGTTCTGCCAGGGCGCGGTCTCAGCAGGGGTCAGGCTGTTGGAGACCACGACCTTCTCAATGGCGCTGTTGAGGCGGGAGATCTCTCGCTGCAGGGGCCTGGCGGTGGGATCAGCGGCCACCGGCGGCCAGTAGCTTTTGAAGCCCTCGAAGGATTTGCGGCCCAGCAGCAGTGTGTCCGCAGCGCGCAGCCGTTCGGCGTTGTAGGCGTCGAAGCTTTCGTCTTCAGGGTAAGTGTCCCGGCGGTAATCAAACACGGCCATCACATCGTTTCCCGGACCTTCGTAATAGCCGTCCAGAGTCATGATGTTGCAGACGATCAGTTTGCGCATTCGATTTCCCTCCTGTTATCCGTTTCGCAGGCGAATTATACAGGAGAAGCGGCGAAGCATCGTCTGGCGCAGATGGAGGGGCTCTCCGGTCGCATGTGGGGCAAATCTCTGCGCGAGACTGAACCGCATACGGCACAAAAAAGAGGACCGGCAGAAGGGAAATATGCTATAATACCGGACTGCATTCAGGGATTACCCTTCACATCAGGAGAGGTGCCAGAGTGGTTGAATGGGGCGGTCTCGAAAACCGTTGTGGGCCCCGTGCCCACCGTGGGTTCGAATCCCACCCTCTCCGCTGAGCGTATAACTTTTAGAGCATCTTCGCCGGCAGCAACGCTTGGTGAACGAATGTCAAAGTGCTGAAGGTATACGCTGGAGATCGCTCAGTGTCTGCTGGGCGATCCCGCTTTTAATGTGTATACCCTTCATTGTACGTACTCCTCCACGATTGTCAAGACATTGTGGGACATCGGGAAGGCGATTTTGACTTCCGTCCCCATCTGTCCCAAATCTTCCCTTATGTCACAATCATCCTCATCTGCCTCAGGATAGGCGATCCAGAAGCGCCGTTGCTCATCCACGCGCAGGTTGTTCAACAACTGGAAGAGCACATCAAAATCGGGGCGAGCTTTTATCCAAATGACGCGCTTGGCGGCAACATCGACGCCGACCTCCTGGATCATCATGCGCGCCAGATCCTTGCGTTCTTCTTTGGTCGCCCATTCCCAACTCTCTCGTAGATCGAGCAGGGTCCTGGCAGCTCGTTCGATGGCTGGCTCCGGCAGCCTGCTGAGCAAGTCCAATTTCTCCTTCAAGGCACTGACCTTCTGCCAGTATTGATACTCTTCGCCTTCGTACAGACCGCGTTCGTAGTTCTCACGCATCAACCGGATGGTGTTGCGGATCTCTTTACGCTCAGTCTCCGGATCAGGACCTTCGCGTTGTTGCTGGCATAAACGGCGAACTGAGTCTTCCCAATTGACAGGCAACCTGAGTGATTGCACCAGTTCACCTACCTGGGTGTCAATCGACTCCGCCCGTACACATTGGCTGATGTCCGAACAGTCTCGATAGCCGCGCAGGTGGGAGTCCTCCCGGTAGTAAGTCGGACCGCGCTTAGGAGTCTGTATCCTCAGTCGTCTCCCGCAGCGAGCACATACGACTAACCCTTGCAACAGGTTGATGCGTACCGTCTTCTGCAAGGTATCCACCTGCACGCGCCGGCTGGCGCGCACAGCCTGGCATCGCCGCCATAATTCTTCGGATATGATTGCCTTATGTTGTCCATCGGCAACTTTAGGAGGCGTAGAGCGAAAACTGACGCCTTTTGGGCGTACACTCATACCCCGGTAACGGATCTTGCCAGCATAGTAAGCATTACACAGCATATCCCTAACTGTGTCTTTACCGAAAGGATGACCGCGGTTGGTGCGTAATTCTTGGGCGTTGAGCCATTCGGTAATTTGCATATCAGAGTATCTTCCTGTGGCATAACGTTCGAACATCTCCACCACCACCGGAGCCTTCTCTGGATCAGGGACCCCTACCTTACGGTTGCCCTGCAGCACGCTGATGTATCCCCAGGGAACGGCTCCGTTGTGATAGCCTTGCAGCGAACGCTCCAGCTTGCCCTTGTTGGTTTCTTTGGATAAGTTATCGCTGTAGAACTCGCCCAGCGAACTGACCAGGTGAAACAGGAGCTTACCCTCCGGTGTACCCAGATCGAAGGGCTGCTGGACGGCTTTGATATGATATCGAGCTCTTGCAGCTCGTGGACGATTTCCAGAGACCATTCCAGGCGGCGCGCCAGGCGATCTACTTTGTGGACGTACAGCACCTTGAACTCGCCGCGCCGGGCAGCTTCGCGCATGGCATTGATCCCTGGGCGATATTTCTTGCGGTAAGCCGATTGGGCCGGATCGGCGAACACCTTGACAATCTCGACCCCATCACGCTCAGCCTGTTCCTTGATCTGGCGCAGCTGGGCATCCAAACTGAATGAGTCGCTCTGCATCTCAGAAGAAAAGCGAATGTAGGCTGCTCCAGGGAGGGGGGAAGAGTCTTCTCTTTGCTTGTATCGGTTCATCTTATTCAATCCTTTCATTCGAAGTAGTAATGCGGGGTATCAACAGAGAATACTATTCAGATTTTTTCACGGCACACCTCCAATCCGGGAGCAGCCAGGGTGAAATTTAGCTGGTGTCGTTCGTCTTTTCCTGGTTAAGCGCCAGGTAACGGCGGTTGATGCGCGCCAGCCATTCGATCAGGCTTTGAGGGAGCCTGTCTGGTAAGGTTTGCTGCTCCTGGGAAGGGGTTATATCATCTCCGGAAACCTGATTAACTTGTGGGTCAGGTTTTTTAGAAGAGTTTTGACTTAGACTCTCATCTGCCATAATTGCACCTCTTACTCTAAATAGAATTGAATGTCTCTTATGCACCTTAGGGGGTAAAAGAAAACTCCGGTCCCGACATTCGTGATGTCAGAACCGGAGCGTTGATTGTGAGATGTCTCTGTAATTGGGATTATTCCTCCTTCGGGTTACTCCAAATCGATAACTGGCCTGGCTGGACGATATTGCTCCGTTTACCAGCGGACCTTCTACCAGCAGCCGCTTTGGCTGCCTGGTGTTCCAGCGCCCAATCCAGCCAAGTTTTGGGACTCACGGGAATCAGCACCGGGCTGATTTCGGTCGGACAACCCATGGGCGAGTTCGATACCCGCATCTCATCCGCAAAGAGCGACTGCAGATCGTCCAGCTCAGCACCGCGCAACACTTCACGGGCAAGCTCGGTGATGAAGTCGCCATCTTCCACGGGCACGATTGCACCGCCGACCTCATCTCCATACAAGGTCTGAGCAGCACGCATCTTGCGCCCCATCAAAGCAAGCGCCTGGGCTTCCATGGCATCCTTGTAGACGGCGAAGACAGCTTTTACCGGACGGGTCTGACCTAACCGCCACACTCGCCGCAACGCCTGCCACAGGGTGTACAGACTGTATTCCGGCTCATAAAACACGACTGTATGGAAGCTGACCAGATCCAGCCCGGTTTGCACCAGGCGAGGGTTGGTGATCAGCACATCGGCGTAGTCGTGATCTTCGATCCAGCGCTCGCGCCGGCGTGGGTTCACCGAGCCGTACAAAGTGATGGCTTGTACTCCAGATTGCTTGAGCACATTCTCCAGGCGATCCTGTATGTCACGGGTACCGGTCTGGCGCACGTACACCAGTGTCCGTCGGCCGCGGGCTGTCTCCGCTTTGCAGAAGCTGGACAGCCAGCTTTCCTTGGGCAATAAGCCAAAGTGATCCACCACAGCCTCAAGGGGCATCAACGGAACCTTGACCAACGTTTCCTTCTCTCGCCGGGCAGCCGCTGACTGAGCCAGCCGGGCAGCTTCCAACAGGGTTTGGGCAGCATGGGTTTCCAACGGGTCTTCTGTGGTGGTGCTCTCCAGCATCTCTCTTGCCAACGCTTCCAATACATTTACCGGTACCGAAGCATGGTTGGCAGCGACGACCTCATCTCTGAAAGCCGAATTTGGCCGCGAAAGCGCCCACTGCAGCCATAGCGACAGATAACGCTGATCCCGGCGCGCCATGTGACGCAGGATGCTTTCCATCCCACGATATTGGCGGCCGTGATTGCTGTCCATATCCAGCTCGACAACTTCTTCGGTGTAGGGCGGCAGCTCGACTCCCAGGTCTTTCAGGTTGAGGAAGATCGAGTTGTGCAGCAGGCGGGTGATGATCGCCGGGCTGACACCCGGGATCTCGCGCGCCTGCTCCCGATAGCGGCGATTGCCGGTAAAGGTGCCATCCTCTTCGCTACTTTCATCGCCAGCGCGGCGCTTGCGCACACTTTCCAGCACACCATACGCCCCTGCCCAGCGCAGCTCGTCATGAAAGGCGAAGTCGCTGCGCACAGCCGGGTTCAGGCGATGCAGCAACCAGAAGATCGAGGTGCTCTTGCCCCCAAAGTACGTGCCGGTCAGGGTGAGTGTGTAGCGGCTGGCCTCCACCAGTTGGTGGAAAGCCACACCCCGGTCGCTGGATTTCGCCTTGTATTCATGGACCTCATCTCCCACGAGGATCTGGAACCGCCCGTTGGCTTTGTCCTTGATGTATTCCGCGATCGACCAACGACGCATGCCGGTAAATTCAAAGAGCGGTGCATTACAGGAGCGCATACCCCAGACTGGATTGCCATCTTTGTCTAGCTTGCGGCGACCATCCCGATCCAGCTCCCAACCCGAAACCTTCGCATTGCAGAAACTGCGGCGCTTCTGGAAGACCTCTATCTCGGTGATCGGGATACCTTGGGCATCGACCTGCAACTGCCCACACTGCGGGCAAGTGTAGATGACCTGGGCTTTGCCTTTCACCTTAATCGGCTTGGCCTTTACTACTGCCTGCCAGCCTGCGCCCATCTTGGCCGAGGTGGAAGCCACCACGGCGATCGCTTTGGGCCCAAGCCTGCCGGCATCGAAATCAGCGAAGAATTGGCGTATATCGTTGATCTCGCCATCTTCGCCCTTGCCGATGCGGCGCAGCTCGCGCCCTTTGGCTGCGGGGATGACATCTTCCGCTTCCCGGATCCACTTGGGAACCAAGTGCGGTGGGCACAGGATAAGCGCTGGGTAAGCGTCTAGCAGGTCGATCACCGCCAGGGCGATGGTCGTCTTCCCCAGCCCCATCTCGCCTTGAAGATTGGCAGTGCGATGTGACTGGATGGCGCGGGCGGCTGCGATAGCAGCGTGCTTCTGGGTTGGGAGAAGTCCAGCTTCCGCTTGACCTGGCAGCGCCTTGCGAGCCTTGCCCAGGCTTTCCAGGACAAGCAACTCATCCTCTGTGGGTTTCAGATCGTAGAGCGGCTGGTAGGTCTCCAAGGTGTGGGCAGCGATCTTGTCGCCGTACTGGCGCATGAAACGCGTCAGCGAATCCACATCCTGGATCAGCTCCAGCCCATGTTGTGAGAGCGTGGCGACCGTTGTGACGTAACGATCCCGATAACGTTCAACGATTGTCTCTGGGTCTTCTGGATCTCGGTGGACAACCTTATCCACTACCTTGACCACCCGACCTTTGACCAGCATGGGATAACCATCGTCGTTGGTCAGGCGCAGGGTACCCATCATACCGGAAGCCATCAGCATCGCCAAGTGGCCTTTCTTGAGCGGCATGGTGGGCGTAAAAGCGATATCAGTATTGATCGGATGAACCAGATCCTGCCAGGCGCGTGTTTTGCGAACGCCTGCCCAGCGACTGGCTTCTACCAGGTCATCGGGCGCCCAGTCCAGCCGGCGAAAAGTGATTGTCCTTCCGCCAGCGCCCTTGAGTGGGGTCGGCAGCAGTTGGTAGACCGGCTCAGGAGCGAAACCCAACTGCGGTAGGTTGCTTCCCGCCAAACGCTGGATGGCTTCGATATCTTCGTTGGTGGGAACGTTGTACTTCTCTCGCCGTGTCGCCAGCAGCAGGATCTGTTTGAAACGTTCATACTCACCATCCGGGAAACGCAGGACGGTGAGGCGCACATACTGGCTGGCCAGGTAGCGGGCAATCTCCGCCAGGCACAGGATGCGCTGGGGGATGACAAACGCCAGCACACCGCCGCGCACAAGCTTAGGAGTGGTCGATTTCAGGAAAGCCAGCTCGAGCCGCTTCTCGTCGCCGTGTCGATCGTCATCATAGGGCGGGTTAAGCCATAAGAGTGTGACCGACTCGTCGGTGAGTGAGCAGCTCTCCCAGGCGGCGCTGTGGCACTTGTCCATGCGAGCGGTGGCTTTCTCAGCGCGGTAGGGGAATAGCTCGCAGCCCCAGGTCTCGCAGTTGAGCAGCTTACCCAGGAGGCTAGCGATTTCGCCTTTACCCGCGCAGGGGTCGAGCATCCGCCCACGGGTGCCCGCCGGAAGCGGGATGAACCAAGAAGCTGTAGCTTCCGCCATGTGTACAGGGTAGGGATAAAACCCTCCCTTTTCAATTCCTGCAAGTCTCATGTGTGTGTCCTCCATGTGAATTGCCCCCTGGAGGACACCTTACCCCCGAGGGGTGTAAGATCCCCTCAAGGGGTAGAGTGATGAATTAAATTATATGAACGGTGTAGTGTTTGATATTTGTACAGGATCACCTCCTTGGTAATCTCTAAATGAATTGAACCTGCCAACGTTAGGATCTCCAAATATTGGATCCCCGTCTCTTTCGTTATCTTCTCAACCATCGGCATCTCCAAGAAATTCCGTTGAACAATAATAAATCCGCCCGATTCCTCAAAAATACGCGGGTAACAAATTTTTACTTGACCCATGCAGTATTTTAGCTATGCCTGCGTTATTATGATTGAGAGAATTTGATCACTTAACAATCCTCAATCAATCAGGTAGAACCAATGAAAGGTTACTGGGCTGACCTTTTTTACCTTTTGTGAGGAGTGATGGGGCAACAGAAGGGAGCAAAAATGAAAAACAAAATCGCATATTTCATAATGGCTGTAGGTCTTCTTGTGTTAATTACGGGCAGTCTTCGGTATCAACAAGGCTTAGCACAGAAAATTTCTCTCAGGGAAATCCTGAAACTGGATCCGGCTCAGTCGACGGGATCTCCTAACATAGTCCAACAAGTTGTATCCGAACAACGTGAAGAGCCCGGGTCTACACTGGAGCGGTTTCCAAATTCCGTCTATATGACCTCGGAACAAAAAAATACGAATGATGAAATCATTGCTATAGCAAAGGAGATCTCAGCCAAGGCAAACCTGACTTACCTTTCGCCGGGGTGGTTACACATTACCTCACAAATAGAATCCTTTTTCACAGAATCGGTAACTCAGCCCGATGGTTCACCTGTACCTACAAAATCAACCAGTGAGTTATGGGTCTTAGTGGGGTCCGATGGTTATGCCGTTCAGGCGGTAACGATTGATGACACGGGAGATCCTCGCACCACCCAAATCACGGTTTTCCAGGATGGAATCTGGTCCAATCTATCTGTCGGTATGGTCGCCTCAGAGAAGGAAATGTACCTGCCTACCCTGGATGGCAACTTCATCTCCTTTGCTGAAGCCTATAAGGATATTCTCGACCTGGAAACAACAGAGCTGGAAGTGGATGGGAACCAACTGGTTGTGTTTACTGCAACGCAGCATTTTCAAGAACCCATGAAACTGGCAAAATCCCCCATCGTAATTGTTGGTGCAGCAGGCAAATACTATTTCTCGCAAGCTACGGGCTTGCTCCTGAAGACGGAAGATTACCATATTTATCCAGGCGATGAGATGAAACTTACGCGCCAGATATCCCTGGTCAATATTGAGAACGCCGAAACACCTCCGGCGGAAATTCTGGCTTACTTCGAGTAGGAGGTAGAAATGAAAACTCGTCCATCGAAGCATTTAATTGTCAGTAGTTTGACAACATGTATACTGATTATGCTTCTGGTTACTACTACGGTTTACGCAGCGTCGAAAAATTATTATGGCTTAACCACTGTCTACTATACAAACAATGTTACAGATCAGGGTGGTTGGAACTGGAATGCCAGTTACAGCGATTACACAAGTCCTTCTCGGTCGATGGACCAGTTTGGTGTAAATGTATGGACGACGTATTGTACCTGTAACTATACCATTCAATGGGGCACCTACATCAGGTACGAAGTTCAGGATAACCCATGGATGATGCAATACAATAAAACCTCTATCTCAGATGGAATGGCAAAATTAAAAGCCAGTTGTCCATCCGGACAGACGTTGCGTGGACACAACTATATCCAACATTGGTGGCAGGACAGCGGTTATCCAGGGGATGGAGGCACAATAGATTATTCTAAAACGCTGACCAATCCATAGCCTTTTTCGAACAGTGTAATTGTCAAGCGGAAATACTGAACTGAACTAATAAGGAGTACGTTTATGAAAATCGAAAGTAAAGTAATTCTCACAATTTTAGCTATCTTGATTGTTGTATTCCCATTTCAATCCGGATATAGTAAACAAGAAAATCCTCAAGAATGGGTGGATGTAATAATTGAGGGCAGAAGAATCACAGCAACTGTAGGTGATGTCATAGCAGTAGGGATGCTGACATCTCAAGATTATTGCCAGTTTCCGGCTTACATAATAGAGATGGGCAGCAATGAGCCAGGATATACCAGTGCTACATTAAGGGCTACGAAAGATTGCAAACTAATATTATCCGAAATTAAACGTCAACCTTTCAAGAAAGATATCCCTCCACTGCCACCGGAAGGCGATATACAAGCTCCTATCGATGATGTGATAGTACCTGATGAGTCTGAGACTGTTGATGAGATTCAAGATTCAATTGCTACAGCTGTAAAACGTTTTGGGTGGGCGCGCGAAAGTTTTTATGAGCAGTTTGGAATTACAGTCACACAGACTCACTCTGAAATGACTTATTGGGATGACGGAACAAAAGTTTACGGTGGTGCGGAAGCAAGTCCGTATTGCTGGTGGAGGTCTGGAACTGGTTGGTATCTCATCAGCTGTACAAAAACAAAGAGTTTCAATGGTCCATCTATTGTTTACCTTTCTGTTAAGGGAACATACGATCATAATATTTTCCAGATATGGCATCGGACAACAGCAACTTTTCGGGCAGAGCCTGGTGGAAAATGGAACAAGTCCTGTGCATTCGAAGGGACCATGCCGCCATATTGGTATACAAAGTGCGAAGGTGGTTCTTGGGTGCAGTAGGAAGGTAACCATCTTTATGATTGCGCTGAGTGGAAATTTTCGGTTTAGAAATTTGTACGCAATCTTTATTGTTTCCGGATTGGTAGGTCTGTTTTGGGGAATTGTTCGGATTGAGCTTGTACTATTAGTGCCTTATTTCTTCCTGGTTGTTTACCTATGTGATTTAGGCGTATATACAATATATGGATATTGGATCGGAAAGAATCTGCGAAGTCTTTCGGGAAATAAAAGATGGGCTCTATTTCTACCTGCCCTACTGATGTATGCGGGTGATCGCTTCTTATCAGCATTTTTGATACTAGGGATTCCATATTCTGGGAGGACTAACCCACTTTGGAGATTATTAATTGAAATAACGATCATCTCACTGGCCTTAGGAGCTTCTTGGAGAGGCTGGTTTATAAAACAGCATGTGGTCGGTAAAAGATAAATGGAAAAGGGCTATCAGGAACAATTAATAACTGTATCTTATCAACGGGAGTGGGTCGAGAAAGCTCAAAATGACCCGCTGGCTTTCAGGCACTTATACGATTCCTACTTTTCCAGGGTGTACGCTTACGTGAGTTATCGGGTTGGTCGCATTCAAGACGCTGAAGATATGACCTCAGAGATATTTCTCAAAGCGATGGAAGGGATCACTCGTTTTGAATGGCAGCACGAGAATTCATTCGCCGGCTGGATCTTTCGTATCGCCCATAATACGGTGAACGATTACTACCGGAAGAACAATCCAGTGGATGAACCTCTATCTCTGGAAGAACTCCCTGAATTGCGAGCCAGTGTTCTGCTTCCGGAAGACGCGCTGCTTCGAAAGGAGAAATTCGCACAACTCCGCCGGTTGATTTATGCTTTGCCTTCCCGTCGCCAGGAAGTGATCCTGCTTAAGTTTTTTGGCGGGTTGCGCAATCAAGAGATCGCTACGATCTTAGGACTGAATGAACGCACTGTTGCCTCTCATCTTTCCAGGGCGTTGGTGAGCTTGCATCGAGAATACATTAACCAGTCTAACCGAACAAGGGGTAAGGAGAAGATATCATGAACGAGAATAATCAGTTGTCTGATTTGGAACAAGAATTAATCGAAAAAGTGGAAAAGATTCTGGAAGAGGATGGGAATCAGAAAGTTGAATCCCAGTCTATTCTTGGGTTTTGCAGTCACCTTGCTGAGACGGTGCCTCAGGCCAGGCCAGAGTTCCAGCAGGAACTTGGAGATCGCCTGGTTAAGAGTATGCAAGCTAGATTAGCGGGTGATTTAGAGGCGGCGAAAGCTATCAAAGTTACTTCTACCTCACAACAGGGGATTCGATGGTGGAGAAACATCTAATCCAGATTACGTTTGAAATGGGAACACAACTTGTCGAGTGGATGGCGACTGGGCGTCGTAGGTGTGCTCACCCTGATTTTCACCTTAAGTATACTGCTTACAATACCACAAACCCGTTCGGTTCTGGCCAGTTGGTTAGGTTTCTCCTTCAGTCGTCAAGATAAGTTACAACCTTTGGTGGTCAATGCACTCAAACACGACTGGCAATCCCCTTTAACCGGCTCGGATAACATCGGTTATGAGATCTATGCGATCGAGTATCCAGAAGAGCGATGGAAACTAATCAGTCGGGAGGGTTTCAGTGCTCCTATACCGGGCAGCCTAATCATTCTCCCCGATGGGAACAGCTTCCCGGTTCCCAGTGATTTGCCTGAAAGTTTTGTCTGGCAGGACCTGACGGTGATGGAAGGAGATGTTAGGCAGTTCGGATTTCCATCCCTGGCGAGTAAAAGCTGGGCCGGTGGCGGTCCGCCGATGCCACCTTATCAGCTGAGTATCAATTACCTGGTTGGTGGAGACCCCACAGACCATCTGCTGGTTCTTACGCAAATACAAGCTCCTCCTGATCAAGGACTGGCGTTGCAGATTTTCCACGCTGGTGAGACTAAATTTGGGATCGTGATCCAATCCGGTAAAGAACAGGCCGGGCCGGTATTCCTGGTAGGTCCCGGTAAGTTATCAGAAACCGCGATTGGAGATGTATCCACATGGTGGTATCCGGGGACCTGGAACGCTGACGGTGAATGGAGCAGCAATCCGGAATGGGGAAACCTGGTTTGGGAACATGATGGGGATGTTTTTCACCTGGCAGGACAGATGCTCACAAAGGAGCAGTTGATAACGATCGCACAGTCACTACCATGACGATGGTGTAGCTAAATGCTTATGGATATTTTGAGAAAGGAATGGTTAAAGGGTTCAAATAAGGGTGAAAGGGTTTAGATACGATCTCACTTATAAAGCCACGATCAAATACCAGATGAGAGGAGACAACGAACATGAATGAACGAAAAGTATTTCTCATGCTCGCATCGCCACTTATATAACTACGCCTGTTGATGTCCAGGCAATTGGGAAGTGGAGCTCAGACAATCCCGGAGCTTGTGGATTCTAAATACTTCACTGGCCCGAGACGCACTTCAACTGCGCGGACAGTGCAATTTGCCCCGTCCGCGCAGTTGCCCGTCTAAATATTGGCCAAGACACAATAGTGAATAAGTGACTAAATGCCATGCTACGCGAAGAGATAAACCGAGCCTTTCTTAGCCGTTCTTTCCTTTTTGCAGTCTTCTTAGGACTTCTCTCTCTGGCCTATGGTTATGCTGATTACATGTCTGGCCCTTCGGACCCTGAGTATCTTGCCAGGCTGCCTCCTTTTTACAACAATGCCTATGATGCCGTGATCTGGGCTCAGAAGGGACTCATCGGACTTATTGTCCCTCTCATTGCGGTTTTACCTTTTGCAGACTCATTCGCTCATGATCGCGTGTTGGGCTATTTGCGTTTCGTTCTGAGCAGGACAACCTATCGCTACTACCTCTCGGCGAAATACGCGATCTCTTTCTTATCCGGCGGCCTGGCCGTGTCTTTACCAATGCTGTTGTACTTTGCCTTCACGAATCTTGTTCTACCCAGAGGTTTAAATCCAGATCCGTTTGAGCAGCGTGTACTATCGATGCCAGAGGCTCTCGGACCGTTTGGTGCTTTATATAAATCAGCCCCTGATCTATACATATTTTCCCTGATCGCATTAAGTTTTCTGTTTGGGGCTACCTACGCGATTTTTGGATTATCGCTTTCTGCGCTCACAGACAATCGCTATATCGTTCTGGCAACGCCTTTCGTCCTTTACAATGTAGTTCATTACGGTTTGGCGATTCTGGGGATACCGGCCTGGTCGCCTGTTTCAGCTTTTGTCCCCCACTGGTTGAATCATATTGCGTGGCTGAACGTGTTAACCAATTTAGGAGGCGTATTTCTCATCAGCACCGTGCTGTACTTCGTAATGGCTCACAAGGTGAAAAGTAGAATTTGAGAAAATTAACAAAGAAGCAACAACAGAGGTTAATCCCTGTGCGCTACCTGTACTTCCAAATCGAGCAAAAATTGCTGCGCATGCGCTGGTTGTTGCCGGTCCCTACAATTCTGTTTATTTCGTATATTGTTGTTGGAGGAGTACTGGTTCGCGCCAGAAATTACGATTTGAGCAGCAATTCATGGGATGTCTTATTTAGCGTTTTCGGCAATGGCAATCTGGTATTTTTTGTGCTTAATCCGCTTTATCTCTACCTGGTCAGCGACATGTTTCTCGAGTCGGGGATTGGTCAACTTGCCTTGTTACGCGTGGGCTCGCGAAGACGTTGGTGGTTAAGTAAAACCCTGATTTTAGGATTAGCAGTACTTTGTTATGCGGGTTTGAATGTTGGGATCGTTGCAATGGTTGCCACGTTTGTCCTTCCCTGGGAAAACTCCTGGAGCCAGGCAGTTCTACAATATCCACAGGAATTTAATCTTAACCCAGATGCATTAATCATTTCATCCGCATCCGCAGCTCGATGGCTTCTGCTTCTACTATCTCTTGGGTGGTTTGGCATGGGACTGTTGGTCATGTGCTTCACCCTGCTTTCTAATCACCATCTGGTTGGGTTTATCGCCGGCGTCATTGCTAACTTTAGCGGGCTGGTCGCTTTAAGGGCGAACTTACCCCTTCCCTATGCTTATCTATCTATCCATCAACACTTGTTATTTAACCTCCACTCCTTTGGCAACGTAACAAATCAGTATCCATCTCTACCGACTTCAATATATTACTGGCTTTTATGGTGTTCCATTTTGCTGATCATTGGATTCAAGATTGCCCACAAACAAGATTTTATACATAGAGAGCAATGATGAGTAATGCTCCATTTTTTACCATGATGCGCTGGAACCTGCGTACATCGCTTCGATGGCATTCCCTCGCCGGAATATTTGTTCTCTTTGGATTCACGGGGTGGCGCAGTGCAATACAAGTTGTCGACCAATTAAGTACCTCCCAGAGTGCAATGACAGCTAATCTTTGGGATGCCTTCTTCGTTTCATTTTCCGGGCCAGGCGTTTGGGGTTATTCTTTGGTACAGGCGTTGCCCTGGCTTATATCCCATATCCTTTTCTTCTACCTGTTCGGTGACATCGCCGTCGGTGAATTGCGGTATAGGGGATATGCAGTTGTCCCACTGGTTGGATCTCGACTCCGCTGGTGGTTTGGCAAAGAAGTCGTTCTGTTGATTTTTGCGATTGGATATATGCTGATGAGTATGCTTGCCGTCTTAGCCGGAGGATCGATTATCCTTCCCTGGTCCTGGCAACCAAGTGAACTGATGATCTCTGGTGAGATGTGGGTTATGCCGAAGGGTATGGAGATTGGTACACTTCTGGGGTGGATTTTCATCTTGTTCTGTAGCACTCTATACGCGCTGGCTTCTGTGCAGTTGACCCTATCACTTATCGGAAGACGCTCTTTCTATGGCTTTAGTGCGGTTTCGGTTGTGACGATTATTTCCTGGCTTTTGGGAATCGACAACCCATATTTGAGTCGTTGGCTACCTGGATCTCAGTCGATGCTGTTACGGCACACGTTCTTCGATCCGAATGTGCCCGGATTTTCAATGGAATGGTCGCTCATCTATAACACCACTTTGTATCTAATCGTGTTTGGTCTTGGCACATGGTATGTGCGACGAATGGACATCTATGGCCCCGCGATTTGACATTGGGAAGGAAAGATTGAGCTATGGAGAAAATGAAATCAGAATTTATTGAACAAACCACAAGCAAGGCAGAGTTAGCCATTGCCGTAGAAGGGGTTTCCAAACAAATTGGAGATCGCCTCATCCTGGATGAAATCCGCTTGAACGTGCCGCCTGGCAAGATTTTCGGCATTAGCGGTCCAAATGGATCGGGGAAAAGCATGTTGTTACGCGTTATTTGTGGGCTGGTACGTCCAACTCGGGGGCGGGTCTGGGTATCTGGGAGGGAAATTGGGAAAGACGTGGAATTTCCTGGCGAAACAGGTGTCCTGATCGAGACCCCGGGTTTTTTACCACACTACAGCGGTTTCCGAAATTTGCAGTTATTGGCGATGATACGAAACAGGATTTCCAGCGAAGATATTGTAAACACGATCCGTCTGGTTGGGCTGGATCCATTCGAACCCAAGCCCGTACGCACTTATTCGACTGGAATGCGCCGGCGTCTTGGAATTGCCCAGGCAATCATGGAGAACCCCAGGCTCTTACTTCTTGACGAACCCACAAACGGTTTGGACCGGGAAGGTATAAAGGATGTGCATCGACTGTTGAAAAAACTGAGAGCTGATGGGGTTACGATCCTATTGACCAGTCATAGCCGCGAAGAGATTGATGAGCTCTGTGATACAGAATTTGTGATGGAGAATGGACGCTTGAGCTCTAGCCATATTTCGCCAAATCGTTTCTGAACTTGCCCCCAGGGAAATGCGTTATTTACTTTTATAACGTGCGAATTGTTTTCAGAAAATGATCATGAGATCGATGTATCTTGTTACTAAAATCTTGCATCTGAGCTAATCGAGAACACCATAACAGGAGGGAACCATTTGATCCCTTCCTGTTATGGTTTTTCTAATCAAGTAGCGGAAATCCGAATCTTTTGTTCTGTCAATAACCTGACTATCACCTCCTTCCACTTTGGCACAGTCAACTGCACCAGGTATCCCTGCTGGCAATCGCCACCGGTTACAAGCCCAACGATCAGGCTCTCCCTCTGCACTACCTCCCAGAGAGATCCATTCCATTCGTCTCGAATCGGGATTGGTAATGTTTCTGAAAGGCGAGAAGCGAGCATTTGTCGAGCCTGGATCTCCGGCGACGATCCATCCAGCAATTCACCTTCGAATACCAGCAGGTAAATCACCTCCTCCCCCGCCTGCCACTTGCCTGGCAAGGCGGGATCAGCGATCAGTGCTGCATGATATGCGCCAGAATCAGGTAGGTGCTGCCAGGTCTGTGAGTAGTGGGTTGCCAATGGGTAAACCGGTCTGCCTTGCAGGAAAAGCTTTCTGCGTTGCCTGGCTTGGACCGTAGCCCGGATCGATTCGAGCATCGTCTTGTGCCCGACCATACCCAGATAGACTAGATTGAAGGCATCATCATGAGCATAGCCTGTCACATAGGCAGAGCCGTGCTCGTTGCGGATCTGTGGGACGCCTTCCGGCCACAGCCGGTCGACCTCGCCGCTGACCCACTCCAGCCGCCAGACCACGAAGGGCTGGCAGCTTTGCGCCAGGGCAGTGTTGACCTGCTGGAGCAGTTTGTAGGGACTTTCACCTACTGGAACGTCGCGAAGGACGATCTCTTGATCCGGGGTCTTGACCGTTGCCAGGCGACGCGCCCGATCGATCACGGCGGTCACCGGTTGGATGGGTATATGCAGGTCGTAGCGCTCCCAGCCGGGTGGAACCTGGCCGTTGTGCGGGGTGAAGAGATAGGCGCCCAGCTCGTACTCGTACTTGAAGCGCCCCCACTCACACTCGTAGTCGTAGGGATAGCTGCCGCGCCGTAAGCCTGGCACATCATGGATGTACGGTAAGGGCAAGCCCTGGCCATTATCCGGCTTGGAATCAGAGACCAGGATGTGTCCCTGCTTTTGCCGGGCTGCGGCCTTGAGGGCGCGAGCCCGGAAGTAGGTGTTTTCGAAGGGGGCAGGCAGGCCGGGGAGTGATCTTCCAGTCATGGCTGCCTCCCTAAAAATCCTCAGGGAAACCGATCGTGATGACCGGCTCACCCTGATCGCCAGGACCGACCACCATCCACAATAAAAGTGTACGGCGGTGGGTGCGATGTGGCGGAGCTACTTCGGCTTCGAACAGACCGACCTCGAAGCTGCATCGATCTTGTGTACCTGATCGGCGGGCGGCGAAGGATGCCAGGAAAACCACATCCCACAACCGGCCTTCATAGCTCTGACCCAATGCATTCTCTTGCTCATTCGGGGTGATGCGGGCATGCAAATCAGCGGTTATAGCGGTGGGGTAACGAAAACCGGCTTCCGATGCCATTTGAGAGACATCCACCAGCACGCCATCTTCCAACGCCTGGGAGCGAGTGTAGGCGTAAATCAGATCGTCATCTTCATGGATGGAATACCTGGTTGACCGCAGGCGGTAACCTGGCCTCGTTTCGGAAACGCGGCCGTCAAACCCCAAACCACGTTCCTTGAGCGAGACAAAGCGGCCGCGGCCGATGACCAGGTGATCCAGTGTGTCGATGTCAAGTAGCTTGCCCGCCTGGACAACTGCCCGGGTTACTGCAACATCGTCTGGGCTGGGCGTCGGGTCGCCGGACGGGTGATTATGCACCAGGATGATCGCCGCCGACATGCGTTGGATGGCGGGCTTGAACAGCTCTGCCACACGCACCTGGGCGGAGTTCAGGCTGCCGTGGTAGATCTCCACGATGTCGATCACCCGGTTGCGCGTGTCCAGCAGGATCACCCGCAGGTGCTCCTGCTCCAATGCGCTCATCTCGTGCTGCAACATCGCAGCCGCATCAGCCGGGCTGTGGATCGTCGGGCGATCCTCCTCGGTGTTAAGTGTCAGGCGCAGCCCGAGTTCTACCGCGGCTTTGATACGGGCGGCGTTCTGCTGACCGATACCGGGGATATCGGCGATCTCGTGCGCCGGAGCGCGGCGCAGATCGGAAAGCCGGCCGTTGAAGTGCGCCAGCAGGGCATCGGCAGTCTCGATGGGCTGTGGACCGCCGAGAATGGCAGCCAGCAGTTCTATGATCGTGCAGGCATCGGCGCGGGCGCTCACCCGTTCGACCGGGCGCTCCCGCAGGGGGAGCAGCTTGTGCTTGGGGGTGTATTTCGTGTTGCCGGGCTTATCCGGCAGCAACAGCAACTGGGACATGTTTTCCTCCATGTAATAAAATCGCCCGCCCTGGAGGGTTCCAGAGCGGGCGGCGTGTGAATTGGTTGAGGCGGGATTACCGCCAGGTTTGTTCGATGGCGGGCAGCCGGGCGGACAGGGACGGTTCGTTCGTGCGTACCAGGCCGCGCAGCTGGTTGATGGCCGTCTGGGGCGAGATGCGCCCGGCGACCAGCAGGTAGACGATCTTGGAGACCGGCTCCTGGTTCTGCTGATCAGGCGGAACTGCCTTGGCCAGGTGAGCCAGCCCTTCATGCACGCAGGTTAGGTTCTCGTCAATCGTTTTGTCTAACGGGCGCAGCGGTGCGATGGCATCGCCCAGGCGCACGCAGCGTGGGTTGTGCCCGCAGGCAAGGCGCATGTAGTAGATGTGATTGGCGTAAGCCTCCAGCGGGGAGTGGTTGATGATCAGGAACATGCCGCCCTGGTCTGGCGACCCGCACTCCCAGCAGCGGAACGGCTCGCCGATCTGCACCGGCGCAGGCTCGAATTCCATGTGTGTCAACGTGTGTACTTGCATCATTACCTCCGTTTAAATAAATCAGCGGTCAGCTGCACTTTCGTGTTCGCTGACCGCTGCTTGCTTGCGGCGAAGCGCCTCTTGGATGCGTTCGGCTTTGGCTTCCAGGAAGTGTCGAAGACCTCCTGCCGTACAGCGCCATCCGAGTTCCTTGGTGTACTTGCCGTCCCACTTGCGGTCGCGGACAGTCTCCGCGCCGCAGATCGGGCAGGGCGGCATCGGGTCGGGAGCGCGCTGCCCGCCGTTGCGCAGGTACTCTGCCACGGCTTCGATGGCCGGGCAGGTCTCTTTCAACGGGCATGAGCAGATGCGCTGCTTGTTGACGGTATGAAATCGTGGTTGGGTCGAGGGACCGAAGTCGACCAGGTAGGTGTACCCAATTACGCGGATGCGGGTAGGCCTGCCTGCCAGATCGATCTCCGGCTTCTGGGTAAGGGTATCTTGCATGCTATTCACCTCCAGAACGTGTGGGAATTGATATGCCAACGGTGAGAATAGGCTAGAAAGGGATATCCATCTCCTCTAGTGACTCGTCATCCATCTCAGAGCGGTCCTTCCTGGGATTACAGAACCTGCACGGCTCTTCATCGTACGAACAGCCGTCCCAGGGATAGACTCGGACAACCACGTACCCTTCGCCATTGCAGTTCGGGCATGGCTGATCTGCAGGCGCCGATTCAACGCTGGAGATGGGTTTCCACCAGCCGGTCTCGTAGGGGTCGAACAGGTCAGAGCCGGGACCGTCATCCGAGATGTACTCATCGGTCATGGCTGCACCTCCACGCCCCGCTTGCGCAGCCAGCCAGCGATGGTATGCGAGTCGATCTCGAACTCGCCTCCGAACTCCCACCGGGCTATGAACTCGCGCTTGAAATCCTGGTGGTGTGGGTAGGCTTTGAACCGCCCGTGGTAGATCTGCTTCTCAGATGGTCGCTCGCCCAGCACATCGCACAAGATGCTCAACGCCAGGTCTGCCGGTCCGGAGCCGCCGTAGCCCCAACCGAACCCGGTTGGGCTGTGCAGGACCACGTGACGCAAGGGGCGCGACTTGCCGGATGGCAGGATGACTTTGACTGCACCGTCCGGCTCGCCACGGTAAATCTTCTTGATCATGTTTACCTCCGTGTGGGGAATTCAGAAGATTGCCCCAGGCGTACCCAGGGCAATCTCGTGTGGATCAGAACGGAATGTCATCGTGCTGGGGTGCAGCCGAGCCATTTCCCGCAGGTTCGAGTTCGTTTTCGCCTTCACGTCCCGACAGAAAGCGTACCGTGCTGGCGCTCACTTCGAAGGATGAGGAGGGCGAGCCATCCTGGCGGGTATAGAGCCGCGGACCGCCCGTTTCGGGGTCGCACACCAGCCGGCCTTCCACCAGTACCAGGCTGCCTTTATGTAAATATTGGTTGCAGTTCTCGGCGGTCTTGCCCCAGGCTGAAACCCGGAACCAGGTGGTTTCCTTCACCACCTGACCGCTCGAGTCGGTGTACTGGCGGTTGGCAGCCAGGTTGAAGTTGGTCACAGCCTGCCCGGCAGGGGTGTAGCGCATCTCCGGGTCGCGGCCGAGATGACCGGCGATGATGATCGTTTGGAATGACATGGGATTTTCCTCCGTTTCTCAAATATGGGATTACTTCTTGCCGTTGCGGCTGGCGACCCAGGCGCGCAGCACTTCGCGCGAGGCGGGAGCCAGTCCCTGGTGAGCGGACTTGAAGGTGTTGTACGCTTCCAATTCCGCCGCGTTGGCTGTATCCACCGCTACACCATCGCGGTATTGCAGCGTCTCTGCCTGGGATGCGGGTGGATTGGACGGCGCAGGCGAGTTTGGTGATGCCGATTGCCCAGTGCCGTTCGATCCATTGCTATTCGAAGCTCCGTTCTCCAGGCCAGCCGTCCTGGCAATCTCCTTATCGTACAGGCTGTTGCCAAACTGCTCGCCGAGCTGGCGGAAGCAACGCTTCAAGCAATCGGTGACCGCGCCGGCGATGGCCATATCCAGAGCTTCGGGCGTATCGCCAGTGAAGATGCAGCGCCCGGCATCGGCATGGCTGTAGGCTTTACCATCCAGCTCGACCGTGATCCGGCCGGTGATGTAAGCCACGCCGGCGATCTCCGTGGTTGGTTTACCGTCTTCGCCCAGCACCGGCACCTTCTTCCTGGCACGCTGATCGTAAAAGGTGATTACCTTATCCCAGCGCATGATGTGCGGTTCGCTGAGCAGGTCGAACGACCAGCGGAACAGGAACAGGTCGTTGGCGGCTTCGATCACGTCGTAGCCCTCCAGGTAAGGGACAGTCCCTTGCCCGGGAGCCTGGCGGCGCTTGACTCTGTTCATATCTAGCGGCTGCCTAAGTCGCCACAGGATCTGCTCGCTGGACGGGTCGAGCGTGGGTGGATCGTGTGTTGGCATAGCTTGGGTCATAGGTTCCTCCGTGTAAGTGGTTGAAAACTGTGGATACGTGTATTGGCTCACCAGCCCGGGCTCGGCGATCTTCTCTGTCTCGGTGAGACGGACCGCTTCGATATGCTTGCAGCGCAAGCCAAAACGCTGGCAGCGTCCGGTGAAATCCGGGCAGGTGCAGGTCCAGGCGTCGCCATCCAGCGAGACGGTGTAATGGCTGCTCTTACTGGCAACCGTCCAGGCACAGTCGGTCAAGACCATCACCTGCATATCGCCGTTTCGCAGGGCAGCCTGCGCCCGGGCCACGCGGTCGTGTTGGAGTTGGTTCTCCAGGATGGGGGGTGCGGTAGTCATCGTGTGTGCGTTACGCTCCTTTCGTGTCAGAAGACAAACGTGTGGGGATTGGTTTTCGACGTTATTGCGCCAGAATTGAGGCGCACCAGCTAACGCTTCACTGTCCTTTGTTTCCCTTCCAAAACTTCAGGGCACGTCAGGGCAGCAAACCTTGGCTGCCAAGCGGAGGCTCAGCGGACAAAGTTTGCTGCTCTGTTTCATTAGGAGGCTGCCCGGCCAGTATGAAACCAACCGGGCAGCCATTGAAATCGGTATTTGGCATCTTATGAGCCTGGCCTCTGCGGACGACTTCCAGCGCTTCTCACGACCCGCCCCCGGACTAAGGGGCAGCGGCCACCGCCCACCAGGATGGAACGTTCACGCAAAGAGACTGTTTGAAAAGGTCCAGGCTGCAGGTTAAAGCAGCAAGGCCGGCGCACAACCCTCCTGGGGGAAGCACACCGGCCTACGTATTAGCAGCGAGGCTGCCAGTCACTGAACTATTCGGTTGTCCTGCGATATCCCCCTGTTAGATAAATCGGATGATTGCGAATCGCCGCCAGTAGAGAACGACTATTCATTCAAAAGGGTCACCTTTTCGATCCATTGCGCTGGCTCATGATGCGCCGGGCGATGACTTCGGTAGTGCCGCGCGGGGCGCGCAAGTTGTTCGGATCTAGGTTTTCTGGAACCGGCAGCTCCGCGCCGTGGGCATCCTTCAGGAAATCCGCCAGGCTTTCTTCGTAATCCCGGCTTTGCAGGAAACCGTGTACCCGGACGTGAATGCCTTTCTCAACCACCACCGGCGCGCCCAGGTTGCCCTTTAGGACACGGATGGTGACAAAATCAGCCGCATCCTGGGCGTCATTGAGCGACTTGGACGGCAGGTCCGGGTCGCGGTAGCAGGCGATGCGGAAGAGCAAGTCTTCGGCGTACTTCCAGGTCTTGACGACAATGCCTTCGAGAACGACTTCGTTGATCATGGTAGCCTCCTGATAATGGGGTTAAACAAAAAGGCCGGGACGCATCTCCAGCAGGAGCGTCCCGGCCAACGTGTGAGCAACTGATTATTTGATTGCTGAGATTATAGCATTAGTTTACGTATTTTGTCAATAGCATTTACTACAGTTTCATCAACCGACGTTCTCTTGCTTGCTTATCTGGTAAACGCTCTTATTTCAGCAAATCCGTTTTCGGTAACAATTACCTCCGGCACCACGCTCGGAAACAACCTCTCCAAATTCGCCGATACCTGCACCAGAACTGTGTCCTCCCCCGCATCCACCGAAATTCCTGTCACTATTGCATTGACCCCATACTGCGCCAGGTAGCCGTTATTCATACTGGCAAACGCCTGTGCGTTCACCCAGGCGCTCTGGTGGGCGTCAGGTCCTCGTTCTCTCCATTTGATCCATTAAATTTCTCGAAAGAGCCATTCCCTTAATCACAACCCTTTCCTTTTTCCGCCCAATCTTAACGGGAATTTAACTCCTGGCTTGCTATGATGACTGCAAGGTCATGTGAATGGTTGTGGCATGCACAACCAGTAGCTCAATTGTTATAATCCATCTGAGCAATGAAACTCCTGATCATCGAAGATGAAGTCGACTTTGCAAATGCACTGGCGCGCGGCCTGCGAAAACTTGGCTACGCAGTCGATCTTGCGGCGGATGGCAAGCAGGGCCTGGAGCTGGCAGAGGTCAATGAATATGACCTGTTGATTCTGGATCTCAATTTACCCGGCATGGATGGCCTCGAAATCTGCCGTCGGCTGCGGGCCTTGCAGCCCCAACTGCTCATTTTGATCCTGACGGCTCGCAGCCGGCTCGAGGATAAAGTGAGCGGTTTAGACCTGGGCGCGGATGATTATTTAGTCAAGCCTTTCCATTTTGAAGAATTGGTAGCCCGTATCCGGGCGTTGATGAGGCGTGATCTGCGGGTGCGTGAACCAATTTTGCGTGTTGGTGAGTTGAAATTCGACCCGGCCAGCCGAACAGCCTGGCGGGGGAAACGGCGCTTAGAGCTAACCCGCAAGGAATTGGCTATTCTGGAATACCTAATGCGTCATCCCGGCGAGGTCGTCAGCCAGGAGGAATTGATCGAACACGTATGGGGTGAGGACGTAAACCTGTTCACCAGCAGTGTACGCACCCATATCCATTCGCTGCGCCGTAAGCTTGGAGATACGACTGAAAAGCCGCGCTTCATCGAGACAGTAATCGGACAGGGTTATCGCTTACTGATGCCAGAAGAGGACCTGTCATGAGGAGGTTTTTAGGAAAAACACGACATACTCTTGCCAGGTCCCTTACGCTGCACCGGAGATTGACGCTCTGGACGGCCGGGTTGTTGCTTGTGATGGGCCTGGGGCTGGTCGTGCTTATCAACAGCCTGACGGCTGCCAGGCTGCCTCGGGCGGTTAGCGTCGAGCTACTGGTGCCGACTGAACAGCCTTTTGAATTGGCCCCCACGCGCTCTTCGCCAGCTCCCTCAGAAACTCGAACTCTCGTGCCATTTTCTGAACCCGCGGAGGTGGCGCCGGTTGCCGAACAGATTCAAGGAATCGCCATCCGGGAAGTGCGCATCATCTCGCTGATTGGGGTAGGAATTTTCACCCTGCTGGGGGCTTTGGGCGCTTATTGGATCGCCCGTCAAGCATTACGCCCAGTGCATAACCTTAGCGGTCTGGTTCGGCAAATCCGAGCGGACACGCTTCACCGGCGGCTCTCCATGGATGGGCCGCAAGATGAGGTGAAAGAACTGGCTGATGCTTTCGATGACATGCTGGCGCGCCTGGAACGGGCTTTCGAGCAGCAAAGCCAGTTTGTGGCCGATGCGGCCCACGAATTGCGCACCCCACTGGCTACTCTGCGTGCCAACCTGGAAGTCATTCAACAAGATCCTGCGGCTACACTGGAGGATTACCGGCAGGCTGGTGTTGTCCAGGAGCGAGCATTAACGAGGTTGGAAAGATTGGTGGAGGACCTGCTCCTGCTAACCAGCGGAGAAAATGAGATGTGCCTGGAACCCGTCGACCTGGGTGTCTTGATCGAGGAGGTCCTGGAAGAAAACCGCCTTCTGGCGCAAAGCTGTGAGGTGAGGTTGAGCCAGGAGCAAAAGAGTGAGGTGACGCTGCCGGCTAACAGGTTATTGCTGGCTCGAGCGATCAGCAATCTGGTAGAGAATGGAATCCGCTACAATCATTCTGGTGGTTCTGTTAAGATTGCCGTCCAACGACAGGAAGGATGGATCCTGATCAGCGTTTCAGATACGGGAATCGGAATTCCTTCAGAAGAACTTCCCCATATTTTCGAGCGCTTCTACCGGGTGGACCGATCGCGTGCCCAGCACAAGGGGGGAGCCGGGCTGGGCTTATCCATCGCAGCCCATATCATTCAGTTACACGGCGGGCATATTGAGGCAACAAGTACACCGGGTGTGGGCAGCTCCTTTACGATCTGGTTGCCTGCGACATAGACGATTTCCCCAACCCATCGTTTAACAGAGAATTGACACCCAATTTGCTATCCTGAAATCGGTGGAGCAGCTAAATCAAATCTATTTCAGGAGGTGCAATATGCTGCAAAAAGGATTATTAGCAATTGGGATTATTGTCCTGGTGGGCGGATTGATGGCGTTTGCGATCCCTAAGGTCGTTGCTGGCAACCTGGGGGAGGATATGGAATGTCCTCCAGGTTATGCTCAGGTTGTCAACCTCGAGCCAATCCAGGCAGGCGACTCGAGCTCAACGACGAGTAACGTGAGCTGTGAGCCAATCGTTCAAGCGCAGGTAGAATTTCTCGAGCCTATCAAACCTGGAGATGAAGGCTGGGAAATAAAGCCTTACGAGCCAACCGAGAAGAGCGAAGTGGTCTTTGGCCCATCCCAGGAATCAGTGTACCGCTGTGTGTTCTTCCTTGAGCCGATCCAACCTGGCGAACAAGAATCTAAGGAATCGGAACCGGTTTGCTCCAGCGGCCCAATCGATTCGATCAATGGCATTTCGCTTGACTCGAGCTACCTGATTGCCAAATTCTACGATAATACCAACTATGGGTCTCTCCTGGTTGAATATTACGGTCCTTCCGGTTGTTCAGCCTCGGTCAGTTATGGGAAGACCACCCTCCCCAGCAATCTGGACAATAAATTCGCTTCAGGAAGCTCGTACTCAGGGTGCAATGTGATCGAGGTTTTCGACTTCACCAATTACACCGGTCCGACATATTCCTGTGGACCGAATTGCTTCAGTTTCTATGCTTTGAACGATCATGTAAGTTCGTGGCGAACGGGTGATTGAATCATGAATGAAGCTGCTCCACCAGCAAGTCTCACATTACAGACGATACGTAAGACTTGCATCGTGAAAATCCATGCCTTTTTCTTTTGTCCATTGATTTTGAGGAGCAAAACTATGTCACAAAGACTGATGAAGTTCCTGGTCAGTATCTTAATCGTTAGCATTATTGCTCTGGTTGGGATAGGAGTACTTTGGTCACATCTCGCGCTTGCCCAGACAGGATATGAACTGACCACTCAAGCTTCGCCAGAAGCGACCCCAGGTGTTGACTCAGAAACACTTCACTCGCTTCCCCCGGATTTCGACTTAGCCGCTTTTGCCGAGTACGAAGCCAGGTTGACAAAATGTGAAATGGTGGATTCGATAGAATGACTTCCAAGAAATATCAAGAAACCAGTACAGATTCAACGTTGCATTGGTCCGAGCCCGTTCCTCTTTCTGGAAAGCCCAGATCTGGAAAGTCTACCTCCCGCAGAAAACGTTCCTCAACCTCCCACGATTCAACCCACAATGATCGAAGCCGCTCCCAATCAATAAAACAGTGGTTTCCCCCAATTCTTGTTACGCCTGTAGTAGTACATGCTACAGGCATTCATTTAAAGGACTCAACGGGTCAACGCTCGGATTTCTGCAAAGCCTCTCTCCGTGACAATCACCTCCGGCACCACGCTGGGAAATAACCTCTCCAAATTGGCTGACACCTCCACTAGCACAGTATCCTCGCCTGCATCCACCGAGATCCCAGTCACCATGGCGTTCACTCCATATTGGCTCAGATAACCGTTATTCATGCTGGCAAATGCCTGCGCATTGGCCCAGGTGCGGCTGGTAGGCTGTAAATCCCCGGTCTCCTCGAACACCCGCTGGCTGATCTCGGCAGCGGCAGCCAGGGCGGCGGCATCGGCTGCCTTGGCGATCTCCGCCCTGGCGTAGAAATAGCGCCCCAGTTCGATCCCTAAAGCCATGATCGGGATCAGGATAAAGCCAAAGAAGACCGTCCAGAAGGTCAGCGAGTAAGCGCGCTTATCTTGCAATAGCTTGAGCTTCATCACCATCCCTCCTGCCTGAATGTCGCCTCCGCCGAAACCGGGAAGCTGCCGGGCAATCCGGGAACCAGGCTGCCCAGAAAGCTGGGGATCGTGCCCGAAACACGCACGCTCAGGATACTGCCAGCCACCCCACCTGGAGAAAGGATGGCCACGCTGGGTTCTTTGACGATCGGATCGCTGTCGATGGCGCTACTGGCCGCGCTGGCGGCGTAACAAGCGCCACACTGTTGCGCCACGCTGCCCATGCGCGCCCCATGCCGGGCGGCTGCCTGCACCGCTTGCTGGCCGTAGACCACCATTCCCAGGTTAACCGTCGCCAGCATGACCAGGATGGCGATGGGGAAAGTAATGGCAGCCTCCAATGTCTCAATCGCACGTTTAGAGAATAGAAATCGCATTTTCGACCTCCTGCATCAAAATGACGCTGGCAAGGGCAGAGCCATAACCCCACCCTTGCCAGCAGGTTGTTCATAACCGTCCAGCGACATCCTGGACCACCTGGGCAATACGGGCGCCCAGGAGCTGGTAAGCTCCATAAGCGACCAGCACGACCACGGCGATAATCACGGCCACCTCCGATGTTTCGATGGCTTCTCGATCCCGTAAGAAACGCATGGCTTGTTCACCTCCTTTCTTTTGAATTTTGCTACCATGGATAATTGACCATCCATAGCCAGGCGACCGTTCCCAGAGCAATCGCGACCGTATAGGGGATGGTTTTCCGCCTGGCAATCAACCCAACCAGCCCCTGCACGCCTCCCACCAGGACAATCGGGATAAACAGCAATCCGTCGGCGAAGAACAACACCAAAGCAATGATGATCTTGGCGTCTGCGCCGCCGGTCGCGCCAATCTCCCACAACGCCCAGACACCAAATACAACTAACATGGCATACACGACGCCTGGCGACCCGGCCAGGGAAAGACTCAGGATCATCGCGGCACAAGCAATCGGTATGCGCCATTTTGCCTGGGGCAGATCGGATATCAGGATTAGGAGCGCCACCAGAACCACAAGCTGCCAGCCGCCCTGGATTAGTTGCCATATGGCAGCCAGGATCAGCGGCAAGACGGTCAGGAAGGCTGGCACCTGCCGTGAGCGCAAGTCGAATATGACGCATATAGCCAGCCAGGCCAGCAGAAGCGCCCATACGATCACCAGGGCTGATAAAGGCGATGGCAACATAACTCCTCCAGATCTGCTTCTGAGGCCTCTGATGGTATTAAATAAGTCGGTGTATTGGAGTTTGTGATGGTCATTGATGGCGTGGGTACAGGATGAAGAACAGGGATCGGAATGTCTTGGGACAACCGAACCAGTTCTGGGAAATCCTGGTATCGGGTTTGCGCCTGTTCTTGAGACGCTGGTGAACCAGCACTAGATCGTGAATCCGATAGATTTTCCGAGACATGGGTAACCGTTTGAATCTGTAGCCACCACGGGCTGTGGATCCCGATCCTGTTAAAAACCGGGGATAAGATAAGCATCAGAAGGAACACAACCAGGACCCGCCTGAGACAACTGCTGGTGAGGGCGAAATAGAGTAATAAACCAGCGGCAATCAATCCCAATCCAAGCCACACAACCGTAATGTGACTCAGCCAGGCAGTAAAATGCAAGGAGACGCCGTTATAAGCTAAGACAACGATAGCGGTTACGATGGCTGCTCTGACAATGCGCAGATAAGGCCACACATGCTCTTTCGTCAGCATAAACCGGCTGGCGCGATCCCACCTTCGACCCGCTCGCTGGTGCAGCCGAGCAGCCACCTCAACCAGAACAGGCCCTGTTTGCAAGTTGATATGTTTCAATGTGAGCACAAACTCACCCAGATGAGGATCGATCCCGCGCAACAACGCAAGGCATTCCTGGGCAGCAAGACCACTGCGCCGCCTGTGTAAGGCTTCCCGCAGCGCCTGTTGTACTTCTCCCTCTGGCAGATCCTGAACAGCCTTGGATAGCACCTCGAATAGATCATTGCCTGATTCGGTATAAACGTGGATGCGGTCCATCAAGACTGTAACCGCCAGCAAATTCATCATGTCTCTCGACGGCCGGAATTCCTCGCTCAAAACCACAGCAGCCACCAATACCAGGATAAGCCACTCCCTGGATATCCAGGTCACAGCTCGGTCTGCAACGAAAATACCGATGGCTGCAGCAAGGATCTTGAGCAATATTCCCAACCGATCGTTGGTTTCCCGCAATGCGTTCAACGACAGGACTCTGCCGGCCGCCTTACGATGGAATATCCAGGCGCGTATTTGCGCCACAAAGGCCCAGGACTGGTGGAAGAGCCAGGCGGCTGAGTAAGCCGCGGCAGTGAAGTAACTGATCAGGGGCAGCAGTCGCAGCTCCATTACCAGACTCCCGGGATCAGCCGGTATCGCACCTGGCTGGCATAAGTGCCATAGGCGTTGATGATACGCTCTTCCCGAAGGAGGCGGATCACCTGGATAATCACCAGCACAACCAATAAGGCTGTAGCAAGCAGCGGTTGAGGCGAAGAGATGACCAAAGCAGCCCGCAAGATCAGCTCTCCCAGGTACATGGGATGGCGGATATAACGATAAGGTCCCCGAGTGACCAGACCGCGGTCAGCGGGCGCAATGCCAAAGCTGCGCCCCAAGGCGAGCAAAGACCAGAGCACCAACCCGTACCCAAGCAAACCGATGATTAAGACTGGCACAGGCATTTCGGCCGGATAGGGAGCAGCCAGCGGCAGCACAGCAGCCAGAATCCCCAACCATAAGCCACGATGGTCGTAACTGGTGGCTGGCTTACGGCGGGCGTAGAGCGCAGCCAGGATGGCGTTGTGCAATGCCGCCAGCCAGGCAAGGACGGTCGGCTGTTCCCAGGCTGCCAGCGCCGAAACAACTGCCGCGAAGGTGAAGAAAGCCAGCCCCAGGCGGTCCTTCATTTGCTCAATCCTCGTCATGATCTCGCTGGTTTGATGAGCCGGATGAACCGCCGAAATGCAGGATTGCCAGGAACCAGCCCAGGGTAAGCCCCAAGGCAAAGGTGGAACCTGCAATCGCTACCGCACGCGCCGCGAAATATTCTGGTATCGTCATTGGCATACCCTCACAATCCTTTACAATGTTGCCAATATCGGCCAGCCGATCAAAGCCAGGATGACGGCAATGAAGGGCAGGAAGTAGAAAATCACCATAGGAATGACCAGCTCCGCGCCTACTCGCTCGGCGCGCTGTTCTGCTCCGCCGGTATATTCTGCAGCGATG